>ERZ651768.477-NODE-477-length-30255-cov-4.139241_pt1 | contig 30255 bp, 34 predicted proteins | sample MGYA00514754_ERZ651768 | MGnify/ENA metagenome assembly ERZ651768
TTTGATTGTTCGACCCAGAGGTTGGCATCTTAATGAAAAACACCTATTGATTGATGGCGAACCGGTTTCGGGTTCGTTATTTGATTTTTGTTTGTATTTAGCTACTAATTTTGAACAATTGGCTAAAAATGGGACTGGGCCTTATTTTTATCTCCCTAAGTTGGAGAACCATTTGGAAGCCAGACTCTGGAACGATGTGTTCGTGATGTCTCAGAATGAATTGGGTATGGAACAGGGCACCATCAAGGCAACTGTATTGATTGAAACCATTCTTGCTGCTTTTGAGATGGATGAAATTCTTTTTGAGCTCAAAGAACATTCTTCTGGTCTTAACTGTGGACGTTGGGACTATATATTTAGTTTTATTAAGAAATTTAGAAACCGTTCAGACTTCATTCTCCCGGATCGAGATATGGTGACCATGACTCGTCATTTTCTTAAATCCTACGTCGATGCATTGATTCAAACATGCCATAAACGCGGTGTTCATGCCATGGGTGGTATGGCGGCACAAATTCCAATCAAAAATGATCCAGAAGGCAATATCGAGGCAATGGAAAAAGTCAAAGCTGATAAACTGAGAGAAGCCCATGCGGGTCATGACGGTACATGGATAGCTCATCCTGGATTAACTTCCATCGCAATGGATTCGTTCGATGCAGTGATGAAAGAGTCTCCAAATCAACTCCATAACTTAAGAGAAGAAGTCAGAATCAGCTCACAAGATTTACTAACGGTGCCTACAGGGGATGTAACAGATACTGGGTTGCGTCACAATATCAGAGTCGGCGTCCAATACCTCGAAGCATGGTTGTCAGGGAATGGGTGCGTCCCGCTGTATAACCTAATGGAAGATGCAGCCACCGCTGAAATATGTCGATCACAAATCTGGCAGTGGATTACCCATAAAGTGAAAACGAGTGATGATCAGATAATAGATGAAGAACGATTTACCCAGTCACTTCAGGAAGAGATATCCAAGCTCATTGAGGAGCGAGGTGATCTCTCTTACGATCAAGAGAAATTAAAAGTAGCCACTGATATCTTTCATAAAATGTCCACAAACCAACAATTTGATCAATTTTTAACCTTACCCGCATACGAACATCTATGAGGACAATGATGATGAATAAGCAGAAAGAAAACTCTACGGAGCGAAAACAACAGAATCAAGAAAGCCCTCTCTCCAGACCCTTAACAGAGATGGAAGTGATTGATTTAACAATTTACGGCGAGGATGTCTTGACTCTGAATCAAGACCAAAAAAATATCACAACTAATAAATAAAGGATAAGAAATGTCTAAGCAAAATGAAATACAGGCTCTTGAAGATAAATGGTCTGATGAAAGATGGTCAGGCATAACAAGAACATTTTCAGCAGAAGAGGTCATAAACCTCAGAGGTTCTTTTCATATTGAGTATACTTTAGCGAGAAAAGGTGCCAAGAGATTTTGGAGCGATCTCCATACTGAGCCAGTGGTCTCAGCTCTTGGAGCCATGACTGGAAACCAGGCTGTGGAATCTGTCCAGGCTGGATTGAAAGCAATTTACTGTTCAGGTTGGCAGGTGGCAGGCGATGGCAATTCTGCAGGTGAAATGTACCCAGATCAAAGTCTTTATCCTGTCGATTCAGTGCCTAAAATGATTGAAAGGATTAATAATTCATTAATCAGAACAGACCAGATATATCATCTTAATAATGATCAATCAATCGATTGGATGGTTCCAATTATTGCCGATGCAGAAGCCGGTTTCGGTGGCAATCTTAATGCATTTGAACTCACCAAGCAGATGATTAAGGCAGGGACAGCAGCAGTTCATTTTGAAGATCAACTCTCATCTGCAAAGAAATGCGGCCATATGGGTGGCAAGGTTCTGGTCTCCACTCAAGAGGCAATCAACAAACTGGTAGCAGCTCGATTGGCTGCAGACGTTTTGGATGTTCCAACCGTGTTGATTGCAAGAACCGACGCCAATGCGGCAAATCTTTTACAATCAGATGCCGATGAGAGAGACCATAAATTTTTAACCGGCAATAGAACTAGGGATGGTTTTTTCTCAGTTCAGCCAGGACTAGAACAGGCTATTGACCGAGGATTGTCCTACGCGCCATACGCTGATTTATTATGGTTTGAAACTGCCAAGCCAAACTTAATTGAAGCTGAACGATTCTCCAAAGAGATCCATGATCGTTTTCCTGGAAAACTTTTAGCTTATAACTGTTCGCCTTCTTTCAATTGGCAGGCTAATTTGAATGAAACAGAACTCGGTGAATTTCGTGAAAGAATTGCAGCAATGGGGTTCAAATTTCAATTTGTCACATTAGCCGGTTGGCATGCTTTAAATCTGGGCATGTTTGAGCTCTCAAAAGAGTACTTAAAAGATGGAATGTTGGCTTACTCAAAATTTCAACAACGCGAATTTGCTAATGAGCCAGATGGGTTCAGGGCAACCAAACACCAAACGTTCGTTGGCACGGGCTATTTTGATGCCGTCCAGACCACTATTACCAGCGGTGTTTCTTCTACAACGGCAATGGAGGGCAGCACAGAAGAGCAACAATTTCATAAAGTAGTGTTTGGAAAATAATACCTATTAAGAATCATTATAAAAAAAGGGCTCTATAAAGAGCCCTTTTAATTGTTTAATTGGTTACAAACTTTGATTAGTTATAAAGACTGACCAGAATTGCAAGGACAAGTGCGCCCACAGCTCCGGCATCACCTAAAGCGTTAACTAAATCGAGAAAATTTCCTTGAATTGCTCCAACAAACGCAACATCTCCAAAGACCACACCAGCAACAATGCCAAGTGCAACGAGAGCCACTGCTATGCCCGTAAAGTCTGCGATCCAACCTTTGATTTTATGCATAATAACATCCTCCCCTTATAAGGTGTTTAAACGTTTAAGCATCTTTTTTTCAAAAAATACTATAAATATCTAACCAAAATTAAGCAGTGTAGTCAAAAAAACGGAACTTTGATGACTGTAGCAGAGGGTTTTCTTTAAATACCTAAAAAATAGTAAGAATCAGCAATTCTTTTGATTGCTATCATCATTGCCGCAGTTCTGAGATCACCAATGCGTTTATCTGAATGCAATTTCCTGCTAATTCTTTTGTACCCCTCACACATGATGCCCTCAAGACCTGAACGGACCAGATCAATCTCGGTTGCACCATTGGTGACGATCTCTTTTGACTGGAGAGGGAAATTTTTACCAGTCATTTCTTCAAACCCACTAATTAATGCAGAGTTCCTTCTTTCTTGCTCCTGTCGTTGCATCAACCCAAACCGCATGTGGGTCAAATTTTTTACCCACTCAAAATAAGAAACAGTCACCCCTCCAGCATTGGCAAAGAAATCAGGGATAATCAAGACACCTTTCTTGGCAAGCATTTGATCAGCATCAGCTGTGACTGGTCCGTTAGCTGCTTCAACAATCAGTTTTGTATTGATTCGATCTGCATTGCTTGAGTGAATGACACCTTCCATTGCTGCTGGGATTAAAATATCGCATTTTTTTTCAAGGATTTTATCTCCATCAGTGCTAAATCCATCAAAACCTTCAAAGCTTCTTTTTTCAGTAAAATGTTCTTTGAGTGATTTAATATTAATGCCCTTGTCATTGATGACAGAGCCCTCACGTTCAATGACAGCCGTTATAAGAGCTCCTTCGTCTTCTGAAAGAAATTTAGCGACATGATAGCCGACATTACCAAAGCCTTGAATGATGATTCTTTGTTGATCTATGCCTGGGCGTAATTTGGCTTTCTTATAATCTTCTGGGTGTTTAAAAAACTCCTTGAGAGCATAATGGACTCCTCTTCCCGTAGCTTCAATCCTCCCTTCAATACCGCCTCTTCGAACGGGTTTTCCCGTTACACAAGCCAGGGCATCTATTTCAGTTGGATGCAGTCGTTTGTATTCATCTGCAATCCATGCCATTTCATCCTCACCTGTGCCTAAATCAGGTCCAGGAACATTTTGCGAAGGATGGATTAAATCTCTCTTGGCTAACTCTTGTGTATAACGTCGGGTGATTCTTTGTAATTCTTTTTTACTCCATTTTTTTGGGTCTACAATCAGAGCGCCTTTTGAGCCACCAAAGGGTATATCCATTAGTGAGCATTTATAAGACATTAATGCTGCAAGTGCCTCAACTTCTGTTTGTGAGGAATCTGGTGAATACCGAATCCCACCCTTTACTGGTTCCCAGTGCTCTGAGTGAACCGACCTAAAGCCAGTAAAGGTTTCAAGTTTATCTCTTAGATGGACACCAAAACGGACTGTGTATGTTGAGTTGGCAACCTTTATTTTTTCAGCTAAGCCACTGGATAGATTCAATAAAGCAGCAGATTTGTCAAAAATCTTATTGACTGAAGCTAGGAAATTTCCAGAATTAGACATGATGCGTTATTCTTTCTTTTTTTCTATTTGCAATAGATAATTAATTGACATGATACATATAATTTTAATTGGCACAATATAAATAATGGGAACAAATTTGTGCACTAATAGTTCTGATAATTTATGGAATTGCCGGAATAGCTCAGTTGGTAGAGCAACTGATTCGTAATCAGTAGGTCGTAGGTTCGACTCCTGCTTCCGGCACCGAGATTTCTTATAGATATTAGTTACTTAGAAAGATATAGATTTTTTTATTAACCGCTTCTATTCAATTAACCGGTGGGACTTTATTTTTATTATTAACGATTCTTTCAGACATAAAATATAAGGAGCGTGGTAATTATGATGATTAACCATAAGGCAATAGCAAAAATAACGGGTTGAATAGTGAGTTCACTAAGTGTTTTTAAATTAAACTGGGAGCCTATAAAAAATAACCCAAGCAAAAATAAGGCGCTACTGATTTTTTTTATCATAATCAAGATATCTTGATTTAAATCAATGAATGTACCGAATACAACAAACACAAGAAAAAAAATAATAAAGTAAGGGAAATCATATTTGGCGTCTTTATTTTTATAATAGAGACCGAAAGATAAAACCATAGGAATGATCCATAAGGTTCTCCCTAATTTAATAACACTCGCATACACCACTGATTCCTCCCCATAAATGCTGGTCGCACCTATAACAGAGGCTGTGTCATGTATTGTTAATGCTGCAAATACTCCAAAGTCTTTTTCTGACATACCCAAGTATTGTCCTATCAATGGAAAGAAAATAATAGCTAACAAATTAAGCAAGAACACAAGGCTAATTGAAGACACGAGCTCTTCCGTCTTAGCTTTAATGACTGGGGCTAATGATGCTATAGCGGTTCCACCACAGATAGCAGTCCCTGCAACCAGAAGGATAAGATGTTTTTTTGATACTTTTAATAGTCTTCCTAGAAGAAATCCAATCAAGAAAACCATCAACACATATAATGAGACCAGAGGTAAATAATTAACACTGATCTCTGAAACAGAACCCAGACTGATTGTTGCTCCCAATAAAATGATCCCTGCTTTCAAAAAATTAGTGCCTTTGACCTTGATTGTAGATAAGGAATACCTATTTTTTATTACGGAAAAGAAAATACCCAATATTAGGCTGATTGCTGCTTGATTAATGACAAGAGACACACCAATGAATATGGCTAATAGAAAATAGGTCATTTATATTTTTTATAGAACCAATAAGAAGCTAATCCTAATGTAATTATTATTGTGAAAACAAACCCCAAGATGGTGAGAATATTCTCAACTTTTTCCTCAACAAAGTTTCGTGCTACAGCCACGATTATCCAGATCACTATGATCCTGAATATATTTATTACAATTTTATTTTTAACTAAAGAGCTAAGATCCATTTTTTATCAGCAAAATTTTAATTCTATTTAGACTCATCTGGATTGTATAATAAAAAGAACAGATATAATGGCAGTCTTAGAAAATTATTATCAAAAATTACTCGATGAAATTGATGTAAAAATCAATGGCACGAGGCCTTGGGATATTGCGATTCATAACTCCAGGACGTTTAAACGAATTTTATTTAACGGTTCACTCGGGTTGGGTGAGTCCTATATGGATGGCTGGTTTGATTGTGAACAACTCGATGTATTTTTCGATAAAATCTTCAAAAATGGAATCAACTACAAGGTTGGGGCTGTGCCAGCTCTTTTTGCACAGGTCAGAGGTCGGCTAACGAATTTACAGTCCATTTCTCGAGCCTTTATGGTGGGAGAAAAGCATTACGATATTGGTAACGACCTCTTTTCAGTCATGTTGGATAAGCGCATGATTTACACTTGTGGCTACTGGTCAAAAGAGGTTTCCACTTTAGAAGAATCTCAGAAGGCTAAGTTGGATCTTGTAGCCAGAAAACTAGACCTAAAACCGGGAATGAAGGTACTTGATATTGGTTGTGGTTGGGGCGGTGCTGCTAAATACTTTGCAGAGACCTATGGTGTGAGCGTAATTGGCATTACCATTTCCAAGGAGCAAGTCAGTTATGCCAATGAGCAGTGTGAAGGTTTGGATGTTGATATTCGACTTTTAGATTATCGAGAATTGGACGAACAATTTGATGCGATATACTCCATTGGTATGTTTGAGGCAGTTGGTTACAAAAATTATAGGAAATATTTTGAAGTTGTTCACCATTGCTTAAAGAAAGAAGGTGTTTTTTTATTACACACCATTGGAGTCGACCAATCAACAACCTCAACTGATCCTTGGGTTGAAAAATATATTTTCCCAAATGGTATGATGCCTTCTTCCAAACAAATAGCGGGAGCGATTGAAGGACTCTTCAAGATTGACGATTGGCACAATTTTGGCTCTGATTACGACAAGACAATAATGTGTTGGCACAAGAATTTTACCCAACATTACCAATCCTTGAATCATAAATATGATCAAAAGTTTTACCGAATGTGGACTTATTGGTTATTACTCAGTGCTGCTTCGTTTCGTTCGCATTCCAATCATTTATGGCAAATTCTTCTATCCCAACCTGAGTCTAAAAATCTTAGTAGAGCTTTTCGATAAACCGATTACTGAATCCTAGCAAGAGTTTTTTAGCAAAAACCTTTGAGCATAGGGACAAAGGATACAGCGCAGATCGGATCCTGATTGTAACCACTCCCCGTTTTGTTAATTCGATAGAGTATTTGTGAGGATTTTTGGCTAATGGGGGCGATTAAATTTGAACCGACTTTGAGCTGTTCTATGAGAATATCAGGGATTGATTCACAGGTTGCGGTTACCATGATGCCATCGAATGGACCTGCTTCAGGCCAGCCCAACCATCCATCTGAATTCTGGTAGATAACATTGTCTAAACCCAAGGATTGATTGATTTTCTTGGCTCTGTTCATCAGGGTATGAATTCTCTCTATGGTATACACTCTTTCATATAATGAGGCTAGTACCGCTGTTTGATACCCAGAACCGGTGCCAATTTCTAGTACTTTCTGGAGACCATCAGCTTTTGTATTACTATCTCCTAGCAATGTCTCTGTCATCAGGGCAACGATATAAGGTTGGGAGATTGTTTGTCCATTACCGATAGGCAATGGATGGTTCCGGTAAGATAGATGTAAGTAAGGCTCGTCCACATAAAGATGTCTTGGGATTTTATTAATGCAGTCGAGTACCTCAAGATTTTTGATGCCTTGATGTCTTAGGATCTCTACGAGTTCTGCTCTTTTAGCCTCCATAAATTGAAGTCTGGGCTAGCTTTTAAACACTGCTTCCAGTGTTCTGCTTTTCTTTTATTTGATGAATGAATGCTGGAGGCAAATTTTTCCATGTGAATCCAAATAACTCAGAACGTTTATTGTATTGATCTAAAATCTTTTGCGAAATTGGGCAACGAACAAAATAGGTAACGGTGGAGAAACAACCCTGTGGCTGTAATAGTTTGAAGGCAGCATCTAAGACAGCCAACTGATGCTCTTGCGGCATAATGATTAATGGCAGGCTGCAAACAATGTGTGTAACTTCGTAGATCTGCATCTTTTGAAGTAAATCAAATGCATCCAAGGCATCGCCTGCGATGACATTGGCATCTTTGTATTTTTGACCGAGATAATTGGCAAAGTCTTTATTTTTATCAATCAGTATTAATTTCTCTTCAGGGACTTGTCTTTGCAGGATACATTCTGTGAGAGCTCCCATGCCAGAACCGAGTTCCAAAACATAACCCTCATCCATGCCTTCAAGATGCGCTGTCATGAGCATGCCTGTTTCAGCGCTACAAGGAAACAAGGCTGCAATTTCAGCTGGGTTTCTCAACACATTTTTGTACCAAATATCTAGGGACATGAATTTAGAATCTTCTTAATTTGACGAATTACTTAAAAACTATATCACAACTACCAATCTTACCCATGGTATGGGCTCAAGACTATTTAGTTCAAAAGATTATTATTTTAATTTCTTTTGCTGGAGTTCATCCGCAACAAAACTGATTGACCAGTTATGACCTAAACGTCTGCCTTTGTAGGTATCTGGTAGTAGAGTTACTTTGCTTCCCTTTAAGTCAATTATCTGAGGATTAGATTCGAGATTATTGAACATACCATCGAGTTTTTTTTGGGTTCGCCACTCAAAAAATGTAACATTTTCTGCAATAAAGGTTGGGGGCTGATAATGACACTTTGTGTTCAACACTTTGATGCCTGCAAGAGGTGCCGCAACTGTATGCACTTCAATAGGTAGAGATTGACTCCAATTCTCAGCAAACGATGAAACCAAAACACCCCCATAGCTGTGACCAATAAGAAGAATTTTCTCAAGTTTGGAGTTTTCTTTTAATAACATGGCTATGTTATCAGATAGTGATTTTGCTGAGGGCGATGAACACGCACCATCATCCCATCGATAAAAGTAGGTTAAGGTACTCTCATTATCAATGGTTTTTAAAGGATAGATCCACTCATAGCCGTTGCTGTTTCCACCATGCACCCCAATGAGAAGGACATGCTCATTATTGGTTGAAGTTTCAAGAGGGTTTAGGCCAAAGTCCAGCGCCATCAATCTCTGGCCTGATTCTTCATAGTCGTTTTTAAAATCTAATGTGGGTAACCAAGGATAGCTTTTTTCTGACTCACACCCAATGATCAGGAAAAATCCGGTGAGTAGGATTATTCTTATCATTTAGATATTTCTTTTAATTTCCTGTGTTTTTCTTTTTTGTCGCTTTTGCAGAACTCTATCTTCTTTATCAATGATTCTTCGTTCCCTTGTCTTCTTAGGGTTATCAAACAACCAGGCAAAATTTAAACTCACTGTTATCGGTTGCATATCCATGCCATATTCTATTTGTGGTGGAGCATTTGATCCCATTATGGTTTTATCAAGATCCGTGGCAATGGCACCGGAAGATGTTTTTAACTTTCTGATATCAAGATTTAGACTAATCTTGTTGTTGATGACGTAATCGAATCCGATTTGGTACAAAGGGTCTAAAGATTTTTTCAGTCTAAAGTTTGCACCCGATAAGATGCCATGTGCTTTCTCTTTATGGAAAGATGAATAGATTAATCCTGATCCAATATAGGGTCTGAAGGAAGTATTTTTTGGGTTAAAGTAGTATTGCAATGTTGCGTTTGGTGACAGCGAGATGAACGATGCCAATTTTGCTTCTGTACCCATGGTTTTACTATAGATATTTATCTCCGAGGGAATCCCGGTTAGAAATTCAATTCCTAAGTTATCGGTTACTAAGTAACTGAACGACAATGTTGGCATGCTATAACGACCCATCTCTACCTGACTTTCCTTGCCAAATTGAGGCACTAGAAAGGTATAACCAGATCTTAAAACCCAATCCCCTTTATTTAAAATTTCTTTTGTATAATCGCTAAAAGTATAATTTTCATTGGCTTCTCCCCAACCATTAGAAATGGGGAGCAACAGGCTAGCAATTAAGATTAATTTTTTCATTCTACCCATTATTCACCAGTAATTAAGAAATTGGTAATTCTTCTGTATAGTACTCGCATTTTAGACTCGTCATAACCAACAATTTTATTCTTCAATGCACCACTTTGAATTAAATAGTCTGGGACTTCTTTAGCAGTTATACCATCATCCAAGGCTTCTTGAACCGTATCAATTACATATTCGTAAAATAGTCGTTGTTGCTTTATCACATTTGAGGAGCCGACTGTCCCAGAGACTAAATTCATGGGATTATCCTGAAAACTCATGTGAGAGCCTATAATCGTTTTTACCCTTTTATGTTTTGCTAGTTTTTCTGCTTCCAAGAAGAATGGCACTAAATTATAGATATAAGTATCAGCCAATCCAGCGCCATAGATCATATTCAGGCCATTGGGTGGATTGACATCATCAGCAATGAACATAATTCTATCAGGTTGAATTAATAGGCCGACACGACAATTATCGTGCGATGGACCCCAGTAATACATCTCCAGAGAAAGTTCACCCACTGAGATTGTGTATTCTTCCTCAAAAACTATGTCGGGTTTCACGACGTTGGGGTTTGGATTATCAATCCAGTTTTCTTGACACTTTTTATGTGCTACAAATTGAGCTCCTTGATCTTTAAACACTTGTCCACCTGAGATATGATCCCAATGTGAATGAGAATAAGCTACGTATTTAATGGGTTTATTAGTTATCTTTGAAAGTTCTTGATTCAGTATTGAAGCCGCTTCTTGGTTTAATGGGTCAGTCAAAATAACGCCTTCTTCTCCGATTAAAAAGAAATTTCGATAAAAGGTGTATCGGTAAGCATAAAGATGGGGGGAAATTTGTTCAATTTCCCAGAGTTTCAAATTCCCAAAGAGAGTGATTTCAGACTCTGCAATTGTTTTTGGTACCGGTTGATTAGCACACCCTGATACAAGTAAGAAGATTGAAATTAATCCGATTCTAAGACCATTTAACATTTGTATTACAGTCTATCTACCCATGTTCAGAAAGGAAGTATAGCGCCTAAAAATATTTGAAAGATCTTCCTCGTTGTAATTATTGAATTGTTTAAAGGCTTCTAGATCAATTTTATCCATATCAATAAAGTTATTTATATCCACATTTCCATTTTCTTCAGCTTCTTCTGCTGTTGCTTGAACTAGTTCCCAAAATTCTCTTTGTTTGACAATGTATTCAATGGAGCCGAAAGTGTTTTTTTCGACTTGTCCCCCAATGAATGAGTTGACATTATGTTGATGCGCCATCGTTTCAATGCCGGAGAAAAACCTCATTAAAGTCGCTGGCCTTAGATATGGAAGCGTTGGGTCATTTGGAAAACTTGGCCCATTCGTGCTCAATAAGTCGGCAACAAAAAAAATATTTTCAGGTTCAATATGAACCAAAATCATGCATTCACCATGGCTTGGTCCAAAATAATGCAACCCAATATTTGAGTTTCCCAATGCAATCTTATAGCTATGCTTGAAGTATAGATTGGGTTGGATAACAGCTTCGTTTTTGTTTCCTTCGAAAAATAAACGGCAGGCTTCTTGAGAAACAAATTTTGCCCCATTTTTTTGAAATACTTCACCACCTGAAACTCGATCCCAGTGAGAATGGGTATAGACAACATGACTGACAGCATTTTTGTCATTCACAGATAAGAACTCTTGAATCGATTTTGCTGTATGCTCACTGATCGGATCAATGACAACAGTCCCATTAGATCCACTAACTATGAGTCCTTGATTGTCTATTTCGCTAAAAACATAAATGTTTTCAGACACTGTCCGAATATTTGTTTCACTCCAACCGCCAGAAGCAAAAAGCAATAGAGTAGCAAATAGGACTAGTTGTTTTCCCATTCCGCAATCAGGTGTCGATTATCCTTGTTCCATGGATGAAAATCTTTCCTAAAAAAAGCAAGCCAAGAAATAAAAATGCGTCTGAAAACTCCTGGCTTTATAAATAAAAACACAAAACCATTGAACCATTCACGAAGATTCCAGAGTTTTCCATTCTGTTTCAGCATCATGCAAACAATTTTTAATATGTCTTTGTGTATGTAATAGGTGGTAATTAACAAGGCTTGTCGCCGTTCCTGGATTGTACCTCCCACTGCCACATGGACATCGAAGGCCACAGCTTTGTGTTCTGTCTCCTCAACCGCATGCCACTTCCAGATTTTTGCAATATTTTCATCAGACCCTTTGAAGTGATCTTTGTGACGCAACAAGTCATTAGCTAAGATTGCAGTTAGATGTTCAGCTGCAACAGTACCGGCAAGTCGACGTCTTGCAGAGATATTTTCTCGATACCAAGCTATGCGTTTTCTTAGTGGTGCTTCTATTTTCTCCAGGTCATACCCTCGAAGTTTACACAGGAGTTTGTTGTATTTTAAATGTTGCATTCGGTGAACAGCTTCTTGTTCTTGGAAATCTGAGATTTCCTTTAACAGCTTTGGATCATTAATCTGATCTTTAAATAAGTTAACGCTATTAATAAAAGATTGCTCGCCCAAGGGAAACAACATAGAAAATGCATTTTCCCATGCGGTCAAGAATGCACTACCACGATGCCATTCTCCTGATAAAGCTGAAAGGTCAAAAGTCAGTTTGCGAGCACTAAACTTATGATCATCCGGACTGTTACTTTGATTGGCGGTCATCTAAAAATGTAAATAAGTTAGTTTTAAGACATTATTTGAGATTAACATAATTTCTACAATCAATAATTGATCAAAATCAATCTAATAATGATTTATTATGATTTGGTTTAGGCTTCCTCTATCCATTCCATGTCTTCACTGTTTGGGAAATCTTCCCATTTTAAAAGATCCAGTTCTTCAAATTTAGGCCTGATTGTTTCCGTTAGCAGGCCCACTTTTTTTAAATTTGGGATAACACCTTGAAAAATAAATTGTTGAAATTGCTCCCTTATAGGAACATTCCTCGCATAGGCACATGTTTCTTCTACATCCCAACCAAATTCTTCAAATACCTGAATTGCATGGAATCTATTTTTCATCACAACACAAGCTTCGTATGCAAATTCTGCACGTTCCTCAATTTCTTGTTGTGATAAATTTTTTATATGATCTTCTAGATAGTTGACTCCAAAGGTGACGTGCCTCGCTTCATCCTTAATGATGTATTCGACTATGCTGTGTGCCAAGGGATCTGGATTGACTTGAGGAAAAGTTTTAAATGCGCCGAGTGCCAATCCTTCTATGATCAACTGCATTCCAATAAACTTAAGATCCCACCGTTCATCGGTTAAAATTTTGTCCAATAAGTATTTTAAGTATTTATCTATCGGGTACATGAGTCTAGGTCGGGTTTGAATGTACTTATTAAATGCTTCGACATGGCGAGCTTCATCGTAGGTTTGAGTTGCTGCATAGAGTTTTGCATTGTAAGTAGGGGCACATGAGCACAATTGACTGGAAACCAATAAAGCTCCTTGTTCTCCGTGCAGGAATTGTGCCAATGCCCAAGCCGCAGCTTTATTTTGAAATTCTAACTTCTTTTCATCCGGTAGTTTGATATAAGGTTTGTAATCATTAAACATCTGATGGTTATAGGCGTAGTCTTCCAGGGTGAGCTCTTCTTGATTCCAAGGCTGAGACCAATCGAGGTCAATTTCCACATTCCATTGTCGTTTTTTTGCTAGTTGGTAGAGTCTATTTATTCGATCGTCAGCAGCAGAGTAGTCCCAGTTATAAGTCCCGATTAAAGGAGTTTTGAATATTTCCTGGATGTCTTTGACATCTTTTTTGGTCAAATACATATCAGACTCGTATGTAATGGTTTCGTGCATCTGGTCACTCATGAATTCAATACCCTATTTCCCTCAGTGTAATTATACATCATTCAGGGTTGTAAGGATTTGCTGAAGGCATCCACCGAGGTACATTTTTCATATAGTCTTTGTATGTATTTCCATACCGTTTAATCAATCCTGGTTCTTCAATCAATGGGAAGTAGATCATGTTAAGTACGGTAAACAAGGTGGCATAGAGTAAAAAGGGCAGGGACTTAAAGAATAGTGCTTCTGAGAACAGCAGGATGATCACTCCGGATAACATTGGATTTCTTACATAACGGTATGGCCCAGCGATGATTAAGTTACCAATAGGGTCCCATGGGGCCGGCGTGCCACTACCACCTAGTTTTGCAAACAAGCGGACACAACTTATAGCAAGCACTAACCCAAGTAATCCTATAGCAATGGAAAGCCAGATTGTCCAATGATTGAGATCAGTGATCTCAAGATCAAACAATATGGCTGGAATAATGATCAAAACGTTGATCGGCAACAAAAGTAGTGCAGAAAGCCAACGAAGAACTGTAAATGCTTTAATCCTCTTGGTCATTAAGTCCGTAGATTCGGTGCCTTGTTGGCGTCATAATCCCTAAGCTAGTCTGTTCAATGGAAAGTTTTCTAGCAATTTGACCCAAGTATTCTTTGCCAAAGGCATTTTGAATCATTTCATTCCAGATTTGCTGTGCTAAATCATCATGACGGAGCTCAATAGTGCCCCAGACAATCACATGATCCATGACATCAGTTTGACTGATTGCAACACAAGCCCGAGGATCTCGTTCCAAATTTCTTTTTTTCTGCTTTCCAGTAAGACTGAATAATAGCCCCTGATCATGGATACCCATCATCATGGGAGTGACGTGAGGTTCTCCGTTAAGCCCTATGGTTGATAAATGTACCCAGCCGTTGGGTGAATGAATGGCTCGAATGGCATTAATTAACTCTTTGTTCATAGGTTCCTGCCTTTAATTTAGCCGATCATCAGAATCTAAACAAGCATTTGAGTTTTATTGGATTTGATTAATATCAATGGTAAATGGTTTGGAAACTCAATAGAATTGAGAACGTTAGGCAATATTATTGGTAGTAATAGTATGAAAAAGAATACAATCTTGTCGTTGAGTTCCGGGATCTTTTTTGCAGTCTCACTTGTTCATTTAGTAAGATTTTTTTCAGGCGGGGAGCTCAGTATTTTTAATTACCAACTACCACAAATTGCCTCTATACTGGCAGCAGTTATTACTGCACTCTTAGGATGGCAATTACACTCTCTGAAGGATTAATCAATTCAGTTAAAAAAAGATCGAATAGGTGGGGTAAAATTCTCAGCATCAACCAGAAATGAATCGTGTCCTTGGATGGAGTCCAACTGAATGAATGCAGAATCAATGCCATTTTCTTGAAATGCTTTGTAGAGATCTAGTTGGCAATCGATCGGGAAAATATAATCTGAATTCACACCGATAATCAAGACGTTCTCCAAATCAAAGTTGCTGACTGAATCTGTTAATGATTCGCCATAATTTCCAAGATCAAATAAATCTATGGCTCTGGATAGATACAGGTATGAGTTTGGATCAAAAGTCTGTATAAATTTATCTGATCGATCTCTGAGATACTCTTCAATCTGAAAATCAATTGCACCAAATGGTGTTTCTTCATTGATAGTTGAATCGACAAGATTTCTGCTAAAGCGTTGATTCCATTCATCTGCAGATCTATAGGTGATCATTCCAAGCATGCGAGCCAGTCTTAAGCCATTCAAAGGCAGGTCATTCAAATCATAATTACCAGATTTCCATTTAGGATCAGAGGTAATCATCAATCGTTGCAAGGATCGCAATGCGATAGAAAAGGGTCTGGATGTGCTAGCAGTTGAAATCAATAATAATTGCTTACAAATATAGGGATGTTCTGCTAGAAACCCCAGCGCTGTCATGCCTCCCATTGAAGGGCCTATAACCGCTTGCAAGGAATTAATTTCCAACTGGTCTAGAACTTTTCCTGTAGCGCATCCGATATCCTCTAAAGCCAATTTGGGAAAGGTTAATCCAAAGGTTTTATTAGTTATAGGATCGATGCTGGCCGGACCGGTGGATCCAAAACAGCTGCCTAAGGAATTGGCACAAATGACAAAATATCTTTCTGTGTCGATCGGTTTATTAGGTCCAATCATTTTCTCCCACCAGCCTTTGGAAGGGTCATTTTTGGATGAGGCAGCGTGTGCAGAGGGAGATAAGCCTGTAAAAATCAGGACACCATTGTCTTTGGAATCATTGAGAGTCCCCCAGGTTTCAAAAGCGATTATGGGTGATTCTAAAACGCCTCCATTTTTGAGATTGAGAGGACCCTTTATATGACAATATTTTCTTGCATCATGCTTCATAGTAAATTTGCATACATTATCCTTTATCAGTTGAAGTTATGATCCAACATATAGTTATATATTTAGATCTAAAAAGTGTAAGTAAATACGGATTTTATCAGTAGAATAAGCAACCGAATATTCTATGAATCAAACAGAATCAATAGCAGAAGGTGTTTTATGATCTATAACAATATTATTGAAACCATCGGTAATACACCGATAGTAAGAATTAACTCGATGGGGCCAGAAAATCAAAATATTTATGTTAAATGCGAAGCATTCAACCCTCTTGCTTCGGTCAAGGATCGCTTAGCCATAGCCATTATTACAGATGCCGAAGCAAGTGGTGAATTAAAACCAGGGCAGACTGTTGTCGAAGCAACCTCAGGTAATACAGGTATCTCACTAGCTATGGTTTGTGCTGCTAAGGGTTATCCTTTCGTGGCTACAATGGTAGAAACATTCTCTATAGAACGAAGAAAGATAATGAAAGCTCTTGGTGCAAAAGTGATTCTTACACCAGCCGCAGAACGTGGTACCGGAATGGTACTGCTCGCAGAAAAACTCGCTAAAAAGCATGGCTGGTTTTTGGCCAGACAATTTGAGAACCCAGCTAATCCGGCTTATCACCGAAATACCACAGCGCCTGAAATATTAAGAGATTTTGGTGATAAAGACCTCAATTATTTTGTTAGTGGCTGGGGTACAGGCGGTACTATCACCGGTGTGGGCGAAGTATTAAAAGCCGCACGACCCAATATAAAAATCATTGGAGCAGAACCAGAAACGGCCTCTTTACTATCTGGCAAGGAGTGGCAGCCACACAAGATTCAGGGGTGGACGCCTGACTTTGTTCCTAAGATCTTAGACCCACAACAAATTGACCAAATAGTCACCGTTAACGAGGATGTATCCATTGAAACGGCCAAAGAACTTGCAAGCAAAGAAGGTATTTTCTGTGGCATCTCAGCTGGCGCCACTATGCAAGCAGCCTTGCAGATTGCTCATGATGCGCCAGACAATAGCACATTCTGTGTCATGTTGCCGGATACAGGAGAGCGTTATTTTTCCTCACCATTGTTTGCAGATATTAATGAAGACAGTGATGATGAATGGCTGGCTACACAATAACTATTGATTGAAACGATGATTTTGATTTACTGAATTCGAGGACTCCATTCTGGTGTGCCCCAGAAGGAGAGAATCTTATCGGTAATGCTTTGTGATTCTTTGAAGTCTTGTATAAATGAAACCCAGCTAAAAAGTGTAATTTTTAGTGGGTTGAAAGTGTTTACATTGTTGTTCAGGCCATAAACAACCGGCTCATCTTCTTCAACGTAGGTGCCAAATATACGATCCCAAATGATCAAAAAATTGCCGAAATTTTTATCCAAATATTTTGGGCTATATCCATGATGTACTCGATGCGCTGATGGTGTGACAAAAATCCATTCCAATATGCCTAATTTGCCTATGATTTGAGTGTGCTCAATGACCGCCCACAAAGTTGCAGTAGCTCCTACGATAGCTGTAAGAGTGGGGTCAAATCCGATTAATGGCATAACAAAAAAGAAAGGAACTCTAAAAAAGGGGTTAAACCATGCTTGTCTCAAAGAAACTAGAAAATTCATTTCCTCGCTGGAGTGATGATTCATGTGCACTGCCCAGAAGAACCGAACACGATGGGAAAATCGATGATACCAGTAATAAATAAAATCGATCATGAGTAAGGTTAGAATCACAACAACCCATAAGGGGGCTATGGCATTGATCTCAAACAGACGGAATTGATACAGAAAAAGATAAAAACCAAGTATAGATCCTATTGTGAGTATGTTGACTATGACATTACCAACAATCAGGCCAATGGTACCTAAGGAATCATTTCTCTTGTATAGGTGAGTATTATTTTTTGATGAAATGAAGGCCTCAATGGCAATCATCATCAATACAATTGGCGCACCGATAGCATAGACAGTGTAGTCAGATATGCTGGATTCAATCATTAAGCTGGTCCCAACACTTTGATTGTGACACTTCCATCTTCACCTAAGTCAGAAATTAATAGATCTACACCAATCACTTCGGCGAAAGCTTGGTATCTTTTTTTGATCCAAATGTCATGTACTTCTTTTTCAGTCAAATCGTGTTGCCCCAACCTGATAGTATGTTCCAAGATCAATCCAAAAGGTGATTGCCAACTGCGTTCGGCGTCTTTTTTTTCTATTTCTATAAAAAGCTGGTAGGCACAAGCTGTTCGATCAATCATACCAACCAGAACAGTGTCCAGTTTTCCTGTTTTTAAATAATTCTTCTTGACTCTTTCTAGAAGTGGTTTGGTTACCTCCACCTCGTTGGCGATGAGTTCATCAATCATGTCATTATTTTTGGCAAACTGGATCGTAGTTAGGATCATCTTCACTATGGCATCATTGATGTCATGTTGATAGGGTTTAGTTTCATTTAAAGTTTTTAGAACGACAGCCATAGAACGTCCTAATTGATCTTCCCGACCTTCATAACCACTCATAGCACCTATGAATTTTTTGTCCTTATCATGAGCATCGGCACTAAGATCTGAAATGGCTAGTGAAAAAATAAGAAAAATGAAGGTTAATAATTTTAATTTCATATCATTGTCTCCCTAGATAATCGGTTTCGCTTCAGTTTAGCACAGCAACTCTAGCAGCTTCTAAGAGTTCTGTATTTAATGCACATCAAGAGCAATGAGAAAACTAGCAAGTAGGAATAATCATCTGACTAGATCTTCTTCATTCCAGATCTGACCTATCAGAGTGAGCAACTTTCATCGGTTAATCCAAAAATGAATTTACCGATCCATTTTTTTGCTTCCCTTGATTGGGCTTCGGTTTCGTTATTTTTTGATATGCTGCATAGATAAGATCCTGGTTCTATTTTGTTGGCAAAAAGAACGCCCAATAAACCTCCTCTATTGGCTTTTTTGATATAGCATTCGGCTTTAGCCTCACAATCTTCTTGTGTTTCAAATCGACCAATGTATCTATCATTCCCATTAGGAGGGTATATGTGTGCAGACCATTCTTCCGCCATTATCAAGTTGCTAAAAAATAATAAGGAAAAGACTATGCTTTTTTTATACATGATCATAAAAATTTCTTATCTAAGTCTTCAATGGTTACTGTTTCGTTGAAATTTTTTTAGTTATGCTGTTAAAGAGTTTAAAATACACATTTGCAAATACAATTAAGTTTTAAATCAAAAGAATAACAGAGTAATCGCTATTCTTGTTATGAGTCTAGACGGAGAATACCACTTATGCCCAGGAGAATTATAGAATGGCAAGCTCTTAAGGACCGAAGCATCAACTATATTGCCAATTCTGAACCACCCACCAAGCTCGTTTTCCCTGGTACCTTTCAACCACTGCATAAAGGTCATTTGAATATCCAAAAGATCGCAGAAGAAACAATTGGGATACCTATTACCTTTGAGATTTCCATTTTTAATATTGAGAAAGCTTCATTAAGCTACTCTGAAATTGAGAAGATATTGGATCAGTTCAGATCGGGACAGAACTGGGTATTGACTAACGCACCAAGGTTTGATGAAAAAGCAGCAATCTTTAAACAATCAACCTTCATACTGGGTATGGATACGTTATTACGTCTATTCGATCCAAAATTCTATGGAAGCGATCAAGCTATGCAATCAAGATTGCAGGTGCTTATTGAAAATGACATACGATTCATGGTTTTTGGCAGACGAATAGAATCTCACTTCATGACCCTCAATGATTTCCTGCTTCCTGAAGCATTCAAGGACCGCTTCATTGGTATTTCAGAGACAGAATTCAGAGAAGATATCAGCTCATCAGAGATCAAAATAGGCAGGCATTGACTTATAAAAAATTAGGACAAAGCGTCTTCAATTTTTTCTGTGAGTTTTTCGGGCGTTGTTGTGGGTGAAAATCTTTTGACAGGTTGACCGTTTCTATTGATTAAAAACTTGGTAAAATTCCATTTGATCTTTTTGCTTCCCACTAAACCCGGTTGTTTATTAGTTAGGAATTGGTACAGAGGGTCTGCACTCATTCCATTCACTTCAACTTTAGCAAACACAGGAAAGGTTAATTGAAAGTTGGTAGAGCAAAATGTCTGAATTTCTTCATCACTTCCTGGTTCTTGACTTCCAAATTGATTACAAGGAAATCCCAGAACTGAAAAGCCTTGTTCCTTATAAGTTTGATGCAGGGTTTCTAATCCCTGGTATTGCGGAGTAAACCCACATTTACTTGCTGTGTTTACAATCAGTAACACCTGTCCAGTAAAATCTGAGAGTGATTGCACTCCACCTTGATGATTTTTACACTGAAATTGATAAATACTATTTTCTGCGATCATTGTTCGTTTTGGTTATTGTGAGAAGCTATTTCCTTGTTTCTTTTCATTAAGTCACTCATCAAATTCTTCCCTCCTTCATACCTTTTATCTATGTTTGGCTTGAGTCTAGCAGGGATCATGCGTCTTGGATAATAATTATTTTCGATATTAGTATCTGCAATTTCCCAGTATGGATCTAAAACAACGGAAGTGATCTTTTTGGGTGTTTGTTTTAACCATTTGGTTTTACTAAGCCCTTTTCGCCAGATTTCTGCTGGTATTTGAAGCAACTCTTTACTGCCATCTTCAAAAGTAATTTCTAATGGAATGGGCATGACCAACCCACCCAAATTGCTAAACTCAAGAATGTAGTAGTTCTCGTTTTTCGATAAAGCCTCTTCCAAAGCCTTACTCTTCCAATCAGGGTCGCTAGCATTGGGATCTTTTAAGCCCTCAAGAGTTCTTTCATACTGTTTAACTTCACTAGTGCCGGCTGTAAATTCATCATATTCATCATAAATATCCAACAACTCTGATCTTTCCTCTACTCTAGTAATGATACCTTCCTCAGTATTCCTCATGTCTGCCAAGGTTGGTGGTTCTTGGTTTTTTTCTTCGCGATCTTTAGCCAAATCAACCTCAGGATTCAATGTATCCAAGCTTGCTTCGTAAATCTTATTGATCGCAATGTCAACATGATCAGTTGTGAAGAACCAGCCCTTCCAAAACCAATCAAGATCGACTCCCGATGCCTCTTCTATGGTTCTGAAGAAATCATAAGGAGTAGGACGTTTGAATTGCCATCGGGTAGCATATTCGCGAAAAGCAAAATCAAACAACTCCCTTCCTAAAATGGTTTCTCTAAGAATAGCAAGAGCGGTTGCTGGTTTCCCATAAGCATTGTTCCCAAACTGCAACAGCGATTCTGAATTAGTCATGATGGGCACTTGTTTCTTGTCCAGCATATAATCGGTTATCCAACGAGCTTCTCCTCGATCAGAACGATAATTGATATCCCATTCCTGTTCGGCTAAAAATTGTAAAAATGAATTAAAACCCTCGTCCATCCAAGTCCATTGCCGTTCATCTGTATTAACTATCATTGGAAAATAGCTGTGACCAATTTCATGGATCACAACACCGATTAGAAATTCCTTTTCACCTCTTGAATAGGTTCGTGAACCATCTTCTTCTAAGTCGGTTCTTGGTCCATTAAAAGTAATCATCGGATATTCCATGCCACCCACGGGTCCATTAACGCTTTGGGCAGTTGGGTAGGGATAGTCGAAGGTGTATTTCGAATAGACTTTCATAGTATGCATCACAGCCTCAGTTGAGTATTTGGACCAAAGCGGTTCGCCTTCTTTAGGATAAAATGACATGGCCATCACCAAAGGATAGTCTTTTGAATCTTGGTTATAGCCAGCCGCATCCCATATAAATTTTCTTGATGAAGCCCAAGCAAAATCACGGACATTCTCGGCTTTAAAAAGCCAGGTCTTCTTTTTTTCTGATCGACTGGACTCATTCTTCAATGCTTCATCTGGGGTGACAATAAAAGAAGCTTTATCCATGGTTGCAGCTTTTTTAAGTCGGTCTCTTTGAGTTTGGGATAATACTTTATTGCCGTTTTGTAAGGCTCCAGTTGATGAAACAATGTGGTCAGCAGGAACTGTTATTGCAACTTCAAACTCACCAAATTCAAGCGTAAACTCGCCATTGCCTACAAATTCTTTGTTATGCCAACCTTCGTAATCACTGAATGCAACTACTCTGGGGTACCATTGAGCAATTAAAAAAATATCATTCCCTTCTTCAAATGATTCATAACCATTCCGAGCACGAACAGAGGTTGCGTCAGGAATGTTGTATTCCCAATCAATTTCAATCTTCAGACTTTCTTGTTCTCCAAGAGGCTCAGCAAGGTCAATACGTAACATTGTTCCAACAGTAGTAAATTTAGCGTCATCACCATTGATATGAATATGTATATTTCGCATTCCCCCTTCAAACTTTTCCATGAAATTAGTGTTTTTGAGTTGACCAAAGCTAATTTTCTCAGTACTTGAAAAGGTTTTAGTCAAGTTACTAATTGAGTCTTTCTTAAAAATATTTTGATCCAATTGAATCCAAATATAGTTAAGAACAAGTGGAGAATTATTCTTATAAGTAATTATTTCAGATGCTTTTAAACTTCGTTGATTTTCAAAGAGTTCAACTTCTATTTTGTAGTCTGCCTGTTGCTGCCAATACAGTTTGGTTGGTTCTCCTGTGGCTGCTCTGTATTGACTTGGATCGGGAAAAATCTCATCGAGTTGACGGAATTTATCTTCAAAGGAACCTTTGCTTTGATCAACTGGATGAGCAAATAGGTTGATGCTCATTGAGCAAAGGCAGAGGAATAGTAGTTTTTTCATAAGCAACTGTGATCTCCAATTGGAGATATTATCAAATGAAATTAGTAATCAAGGATACGTAGTATTGAGTGGAAATGAAATAGACGATTATGAAGTGGATCTTGATAATATTATAGTAACTTGAGAAGCTAACCACATGGAATCTAAACAAGAACGTCTTTCAATCACTAAAGATTGGCTCCCCAGGTATACCGGAATGGAAATTGATGAATTTGGGGAATATATTCTGTTGACCAATTTTAGTGATTACGTCCTTCGTTTTGCAGAGATGTTTGATTGCGACATCAAAGGAGAGCGTAGACCAATGCAGGCAGCAACAAATTCTGCTGGTCTCAGCATAGTCAATTTTGGGATAGGGTCACCCAATGCAGCCATTATTATGGATCTTTTGACAGCAAGAGCACCTAAGGGTGTGTTGTTCTTGGGAAAGTGCGGTGGCTTAAAAGCTTCTTCAGATCTAGGCCACCTCATACTTCCCATCGCTGCCATTCGGGGTGAGGGCACCAGCGATGACTATTTTTCTCCTGAAATTCCAGCACTGCCTTCCTTTAAATTACATAAATTTGTTTCAGAGAAAGTTGTTGAAAAGAATTTGGAATACCGAACTGGAGTCATATACACGACAAACAGAAGGGTTTGGGAGCACGATGAAGTGTTTAAGGCTAAATTGAAAGAAACCACAGCGATTGCCATTGATATGGAAACAGCTACGATTTTTATTGTTGGTCACTACAATCAAATTGCCCGCGGTGCATTGTTGTTGGTTTCCGACGTTCCCGTTACACCTGATGGAATTAAGACAGAGAAGTCAGATCGATCAGTTACTGAAAAATGGCTTCAAACCCATTTGGATATAGGGATTAATGCTATGACTGAAATTGAAAAATCAGGTGAGGAAACCAAGCATTTTAGGTACTAAGATTGTTGTATTTTTTAATTGTTCAATGAGATATGTTAATGTTCAAGCCGAAGGATTTTGTTTATTTTTTTGGATCTAAATCATATCAGGGAAGATACCAATGAAACTGGTCACTGCAATCATTAAGCCTTTTAAGTTAGAGGAGGTAAAGGACAGTTTAGCCAATGTTGGTATTCAAGGAATGACCGTTACAGAAGTGAAAGGCTATGGCCGTCAAAAAGGTCATAGTGAACTCTATAGAGGTGCAGAATACAACGTGGACTTATTGCCCAAAGTGAAATTAGAAATCGCTGTTTCAGCGGACATCTTAGAGCAAGTGATCGAAGCAATCGAAGAATCAGCTTCTACTGGGAAGATTGGGGACGGAAAAATATTTGTTACAGACTTAGAAGAAGTTACAAGAATAAGAACGGGAGAGAGAGGTCAAAATGCCTTATAAAATTAAATTATTATTGAGGAGTCTGTAGTGTTATTTGATGGGCATTTATTTCTTGATGGCGATATTTTTGGCCTAATTGACAATGGCATCTTGGCTTTAATTACTATTTTTGGTATTGATCTAGAACAAAAGCTTGGAGGTAAAGGAGTCCTTGGCGGCCTGTTTGGAGCACTCATTGGCAACGCGTTGAGCGATTTGATTGCTGCATTGATTGATCCATCTACCCGTGACATTGCAGCCGGTGTATTTGCTGGTTGTATGTATGTTGTGATCGTAGTTTATATCTTGTATATCATCAGAAGAAATCTCAAAAAAAATAACTCATAATCACGATGACTAGTGCACTCGATCTTTGGCACCATTGTGTTGCCAATCAAACACTCGATGAATCTCTTTTGGATGATGAGGTCACTTTTTTCTCACCTGTTATTTACAGTCCAATTCAAGGAAAAGCGATGGTAGTGAAATATTTAAATGCTGCCAATATTGTTTTTACGAACTCCGATTTTAGATACGTAAACGAATTGATTGATGGCAATCAAGCCTGTTTAATTTTCGAAGCAAAAGTCAATGATTTGTACATCAACGGCATTGATTTTTTGACTTGGAATGAATCACAACAACTGACTGAAATCAGAGTCTTTGTGCGTCCCCTAAAAGCGATTAATGCATTACGTGAGTTGATGATGGTCAACCTTTAGAATTATTTGCCATGCAGGATAAGAAACAAAATGACTACTGGAAAGCTAATATTCGACTGGTCTCGGTTTTATTATTAATCTGGTTCACTGTTTCCTTTGGTTTTGGAATTTTATTGGTTGATTTTCTTGATCAATTTCATTTTTTTGGATTCAAACTAGGGTTTTGGTTTGCCCAGCAAGGCAGTATTTATATTTTTGTCATACTGATTTTTGTCTATATTCATCGAATGAAAAAATTAGATGAAACCATTCGCAATGAAAAATCGTCAGAGGATTAAAAGTTGTCAGTCCAATTTTTAACCTATTGTTTTGTTGGCATTTCATTTGCAATTTATATCGGCATTGCAATTTGGTCACGTGCAGGATCTACCAGCGAATTTTATGTGGCAGGGAAAGGAGTTCATCCTGTAGCAAATGGTATGGCAACGGCTGCAGATTGGATGTCTGCTGCTTCTTTTATATCAATGGCTGGGTTGATTTCATTCTTAGGGAGAGATGGATCAGTCTATTTAATGGGATGGACAGGGGGTTATGTTTTACTGGCATTGCTTCTTGCCCCATATTTAAGAAAATTTGGACGATTTACAGTACCTGATTTCATTGGTTCTCGTTATTATTCAAATATTGCAAGAGTCGTGGCTGTTATCTGTTTGGTCATAGTTTCATTCACCTATGTTGCAGGCCAAATGAGGGGCGTGGGTATAGTTTTTTCAAGATTTTTAGAAGTCGATATTAACTCAGGCGTTTTGATTGGCATGGTCATTGTTCTAATCTATGCGGTGCTGGGTGGGATGAAGGGCATTACTTATACCCAAGTCGCACAATATTGCGTGTTGATTTTTGCGTACCTAGTTCCAGCTATCTTTATTTCTATCATGATTACGGGAAATCCAATACCACAAATTGGTTTTGGCGATCAATTGGTGGATAGCCCTATTTACCTACTGCAAAAACTGGATGGGCTAATGATCCAGCTTGGTTTTGACGCATACACATCAGGATCTAAATCCACCATTGATGTATTTTGTATCACTGCAGCATTGATGCTGGGAACTGCTGGATTGCCGCATGTTATTGTTCGATTTTTTACGGTCCCTGATGTCGGGGCCGCCAGAAAATCTGCTGGATATGCTTTGGTTTTTATTGCAATTTTATATACCACCGCCCCAGCAGTAGCTTCTTTTGCAAGATTGAATCTGTTCGAGTCCACCCATAATGTCAGTTATATAGAAGCACCAGAGTGGTTTAAAAACTGGGAAGAAATTGGACTAATCGCTTGGCAAGACAAGAACGGCGATGGCAAGATTCAGCATGCAAAAGGCAATGCCTTGCAACCGATCAAACCGATTTATAACAATACCCGTGGATTTTATGGAGAGAGGAGTCTCAGCAACCAAAAGAATCCTAATAACACTAACGAAGTATATATTGATAGAGATATCATTGTGCTTGCCAATCCAGAAATTGCCCAATTACCTCCATGGATTATCGCTTTGGTAGCAGCAGGGGCCCTAGCGGCAGCACTTTCAACTGCAGCGGGCTTGTTATTGGTAATTTCTACTGCGGTTTCGCACGATTTAATCAAACAAACTTTTGCACGAAATATTTCAGAAAAAAAAGAGCTAATGTTTGCTCGAATTTCAGTATTATTTTCGGTCATCATCGCAGGGCTATTTGGCATTTACCCACCTGCATTTGTTGCTCAGGTAGTTGCCTTTGCATTTGGATTGGCAGCATCAACTCTTTTCCCAGTGATTTTTCTGGGGATTTTTTCAAAGACGATGAACAGGGAAGGAGCTATCATGGGCATGCTTTCTGGTTTGATTTTTACCTTGACCTACATCATTTATTTTAAATTTATTCATCCTGAGTTGAACCTACCTGATTATTGGCTTTGGGGTATTTCACCAGAAGGCATTGGTTTCATTGGAATGTTGTTGAATGTAATTATCGGTACCTTGGTCTCGTCAATTACCCCTAGACCCCCAACCAGAGTTGGTTTAATGATTGATAATATCAGGAGACCCTAGAGTAATGTCTATTCTGTACATGCTTGGGTATCTCATATTAGTCAATTGGATATGTTTGAGTATGTTGTGGTTAATTAGTTTAAAAATTAAAGATGCCAGCATCATTGATATTTATTGGGGTCTTGGATTTGTCATGATGTCTTGGACTTGTTTAATCATTAATCTATTCTTCAATGAGACCACAATAACCACAAGCCAATGGTTGATTAACATCATGGTGACGATCTGGGGCCTGCGTTTATCGATTCACCTTGCTATGAGAAATTTAGGCAAAGGAGAAGATCTACGATATGTCAAAATGAGAGAACGAGCATCATCAGACTGGAGATTTCTCAGTTATGTAAGAGTTTTTATGTTTCAGGGTTTTTTGCAAATGCTTTTGATGATCCCGATTTTATTGGTCCATTATTATCCGGGTCAGTTTGGGATGAGTGTCTTTGACTATTTCGGTCTGCTGGTTTGGGCTATTGGATTTGGAATTGAAACAATTACTGATATGCAATTAACTAAGTTCCGCTCCAATGCCACGAACAATAATAAAATATTAAAGGCAGGGCTCTGGCGTTATTCCAGGCATCCAAATTACTTTGGTGATGCATTGCAATGGTTTGCTTTCTTTATCATTTCACTCAATTCAGGTTACCTTTGGGGAGCGATTGGACCCATCTTAATGGTTTTTATTTTCCTGAAACTGACAATAGGTATATTGGAGAGGTCTCAGACGAGAAAGCGACCCGGCTATGAAGAATACACTAAATCCACTAATGTGTTCTTTCCAGGCAGGCGACGCTAGCAATTAAAATAAAAGAGCAGGGGATTATTCCTGTAATCGTTTGAACCAATTTGATTTATCTTTTGGTATGTAATTTTCAATATGTTCTATTGCCTCAGGGATTGAATCAACAAATATGAGCTCACCGGCTGTTGAGCGAGGGAGAAAACCTTCCAAAACCGAGCGCTCAACGAATTCAGCAAGTGGTGAATAATATCCTTCTATGTTGAGCAGTACAATGGGTTTAGATTGCAAACCCAGTTGGTTCCATGTCAGTGACTCAAAAAATTCTTCCCAAGTTCCAACGCCACCGGGTAGGCAAATGACCGAATCGGATCGCTCAGCCATTACTCTTTTTCGATCGTGCATGGTTTTGACTACGACTAATTCACTTAACCTTTTATGACCTACTTCCACAGCATTGAGTTGTTCTGTAATGACACCGGTAATATGTCCACCCATTTCAGTGGCGACATCGCCCAAAATTCCCATGAGTCCGTTACTACCACCGCCATAAACTATACGATGACCATTTTCAATGATAGCTTGGGCAAGCTCTTTGGCTGCTTTACTGTAGCTTTCTCGGTTGCCAACACTGGATCCTGCAAATACACAGATATTTTTCATAGCATTACCTTACTATCCACGCAAGACACCTAAATTAGAAAAGCAGGTATAAGATAGATCCCGGCCAGCGACACCAGAATGATGGCAATCAGGTTGATCAGAATACCCGCTTTCATCATTTGAGGAACCGAAATCAGTTCCGATCCAAACACAATGGCATTCGGTGGAGTGGCCACTGGCAACATAAAAGCACAGCTTGCAGCCAAGGCAACAGAGGCGGTCAGTAACAACGGGTTGAAATCAAATTGCAGTGCAATCGCTGCCACTATTGGAAGAAAAGTTGCTGTGGTTGCAAGATTTGAAGTTAATTCCGTGAGAAAAATAACAAGGGCTGTAAAAATAAAAATCAGCACAATGGTGCTTAAACCCCCTGGTACCAAACTGCCCAACCATTCTGCCAATCCTGAGCTTTGTGCTGCAAAAGCTAAACTAAGACCTCCACCAAAGAGTATCAAGATTCCCCAAGGAATCCCTTCTTGGGCGTCTTTCCACTCCAGAAGATTTTTGTGTGTATTGTCACCATTCGGTGTTAGGAACAGCATTAAACCACACAACATAGCGATTCCAGGATCAGTTAGACCTTCTAATCCAGGAATTTTATCAATACCCCAACTGTCTGAAGGAGATCTAAAAATCCAGAGGAGTGCCGTGATAATAAAAATAATGAACACTCTTTTCTCAGGTGTTTTCATGACTCCTAAATCTAGCCTCATATTTTTAATTGTCCTTTGTGTTTCAAATGAGGACTGAAAGTTCACTGGAAAACTCACCGTGGTCAAAGTCCACCAAGTCATTGGGAGCAGTATCATACTCAATGGGAGTCCAACTTTCATCCAGTCTAAAAACGAAATGGAGACATTGTAATTGTCTTCCATGAACCCATTTAATGCCATATTGGGTGCTGTTCCAATCAAAGTTGCCATGCCTCCAATATTTGCTCCATAGGCGATTCCAAGTAAAAGGGCCACTTGGAAATTGACTTTGTCCTTATTGCTTAGATCACTCATCGATTCTTTGACAACCGTAATGATTGCCAAGCCTATTGGTAAAAGCATGATGGTAGTAGAGGTATTCATGATCCACATGCTCAGTAAACCTGCACTTAACATAAAGCCACCGATGATTGATTTACCACCTGTTCCGGTGTACTTGAGAATGTTTAATGCAATTCTTTTGTGTAAGTTTGATTTTTGTATCGCTATTGATAAGAAAAAACCTCCCAAGAAAAGGTAGATATTTTTATTTGCATAAGGTGCAGCTGTTGATTCAATGTCTAGGACACCTAGTAATGGAAAACAAACCAAAGGTATTAGTGCGGTCACAGCAATGGGTACTGCCTCAGTGGCCCACCAAACTCCCATCCATATAAATACTGCAGCCGTTCGTTGAGCTTCAATAGATAAAGATTCAGGATTGGGTAACAAGAGCATAATAATTGCTCCTAAAAGACCTAAAATAAAGCCTAGGTTTTTCTTATTTTTTTGGTTGTTTTGTTCCATGCCTTATTGATGATAATTCACAAGTATTTCCTCAGGTAATCGTTATGGTCGTTATGGAATTTGATAGAGTATATCCAGACCCACTAGACAAAGTCCATTCTAAAGCCCTCGTGTTATATAACAATATTATTGATAATTGTTATCATTTTACTTGTTTTAGTCACTAAAAATAAGAAAAAATAATTCAATATTCTATAACTAAATCAATAACATATATCAATCTAAGAAACTGGGATATACAGATAACTCAGATTCAATTACAATGAATGAAAATAAATTTGATAAAAATAGTTATCAGATAGTTATTTGAATACTTCATGGGGGATGAATCATGAATCTAATTAATTCTAAATTGTTTTCTAAATTGACAGTTATTGGCTTAGATCGGAAGAGCACA
>ERZ651768.478-NODE-478-length-30240-cov-11.217485_pt1 | contig 30240 bp, 26 predicted proteins | sample MGYA00514754_ERZ651768 | MGnify/ENA metagenome assembly ERZ651768
GAGTCTGTTCAAGGGACTGGGGATTTACTGGATAAGAGTTCGCTTGATTTATCCGTAGATTTGGCCCCTAATAACCCTCACCATCTGCGGTTGGCCAATCCGGTGATGATTGCCTCCGGGACATTCGGCTACGACGGTTACGGTAGGGGCATTACCGACGATATGGACCTGAGCCAACTGGGCGCAGTCGTCCCTAAGACGTTCACCAGCCTGCCTCGCGAGGGCAACCCAGAACCTCAATGGTTTCCCAAGTCCTACCGGGAAGCCTGGGACGCCGGTGACCTGCTGTTCCTGAATGCCATCGGTCTCACAAATCCCGGTATCGAAACAGCGATTCGGGAGGTCACCCCTACCTGGGGCCAGTGGAACGCCACCTGTATCCTCAGTTTCGCCTCGGATTCCGTTGACCAGTTCGGCGAGATGGCGGCCATGGCCGCCCAAGGCACCGGATACCGGGCGATCGAACTTAACCTAAGTTGCCCCAACGTGGAAGATGGGTCTCTCTTCGGCCACAGCTCCCAGCTTACTGCCCAGGCAGTAGCCTCGGTCAGGGCCAATACGGACCTACCCCTTCTGGCCAAACTGGCGCCAAACGTGCCTGACATCACCGCGATCGCCCGCGCTGCCGTTGACGGCGGGGCCGACGCCATTACCATCTGCAATACAATGCCGGCCATGCGCATAGACACCCAGACCCGCCAACCGGTGCTGGGCAACGTCACCGGCGGCCTCTCCGGTCCGGGCCTGCGCCCAATCTCAATGGCCATGGTTTACCAGGTCTCCCGCGCAGTGGACGTGCCTATCATCGGTGTCGGCGGCATCTTCTCCGGCGAGCATGCGGCAGAATACATCCTGGCCGGCGCGTCAGCCGTACAGATAGGCAGCGCCAACCTGGTTGGATTGTCAGCGCCGTGGCGGATCTTGACGGAACTTCAAGACTGGATGGTTGAGTCCGGAGTCACTGACCTTCGCAGTTTGTCCTAACGGCCTGCCAGCCGACGCTCCGTTACCCGCTCAAAATAGGCGTGCATCTCCAGATAACATTGGATACGATATAATTGCTTTTGAGTCGCCAGAGACGGAATCAACGGCCATCGCGTCTATGGCGCTAATCTAAGAGGTTTGAATATCCATGGTTTCCGTTCTCCAAAAAGTGCTTGGCGACCCCAATGACAAAGCGCTGAAAAAGCTTGCTCCGTTCGTCGAAGAGATCAATGAGCTAGAGCCGGAATTCCAAAATTTAACCGACGACGAGCTCATGGATATGACCGATGAGTTCCGGTCGCGCCTGGCCGAAGGGGAAAGCCTGGGCGACATCTTGGCCGAGGCCTTCGCCACCGTGAGGGAAGCCGCCCGGCGCACCCTGAAACAACGCCATTACGACGTACAGCTCATCGGCGGCTTGGTCCTCCATATGGGCCAGATCGCCGAGATGAAGACCGGCGAGGGCAAGACACTGGTCGCCACGGTGGCCGTCTATGTGAATGCCCTGGAGGGCAAAGGCGTCCACGTAGTCACAGTTAACGACTACCTGGCCCGCCGCGACCCAGTCTGGATGGGCCAGATATATCATTCCCTAGGCCTGACCATCGGCTGCCTGCAACACGACGTTAGTTATGTGTACGACCCCGAGGTTACCGACGCACCCCCGGGCATGGAATCTCTCCGGGCCGTGACTCGGGCGGACGCCTACCAGGCCGACATCACCTACGGCACCAACAATGAATTCGGTTTCGACTACCTACGGGACAATATGGCGCTGGAAGCGGCCAACCGAGTACAGCGTGACCTGAACTACGCCATTGTTGACGAGGTCGATAACATCCTCATTGACGAAGCCCGGACACCGTTGATTATCAGCGGACCGGCAGACGAGCCGGTGCAGCTCTACCAAAGCTTTGCCAAGCTGGTGACCCGGCTGGAAGACGAAACCGACTTCACCATTGACGAGCGCACCCAGGCCATCTCCCTGACCGTAGACGGCATCTCGAAGATGGAGCAATGGACCAATACCGACAACCTCTACGACCCGGAAAACTACCACCAGGTCCACTACATGGAGAATGCGCTCAGTGCGGAGATCTCCAAGACACGCGACAAAGATTACGTGATACAGAACGGCGAAGTGATTATCGTCGACGACTTCACCGGTCGTCTTCAGCCTGGCCGCCGGTGGTCAGACGGCCTTCATCAAGCAGTCGAGGCCAAAGAGGGCGTCAAGATACAGCGCGAGAGCATCACCTACGCCACCATCACGCTACAGAACTACTTCCGCCTGTACCAGAAGCTGGCCGGCATGACCGGTACCGCGCTAACTGAGTCAGACGAATTCTACAAGATCTACGGGCTAGAGGTGGTTGCCATACCCACAAACGTACCTATGGGCCGCGAAGATCACTCTGACCTGGTATTCCAGACCGAAGACGGCAAATGGAACGTGATTACGGATGACATCGCCTCACTGCATGAAAGTCACCAGCCTGTGCTGATCGGCACTACCTCCGTGGAAGACTCCGAATTCCTGAGTGAACGGCTAAAGAAGCGGGGCGTGTCTCACCAGGTGTTGAACGCCAAGAACCACGAGCACGAAGCCACCATCGTCGCCCAGGCGGGCAAACTGGACGCCGTAACCGTGTCCACTAACATGGCTGGCCGCGGCACCGACATCGTTCTGGGTGGCAGCGACACCGACCGCGCCGACTGGAAGGAAGAGCATGACAAGGTGATCGAGTTGGGTGGACTTTACGTCATCGGCGCCGAGCATCACGACGCACGCCGCATCGACAACCAGCTACGAGGCCGCGCCGGACGCCAAGGCGACCCTGGCAGTTCCCAGTTCTATGTCTCCCTGGAAGATGAACTGATGCAGCGGTTCGGCGGTGACCGCATCAAAACGGTTATGGGTTGGGCCGGCCTGGACGAAGAAACCCCGGTGGAGAACAAGATCATCACCAAGTCCATCGGCGGCGCCCAGGTCAAGGTCGAAGGCTACCACTTTGACATGCGGAAGCACCTTCTCGACTACGACGATGTACTTAACAAGCAACGGGAAGTCATCTACGAGGACCGCTTCGAAGCCCTGAGCGGCGAGTCTCTGAAGCTGAAATTCATAGCGATGCTGCGGCGTGAGTTCGCGGAGGCTGCCAATCACCATCTGCCCGGAAAACACATCGACGACTGGAATCCCACCGGCCTGATCGATGAGATACGCGCCATCTGCCCTCTGCCACCGGAACTGGCCTCAGAAGAACAGATTTACGAGTGGAGCCGGGAGCAGATATTAGAGATTCTGGATGACTTCGCCGAGACGGTCTACGAAGCCCGGGAACAGGACGTAGGCGAAGAATCGGCCCGGACCATTGAACGGTTACTGCTGCTAAAGGCCATCGACACCCATTGGGTGCAACACCTGACGGCCATGGAGAACCTGCGGACCGGGGTTGGCCTGCAGGCCTACGGCCAGCGTGACCCGCTGGTGGTGTACCGGTCTGAAGGCAATAAGATGTTCGGTAATTTGCAGGTGGCAATCGAAACCGAGGTTGTACACACTGTTTTCCATGCCACATTGAACCAGCAGCCCGCCCAGGGGATCAGCCGCCGCCCAAGCGGCGCGGTAACACCGAAAGAAAGCCCGATGAAGGCCATTAACGACGCCCACCGCAACTCCTCCCCTGTAGCCACCGGAGGGAAGGTGGGGCGTAACGCTACCTGCCCCTGCGGCAGCGGCAAGAAGTACAAACGCTGCCACGGAGCATCCGCTTAGGGTTTTTCCGGCCGGTCCACCCTCATCACTCGCCCTGCCTTAAACGTTCCGTCATCTATAGTTTCCCAGAGGTGTTGCTTCCGGAGGTTTGCCAGGGCCGACTCTATCCTTTTGACATCCCCGCTGTGATTGGGCCGGGGGCCTTGATTCGCCAGGGCCTTAAGGACCGTCTGGCGCCAGTCATCGTCTAGATGCACGCAAGCCAAGACCTGGTCGGCGAATTCTTGCTCTACCTTGGCGATTTCCACTGAGCTGGGGCGCATGGGACAGCGGTGCCAGCTATGGCCCATGCGTGGAGACTGTCTCCCTCTGGAACCGCTGGTGATGCCGTGAAAGAGCTGCCCACATCCGTCGCAGACCAAAACCCAGGTGAGCGGGTATACCCGCTGCTCCCTTCCCGGTGGGCTGTGCCGTCCTAGATTCTTGAAAGCCTCCTGGTCCCTATTTCTTGCCGAACAGCCTGGCGAAGAACCCGGGCTTCTTGGCCGCAGGCCCGCTAGCCGCTGGCCTCTCGGGCATGTGATGCCCATGACTGTGACCGCCGGGTCCGTGGTCGTGGTCCCCATGATCGTCATGGTCGTCGTGGGAGTCATGGCTTTCTTGAGCACCGTGGTCGTGACCCTCATGGTCTCCATGGTCATGGCCTTCATGATCTTCGTGGTCTTCGTATTCGCCGTGGGCTTCAGACATATACTTCTCCGGCTCTTTATCGAACGCCACTTTGCAGCCCGGCGCGCAGAAATAGTAGGTCCTGTCATTGTGTTCACTCTGACCGCCAGGCGGGTTGTCTGTATCCACATTCATCTGGCAGATTGGGTCAATCGCTGTAGCCATTCCATTTCCTCCGATTAATTTCCTCTAATGCAGAATCAGGTGAGTCGGCTAGGCCCATTAGACCTTGGCCCGGCGCAGCCTCAGGGAATTTGTCACCACCGTTACCGAGCTGAAGGCCATCGCCAACGCAGCCAGTGCTGGATTCAAGAACCCCTGAGTGCCGAAAAAGAAGTCCAGGCTCCCGGGCACGCCGCCAATACCCTGGAAGACGGGATAGAGGACTCCAGCAGCCACGGGGATCAGCATCACATTGTAAAAGAAGGCCCAGAACAGGTTCTGTTTGATGGTGCGGATGGTCTGTCGGCTCAATTCCAAAGCTGCAGCCACCCCGTTAACATCGCTCCGCATCAGGGTGATATCCGCCGACTCCATTGCAACGTCGGTCCCGCTGCCCATGGCCAGACCAACATCGGCCTGGACCAGCGCCGGCGCGTCGTTGATGCCGTCGCCGACCATCGCCACTATCCGGCCTTCGGCCTGCAGCCTTTTGATTACCGCGGCTTTGTCGTGAGGCAGTACTTCGGCTTCTACATGTTCCACGCCCAATTCGCGGGCGATGGCCTGGGCTGTCTGAACGTTGTCTCCGGTCAGCATCACCACGTCAAGATTCATACTCCGTAATTTGGCCAGTCCCTCAAATGTCCCTGGTCTCAGAGTGTCAGCCACGGCAATCAGCCCTATTGACCGGCCGTCATAGGCCAGGAATATAGGTGTTTTGCCCTGGGCCGACAACGCTGACGCCCGTTCCACCAATCCGTTCAATTGGACTCCCGAGTCGTTCATCAACGCCTGATTGCCAAACATGACCAGGCGGCCGTTAACCTGGGCTGAGATTCCACGGCCCGGGATAGCCTGGAACTCAGACATGGACTCCAATTCCAGTCCCCGGCTCTGGGCTTCAATGACTATCGCTTCGCCCAAGGGATGCTCGGAACCTCTCTCGGCTGAGGCAGCCAAGAACAGAAGCTCCTGTCCTGAAGTCCGAGACGCGTCAGAAACCACTAGGTCAGTTACAACCGGCTTTCCGGTAGTGAGAGTGCCGGTCTTGTCCAAGACCACGGTATCGACCTTGTGAGCAATCTCCAGGGCTTGTGCCTGCTTGATCAGCACCCCGTGCTCAGCGCCTTTGCCGGTACCCACGATAATGGCCGTTGGGGTGGCTAGTCCTAAAGCGCAAGGACAAGCGATGATCAAAACTGAGACCAGTACCAGGGTCGAGAAAGTCAGGACTGGGGCGGGTCCCAGCAGCATCCAGAACGCGAAGGCGGCCAAAGAAGCGATTATCACCGCCGGCACGAAGTAGGAGGCCACTAGGTCGGCCAGCCGTTGGATAGGCGCCTTGGAACCCTGGGCCTCTTCCACCAGGCGGATTATCTGGGCCAGGACCGTCTCGCCGCCCACCTGGGTGGCTTCGAAATATAGGACGCCGTTGGAGTTCATCGTTGCGCCGTAGACCTTTTGGCCTGGGACTTTTTCCACCGGCATGCTTTCGCCGGTGAGCATCGATTCGTCCACCGCCGAATAGCCGTCCGTCACCAAGCCGTCCACCGGTAACTTCTCTCCTGGGCGCACCAAGACGGTGTCGCCGATGACAACTTGGTCCACCGGTATGTCTATCTCCTCACCGTCGCGCACTACCCGCGCCGAGGTGGGCCTCAGACCGATCAGCCGTCTTATAGCCTCGGAGGTACGGCCCCGGGCTCCGGCCTCTAGGAAACGGCCCAGCAGGATAAGAGCGATGATGATGGCCGCTGTGTCAAAATAAACCTTGGCCTCGATGCCGTTGTCAGCCAACACTCCAGGGGAAAAAGCATCCAGCAAGACCACAACAGCGCTGTAAACATAGGCGACCGTGGTGCCCAGGGCGATAAGGGTGTGCATGTTGGAAGTTCCATGCCGCAAAGCGCCCAGTCCGGAGGAGTAAAAGTTGGACCCGGCCCAGAATTGCACCGGTGTCGCCAGCGCCCATAGCAGGAAGGGATAGAAGCCGTGTCCCATGAAGCTGGAAACCCAAGGAAAGGCATCAAAGGTGCCCAGGAACAGGAGTATCGCGCCGGTCCCGGCAAATATCAGGCGGTTGCGCAGATCACGAATCTCTTTAACCTTGGAGAGCCTTTCAAGTTCCCTTTCCTGGTCCCCCGAGTCGTTGAAGCATTCCACACGATAACCAGATTCTTCCACCGCTTTCTGTAGGTCGGCAAGCTCGGCCATGCCAGGCACAAATTCGACCGTTGCCTTCTCCGCGCCCAGGTTCACGTCGGCCTGAGCAACTCCCGGCACGCCGCGGAGGGCGTTCTCGATATGGCTAACACAGGCCGAACAGGTCATTCCACCGATGTCCAGAGACGCCGTTTGGGTACCGAGTTTATATCCCGCCTCAGAAACGGCGTCTTGTATCAGCTGGAACGGAACCTCGGAGGAATCGAATTCCACCAGAGCTTTTTCCGTGCCCAGATTGACCGATGCCTCCAGCATGCCAGAAACGTCCATAAGGGCGTTCTCGACGTGACCCACACAGGCGGCGCAAGTCATACCCTCAACGGACAGGCTGATCTTCTTTATGCCCTTATCTGTTGTCGCCATTTTTATAGTTCCAATCACCGGCCAGCCTGCTTGCTCAACAGTTCCAAGCCGCTCAATCGTTTGATGCGGACCGTTCCCCAAAGGTGTGTACCGCGCGTGCTATGCACCATCGGCAAAAATAAGATTCCCTTTGGAGGCGCTCTGACGTAGCTTTTTTAGGTCGGCATACTCTCGGGAGTTGTACCATTCTTTGACCCGATCGATGCTCTCGAACTCCAGCACCACCAACCGCTTTGGAGCCCAGGACCCCTCAAAGACCTCGCCGGAGGCCCCACGGACCAAGTAGGTGCCGCCAAACGCCGCCACTGTGGCAGGAACACCTGCAGCGTACTTGGCGTAGGTATCCGGGTCAGTTACTTCGATGTCTCCCACCAGATAGCCCGGCGTTCCCGTCCCTCTACCTTGGGTGGGTGGCTCGACGCCCTCCGCGACCAGCAACGACCCCGTGGACGCGCTCTGTCGCAGTTTGGTCAGCTCCTTGTAATCATCCGAGTAGTACCAACTCTTGATGGTGTCTACGTCTTTATACTCAGCCAGCACAAACCGCTCTGGGTTCCAATCGCCTTCGCATGGCTCACATTTGTCGGGCCCCCGCACCAGGTATCTGCCGCCGAACGCTCCGCTGCTTGCGGGCACCAGTCCGGCGTATTTGGCAAATGTATCTGGGTCGGTGACATTTATGTCACCGATTACGTATGCGGACATTTTTTATTCTCCGGCAATCATTATTTAGTCGAAAGGATGTACAGGCCCTTGAGCTCTTCCACAATCTCTTCGGCGCGTCCCGACCGGATACCTTCCACCACACAGGATTTCAGGTGTCCTTCAAGCAACAGGCTCTCCATCTTCTCGATGGCCCGGCGGACGGCGTAGGTCTGCTTCAGAACATCAACACAGTATTTGTCCTCATCCAGCATCTTCCGGATACCGGCTAGATGGCCTTCGATGTAGCTCATCCGTTTTAGGGCGTCTTGTTTAACTTCGGAAAGCATTGCGGTTCCTCCCAACCCACACCCCCTGGGGGTGGGTTTATTCTTCACATACTACGCTGTGAAAACTGGCTTGTCAAATTTGCGGCTCGGATATGTTAGGCTGGCCCAATATGCTAATTAAAGCGGGATGGAGCAGCCATGGACGCCCATGAATTCTGGGCGGCGTTGAAAGGACGGGGACTAAATTTCTTCTCTGGAGTCCCCGACTCCACATTCCAGAACGCCTATAACTTCATGGTGGAAGACCCGGACATCCGGTACGTCCCGGCAGTGCGGGAGGACGTGGCCTTGGGCATTGCCAGCGCAACGTATTTCACTGGAGGGTTGGGCGGCGTCATCATGCAAAACTCCGGTGTGGGTAACCTGGTCAACCCCCTGACATCGTTCAACCTGATGTATAGGATTCCAGCGGTTCTCATCGTGGGATGGCGCGGTTACGGCGGACCGCCCAACGACGCACCGGAACATTGGATCATGGGCGCCAAAACTCCAGAGTTCTTCGAACTGATGGAGGTCCCATACGAGATCCTGGGACCGGATGACCTAGAAGCCGCTCTGGACCGTCTCCTGGTCAACATCAGAGGACGTTCAGTACCCGGTGCACTGCTGGTCCGCTCAGGGGTTATCACATGATCGCCCGTTACCAGGCCATCGAGAGAATCTTGTCGCACGTCCAGAGCAACGACCTCGTGGTTAGCACCACGGGCATGATCTCCAGGGAACTATTCTCTCTCGACGACCGGCCGGGAAACTTCTACATGATCGGATCGATGGGTCTTGCCTCGGCTATGGGACTGGGTCTGGCCATCCAGGCTCCTCACAAGCGGATATTCGTGCTGGAGGGGGACGGAAGCGCCCTCATGAGTCTGGGAACACTCCCCCTTATCGCATCGGAAGGGCCACCGAACCTGGTGCACGTCATCTTGGACAACGAGGTCTATGAGTCAACCGGCGGCCAAGCCTCGATCAGTTCCAGGTTCGACCTAGACCAGACGGCCACCAGTGCCGGTTATCCCTGGACGCGCCGGGTAGATGGCATCGAAGAGCTGGAATCTGCCCTAATGGAAGCGACAAACGCCAGCCATCTCAGCCTGATCCTAGTCAAAGTCGGCATCGCCCCCGTAGAGGGCATACCCCGTGTCACCCACACGCCGGAAGAGATACGCGACCGGTTTAAAACGGCAGTCCAGCCCTAGGCGGGGGCGGACTCATGGTTAGTCGGTTGCTGATAACAGCATCTGTGTGCGCCATGGTCCTGGCAGGGGCTGGCGGAAGAGAAACCCCTGCTCCAGAGAGACCGACTAGCCGGTCAACCGAATCGCCCACGGCGATACCCACCTCCGAGCCAACCCATACACCCGCGGCAATAATCGGCCCCAATGAAGCTTGGGTGCACTACGACGCGGCCATCCGCATAGAGCCTGGTATCCGGCTAGCGTTCTACGTCCGAGGCAACGCCCTTTTACGGGTTGGGCCAGTTCCATCTGGCGATACGGGACTACGATAAAGCCCTACGCCTCAACCCAAAGTTCGTGCTAGGCTACCTCATTCGGGGACTTGCTCTTAACGAACTGGACCAGCACATGCAGGCCGTCGAGAACTGCACCAAGCCATCAACCTGTCCCCCGACTTCACGCGCGCCTTCATCGGACGCGCACTGGCCCACGCCGCTCTCGGCAATGACGCCGAAGCTCAACAGGATACAGACCGGGCCGTTGAGCTTGGCGCCAACCGAGAGCAGATGGAAGCACGGTTAGCGGCGATTACAGAGCAGCGGTAGCGACTACCCGTCGTACTCGACCATCGCCGCAGAGCACGGTCTGTTGGAACCTAAGGACGAGGAGTAGCTAGGCTAAACCACGTACCCGTTCCGCCGGTCCCAGTCCTCCGCTTCCTGGCTGCGCTCTGACGGGTCGCCGTAGCCGCCGCCGCCGGACGACAGGCAGTAAACATGGTCGCCGGGGTTGACCACTACCTCGGTCTCCTTGGAACCCAAAGGCCGCTCAGAATCGTTGGAGAGTATCTTGTAGTCATGAGGCAGACCGTGTTCGCCGTGGAATAACCCGAAGGGCGGCACCACAATGCCGTCGCCGGCCGTGTTCAACAGCGCCGGGCCCTCGCCTTGGTAGACCAAGTCGCAGATTCCGCCCAGTCCGCCCCGCCAGGCTCCCTTACCGCCTGAGTTGGGCCGCAGTTCGTGCCTGCGTATGAAGAAAGGGAACCGCTCTTCTGTGACTTCGATGCTCGGACTGCGGATTCCGCCAGCCACGTTCACCTCGCCCACGTTGGACCAGCCGTCATAGCCGTGAGCCGCGCCGCCGCCGCCGCGAGCAAGAAAGAAGTGCCAGATGAACTGGCGTCCAGTGCGGGGGTCTTTGCCGGTGATGGCATAGCGCAGCCGGCGCGAGAACCCGGCGTTGACCGACTTTGGCACGGCCTGGGATAACGCTTTGAATATCGCCTCGACAATCTCCTCAGCGCAGTGGTTGGTGCTCATGCACACGGGAGCCGGGGGGTTAGCGTTCACGATCAGCCCCTTCGGGGCGATGATGTCCACCGGCCGCATGGAGCCCTCATTCTTGGCTACGTCTGCCGGGGCCACATACATGATGGCGGCGTGGGCCAGAGAGCGGGTGTTGGCGTAGGCGCTGTTGATGAATCCCGTGACCTGGGGACTGGACTCACCAAGGTCGATGGCCATGGAATCTCCGGCTATGGTCACCTTGGCCCGGATTGGTATCAGCTTGTTTTCAAAGCCATCATCGTCCACCAAGGATTCTCCGTGGTAGACGCCGTCGGGCCATTCAGATATGAACTGCCGCACCTGACGTTCAGTGGCGGCTAAAATCTCCGACACGGCAGCCAACAGCCGGTCTGCGCCATAGCTCTCTAGCAGGCCGTCAATCCGTTGGGCGGCGATCATCACCGAGCCGATCTGGGCGTTCAAGTCGCCTAGGAAATTTTCTGGCTGGCGCACGTTGGCCGAGAGCATCTGCAAGACATCGTCCCTGGGCACGCCCTTGTTATACAGTTTCAAGGGCGGGATTCGGATACCCTCCTGGAATATCTCGGTGGCGCGGGGATTGTAGCCACCGTGGGTGCCGCCGCCAACATCGCTGTGATGGGCGCGGTTCACGCCATAAAAGAGCAACCGCCCTTCATGAAAGACAGGCTTGATGATCGTGATATCGGGCAGGTGGCTACCGCCGAAATAAGGGTCATTCAGGATGAACAGGTCGCCTTCTGACATGGTATCGCCGAAGTAGTCCCGCACTGCAGCTCCGGCCACGGGCAGGGCGCTGACGTGCACTGGGATGCCTTCACCTTGGGCCACCAGTTGGCAGTCGGCGTCCAAGATGGCGGTGGAGAAATCGCGGCTGGAGTTTAGAATCTGGGACATGGCGGTCCGGAGCATCACCTCGGTCATCTCCAGGGCGATTGACTCCAACCGGTGCTCGACCACGGCTAGGGTCACCGGGTCAGGCCGGTCTGCAGCCCCCGCAGTCGCCACTGTGCCTGTTTCAGATTCCAGTGAGACCAGCAGCTCGATGCCGCCGTACGGGTCGATATTAGCCGTATCACCGGCTTCGACCAGCACGGTGGTGAAATCCGATTCCAGGACTGCTGGACCGGCCACCGAGACGCCAGGCGACAGGTCTCCAATCTCATAGACCGGCGCATCGACCCATCCATCCAGGTAGATCTTGCGGCGTCCTTTTTCTTTGGCGGGTTTGGCGTGGCCGGTTTCTAGCGGCGGCGGGTCTAATTTGGGCAAACGGCCCACCACGCTGGCCCGCAACGTCACCAGCCGTATCTCCTGCTCCGACTGACTGTAGGAATACAACTCCTGGTAACGCTGATGGAAGTTCGCCGCCCATTGGGACAGCAACGTCTCAGCGGATTGGCCTAGGTCCGAAATGGGGACGTTGACCTCGTAGATCTGGTCCAAATAGCGCATGTCAGCCGAGATTGAGACCTCTATATTGGCCTCGGACACGCCCTGTTTTTGCAACCTCTCCTGGCCCTCGGACTCCATCCCAGAGATGATCGTTTTAACAGCATCTAGGTCCATTCCCAGTAAAGACTCCGGATGTGACCGGGAATAATCATATTTGAGATCGGTGGACAACATTCCATGTGCCGAGAGAACCGCGGCAGCAGCTGGGATGATCACCTTCTCTACCTGGAGTTGCCGGGCCACCTTGGCTGCTTGGAGTCCGGCGGCGCCGCCAAAGGCCATCATGGTGAACCGCCGGGGATCCACACCGCGTTGGACTGACATCAGCCGGATGCCCTCGGCGATCGACGTGGAGACAACGGTTGCGACACCCTCGGCAGCCCCGATCATATCCAGGCCCAAGGGTTTAGCCACGTGCTCAGCCACAGCCTTCTCAGCTAGGGCGGTGTCCAATATCGCGCTGCCGCCCAGGAAGTTGCCGGCGTCCAGATAGCCCAAGGCCAAGTTGGCGTCGGTGACCGTCGGACGGTCGCCTCCCTTACCGTAGGCAGCCGGGCCAGGCATGGCCCCAGCGCTCTCGGGGCCGACCTGCATGATCCCACCGGGACCCACCGAAGCGATGCTGCCACCGCCGGCGCCCATGGTGTGGATGTCGATCATTGGGACCGATATCTTCCAACCTGCCTCGAATTTCTCCGTGCTGAGATGGGGCTCGCCGTTCTCAATCAAGGAGATATCGGTGCTGGTGCCGCCCATATCAAAAGCGATGATGTCTGATTCTCCGACCAACCGTCCGTAGGCCGCCGCACCGGCAACCCCGCCCGCTGGGCCAGACAGTATGGAGCGCACAGCCTGACGTCGTGAGTCTTCAATAGGCGCAACTCCGCCATTGGACTGCATGATTAGGAAATCGCCGCCTTGTTCCACCGAGGTCAATCGCTCTTGGAGGTTCTCCAAGTAACGTCCAAGTACCGGCCCGACATAGGAGTTGATCACCGTGGTGCTAAGCCGATCAAATTCTTTTATCTGGGGGATGATCTGAGAAGAAAGAGAGGTGTACATGCCGGGGAACTTGGCTTGGATCAACTCGCCGACCCGGTCTTCATTTTCTGAATTTAGGTAAGAGAAAAGGAAACAGACGGCCAGTGCCTCTACCCCTTCATCCTTCAGGCCGTCCAGGGCCGCGTTCAGGGCGTCCTCGTCCAAATCTACTTTGACGCTACCGTCGGACAAAACCCGTTCCGGGACCTCGGCCCGCATATACCTAGGCACAAGCGGCACAAAAGGTGTCATGCGCAGGTTGTAGCGGTCTTCTTTCAGCCCTTCCCGCATCTCCAGCAGGTCTCTGAAACCGTCGGTGGTTATCAAGCCAACTTTTGCGCCTTTCCGCTCCACCAGGGTGTTGGTGGCCACGGTACTGCCGTGGATGATCATGTCGGCCGACGCCAAAAAGTCCGCCAAGGAAAGGTCATGAGCGGAAGCAGCGTCATTCAGACCGGTCATCAGGCCCTCGGACGGGTCGTTGGGCGTGGATGCGGTCTTAAAATACCGAGGGGACTGGCCTTCCTGGGCAACCACAAAGTCGGTGAATGTGCCACCAACGTCGATTCCAATCACGTACACGGTCGGCTACTCCCCTATTATTAAATTTCAGATCGGTCCGGGCTAAATGAACCGGGGCTCCACATCGAACGGCAACCCGAAGGCGTGCTTGCCGATTAACTCTAGGGCGTCGAACCCGCCGATGGGGTGCATGGTACCGGCTCGGACATCACGGTAGTACCGCTCCAGGGGCCGGCCCTTGGCTAGACCCGCGCCACCGACCATGTCCATGGCCTTGTTGACCACGTCCTGGGCCGTCTTCATGCAGAAATACTGCATGCCCACAGCCTCCATCAGAGTGGCATCGTCTCTGGCGTTCTCGCCGTCCAATTTGACGGCGATCGATTTCTGGAACGTCCAAGCCGCATTCAAGGCTATGTCCATCTCAGCAGCCAGGAATTGATGGCCCGGATAGTAACTCTCTGGGTATTTGAATGGGATCCGTGAGCGGTCTTTGGTCTGCTCGATAGCGAAGTCTCTGGCGGCTTTGGCAATTCCCAAGTAGATGCTGCCGAAACTGCCGCCGTGCCAGGCCCAGAGTCCCCGAGCGAAAGCGTCCCATTCCCAGGGTTTGTGGCGAATGGCGCCCTCTTCCTCCACGAACACGTTCTTCAGAGTCCAACTGTGGCTCTGGCTGGCCCGCATGCCCATGGTGTTCCAATCGTTCAGGCAGGTCAGGCCCTCGGTGTCACGGGGCAGGATGAAGATCAGGCCAACCTCGCCCTCGTCCGGGTCGTCGTAGATGGCGGTGCTGGCGAACAGATCGCCGCCGGGGCTGTTGGTTCCAAAACCCTTGCGGCCGTTGATTAGAAACCCGCCCTCAGTCTTGGTGGCTTTCACGGTCGTGTAACCCAAGCCGGTGATGCCCTTCAGGGAGTCCACCTGCGGGTCGGTTACCGCGGCGAAGACCATCAGTTTCTCGGCGGCGATCTTTTCTAGGAGTGGACGTGGGTGGTCGTCGCCGGCCTTGATGAGATCGCACATGACGTAGGGCAGCCCGAAGTGCATATTGACTGCCAAGGCTGTCGCTCCGTCTCCCTGGGCCAGCCGGTTCTGAGCGATACAGACTTCCAGGAGAGAGGCACCTCCGCCGCCCATGTCCGCAGGAATGGGCATGGAGGTGTAACCCGACGCCCTAAGGGCTTCCATGTTTTCGAAGGGATAGGTATTTTCTTCATCATGCTGCGCCGCCCGCTGGGCGAAGTCGTCAGCGTGGCTCGCCGCCAGGTCATACCATTTGCGCTGGGAATCGGTGAGTTGTTCCATGGTGGATCTTTACTCCAGATGAGATCAGGCTCCCAACACGACCACACGCTTCCGCTGGATAAATCATTGGGGAAAGGCACCGGTATTCTAACGGCGGGACGTATCGGCGTCCAACTGATGAGTTATGTCACCCAAAAGCGGGGGCTCCCGTCCAGTGTCACTTCCCGCTTCCCTTTGGTCCGCACAACAAAGCCGCGCTCGGACAAACAAGCGGTGACGGCTCGGCCCAAAGATCCGCCCAGATGAAGGCCCGGCTCGGTCCAGTCGAGGCAGCCAAAAGCGAAATTGCCGGTGGACTTGGCAGCCGTAGATACTTCCACTCCCAACTCTTCCATCGCTTTGCGTCCCTTAGTCGTTAGGGCGTATCGGACTCGGTTTCCAGATACGGGCACCGGTTCCTCCTCCAGCCACTCACGGCCCAGCAGCTCTTCCATGAGCGCAACACCGGCCACTCCGGCCAGATGACCGTAGCAAGTGCGGGCCTTTCGCAGAGGAGTGTCCCGCCGCACTTCCCTCTGTGCCTGGGGACTGCGTTTTGGCCGTATCCTGATGGGTGCGTATTGAATCATGGCCTGGGCCTCCAAATCGCCAATCTAGAAAGAAATTCAAATGGCGGGACCTGCGAATACGCAAGTCCCGCCAAATATTTACTGATCTTGGTCTGGCAGTGGTCTATTCAGCCGCCGCCGATGGCCGGAAGGAAATGCACCTCGCTATTCTCTTGAACCTTTTCCAGCATCCCCAGCAGGCTGACCTCGCCGTCTATTATCACCGCGAGACCGGCAACCAGGTCATCCTCCCCATCATCAACGAGGAATTCTTTGATACCTGGATGAAGAATCTCCAGATTATTGATCAACCGGCGGACGCTGGTGCCTTCCACCTGTACCTGTTGCTTGCCGCAGGTCAACTCCTGCAGCTTTGGCGGTATCCAGACCTCCGCCATTGCGGTCTACTTCCCCTCTTTCGCCCAGAGGGCTTCAAGCACCTTGTCCGGAGACATCGGCAGGTCATTCATCCGCACGCCGATGGCGTCGTAGATCGCGTTGGATATCGCAGCCATCGGAGGCACAATCGGCACCTCCCCGACGCCCCTGACGCCATAGGGGTGGTTGGGGTTGGCGACCTCAACGATCACGGTGTCAATCATCGGCAGGTCCAACGATGTCGGCATCCGGTAATCCAAGAAACTGCTGTTAAGCAAAGCACCGTCATCGTTGTAGACGTACTCTTCGTTGAGAGCCCACCCGATACCCTGTACCGCACCGCCTTGGATCTGCCCTTCCACATAGGCAGGATGGATGGCTTTACCGGCGTCTTGCACAGCGGTATAACGTAGGATGTCCACCTTTCCAGTCTCGGTGTCCACCTCGACATCCACTACGTGGACGCCGATGGACGGGCCGGGGCCCGGTGGGTTGACGCCCGATGATCCGACGATGGGACCGCCGGTGGGAATCATACGCGCGGCTATCTGTTTGAAGGTCAGCTTGAGCTCTGGGTCCGATTTGTGTTGGAGGACCGCTTCTTTGTACTCAACATCTTCGTCGGGGATCTCCCAAATCTTGGCAGCCCGCTCGACCATCTGTTGTTTCACACTCTGAGCGGCGTTGTAACAGGCCCAACCAGTCTTAAAGGTTACGCTGCTGCCGCCGGTGTTGGAAGTGAACCCGATGGAGTCGGTGTCGCCAACCTGAGGCTTTATGTCCTCAACCGGGATGTTAAGAACCTCGGCTACATGCAAGGCCATGGCCACGCGGCTACCGCCGATGTCCGGCGAGCCCTCGGTCAAGCTGACCGTGCCGTCGGAGTTGACCACTGCGACCGCGGAGGCGGGACCGGAGTTGTTGCCCCAGAACCCGGAGGCGACGCCGCGTCCCCGCAGCTTGCCTTCCAGTTTGGTGTTGTAGTGCTGGTGGTCCTTGGCGGCCTGCAGGGTCTCGATGTAGCCCACATGAGGGTTCACGGGGCCGGTAACCCGACGAGACCCCTCTTTTCCGCTGTTCATCAGGCGGAATTCCAAGGGGTCGATACCCAGCTTCTCGGCCAATTCGTCCAGGGCGGTCTCCATGCAGAATGCGGCCGCCGGAGCGCCTGGCGCCCGGTAGGCTGCCGCTTTAGGCCGGTTGATCACTACGTCTATGGCAGTAAGATGGCCGTTTGGAATGTCATATTGACCCATCATACATTGGACCGCTGCGCCGACGGGCGAGCCAGGGAAAGCGCCCGCTTCATAGATCAATTCAGCTTCACCGGCGATCAATTTGCCATCTTTGGTTGCGCCAATCTTGACCTTGATCTTTGTGCCCGACGTCGGACCCGTGGCCTCAAATACCTCGGTCCGAGTCAGTTGGACCTTGACCGGACGGCCGGTCTTCCGGGACAAAAGGGCTGCGATGGGCTCGACGTACGTGATGCCCTTGGCGCCGAATCCGCCGCCGATCTCCATGGGGATAGCTTTGACCTGTCCGATCGGGATGCCCAGGAACCGGGCGGTCTGGTCGCGGACGGTGAATTGTCCTTGGCTGCTGGACCAAACGGTCACCTTGCCGTCGGCCTGCCAGTGGGCAACTCCTGCTTGGGGCTCGATATAACCTTGGTGAACTGCTTGGGTGGTCGTCTCTTTCTCGACGATCACATCGGCGTCTTTGAAACCTTGTTCAACGTCGCCCAGACTGAATTCAAACTTGTTCGCTATGTTCGTCCGCATGCCCTCAGCATCGTCTTCCAAGATCCCGCCGGGTCTGAGGGCAGGGCTGGAAACAGCAGCTAACCGCTCGTGCAAGATTGGAGCGTCTGGCGCCATGCCTTCTTCGGCGGACATGACTGGTTTGAGAACCTCATAGACCACTTTGATCAGCTTGGTCGCTTCCTCGGCTACGTGAGGGCTGACAGCGGCGACCGCAGCTACCGGGTGACCTTTATAAAGGGCCTTGCCTCTAGCCAAAACATTCATGCTCAGGAAGCCCAGGTTATGTATAGAACCCTCGGCCAGGTCGGTGAGCTTCATTGAGGTCTCTGGCCAATCGGCGGAGGTGACCACGGCGTGGACGCCGGGCAGCGTTTCAGCGGCGCTGGCGTCGACGGACTTGATGACCGCGTGGGCGTGGGGGCTGCGTAGGATCTTTCCGTAGAGCATGCCGGGCATGTTGTTGTCCGCGCCGTACCTGGCGCGTCCGGTTACCTTGTCGGCGCCGTCGTGCCTGATCGGCGTGGACCCGATCGAATCAAATTCTTCGTTGGAGAGGACCATGTTCGGCTTGTACTCAAGCATTCTCTCGCTCCTGATTATTGGTATTTTCAGACACGGGCCAGCCTGCAATGGCGAGGGCCGGGTGACCAAATAGTAATTTCAAATAAGCCTAGGCGTATATTATCACAATCTCAGTCGCAGTCCCACGCCTGTACGGCCCGCGGAATAATCCGGCTGGAAGCGCTATTTGGGCTGGGTTGCCGACGCAACGAGAACACGTTTTTGCAAGTGGGGTTTTACACCGGATTGGGTACTGTACTGGTCCGCGCCGGTTGGGATATACTGCCTACGCGATAATATTTAAGGCTGGGGGCGGACCGACCGCTCCCCAGTCAAAATCCGGCCGGAGTAGATGTTAAGGATGCGCTTTCCCCGACTACGCGCCCAACGGGCATTCGTTGTTCTCTTCCTGATTGGAATCATTGTGATGGCTACAACGGCTAGCCATGGGTGCACAGTCAGCGGCTCGTAAGCCTGCCCATCGAGACATTCAACGGGTAACGATACTCCGCCCATGTTGGCCACCTAGAACTTCCAGGGATACCAGGCCAACTCTATCCACTCCGTTCCCATCACCGTTCGTAAAGCCTAGTAGAAGCATGCTGCCGCGAGGCTTCCAGGTGACCCATGGGGCCACCAAGACGCGGCAAGATCGACCGGGAGATCGCCGAAGAACTGTCCATCAGCGTCAACACCGAAGGCAACCATCTGAGAAGCATCCTAAGCAAGACTGACTCGGCTAACCGGAACGAAGCAGCGGCATATGCCATCAGGCGCGGACTAGAGCCGGACGGGGAACCCGCCGGCGAATAGTCATCACAACGGACGTCAACCCAGAAAACCTTGGAAACCATGGTTTAAACGATTAGTCCCTTCCCCGCCCCGCTTGGTACCAGCGGTCCCATGGCTGGACCTTTGTTTCCCTCGGATTCAGCGACTCACCTATGGCCAATTTGTAAGCTCCGGCAAGCACCATGCCGGCCACGAACCCGCCGATGTGGGCGAAGAACGCCACGCTTACCGAGTCCGACAATCCGATAGACATGCTTCCCTGAATCAACTGCCAGACGAACCAGGCTCCCAGGAGCCACATGGCCCGCATCTCAACCACAGTGATCAGAAAGACGATTATCAAGGCTTTTACCTTGTTGTTGGGGTAGATCAATAGGTAGGCGCCCAACACCCCGGAGATCGCTCCGCTGGCGCCTATCAACGGGACCTGCGAATCGGTATTGATAACCCATTGACTCAGCGTCGCTGCAACACCGGCCACCAGATAAAAGACCAAGTACTTTAAGTGCCCGAACCGGTCCTCGAGGTTATCGCCAAACACCCACAGGAACATCATATTGCCGGCCAAGTGCATGAATCCGCCGTGGATGAACATTGAGCTGAAAATCGTGAAAACGGTATGGACCGGGGTCTCGATGTCCACCGGTCCCGACACGGTGTTCAAGCCTTCAAACGGCATTCCTGCGGTAAGCTCCTTGGCAATGAACCCCCATTTGAAGAAAAAGATATTCAGGTCCAATCCACCGCCGCCGGTCAGAGTCGATAAGCCGCCCAGGACCATTTCATAGAGAAACACCAGCACGCTGATGCCGATGAGCGCCGAGTTCACATAGGGGAATGTCCGGTGATGGACGCTGGCGTCGGAAAATGGAAACAACTTTAATTACCTATCCGCCGATGGAGCCAAATTTAAATAGCGCCAAGATTAAAAATAGGGGAGCGGTTAGACCCGTTCCCCTATCGATAACTATCCGGATGACTGCCTACGGTCAAGCAGTCAGGTCTCCTGCGGCACTGCAGATCACCTCTGCCGCGGTTTGGGGGTTCATCTTGCCCATGTTCAGCATCATGTGGTAGTGCTTAGCTTCATTGGGATGGACCTTCCAGAATTTCATGATGAAGTCTTCTCTTGCCCGTTCCAACTCCTCCACGTGAATCTCGGCTTCTTCTTTCTCGAAGTGTTCCCGGTCGATCAGAGTCTTGACTCGGACTTCCATTGGAGCCAGCAGGCCAACGTGCAGGGTATGCGGAGCGTCGGCCAAAATCTGGTTGGCCCCGCGGCCGATGATCACGGCGTTACCTTGTGCATGCAGATCGTTCGCCACTTTCGTCATGGCTTCAATAAAGGTCTTGTCATCCAACTTCTGGGCTACGCTACCATCGCCGGTGAGGTCCATATAGGTCTCAGGTGGCAGGTTCTCGATCCCACGGCCGAAATACGGCTCGCCGCTCACGCCCGACATCGCGGAGCGTTCGAGCATCGTTTGAACGAACCGGCCAAGACGGTCGCGGAACCTGTCCACCCGTTGCTCTTTGGCGATCAGGGTACCAACCGGCGTGCCGATGATACGGGCTGCTTCGGTAAAGAAAAGCCGGTCAACAAAATTCAGGTTCATCTGTTCGGAGACCATCTGGCCGATGGTCACCGCGCCGCAGCCGATGGGGCCGTTAATGGTAATTACAGGCATTACTGGTCCCTCCGATTATCAACTTGATCTGCCAGATCGCCGTCAATAGCCAATCACGCTTTATCGTCTAGATAACTGCGGTCTCCATCAACTTGGCGCGCCGTCTCGGATACTCGTCTGACAGGAGACCGAACACTGTCGAGTCATACCACTCGTCATTCTTGCGGTGGGTCTTGCGCAGATGCCCTTCCATAACGAAACCCACGTGTTGGGCCATCACCATCCCGTGTTCATTGTATTCAGGAAGGTCCACCCAAACGCGGTGGAGCGCCAGGGGGCCGAAGGCATGGTCCAACAGACCAATGAGCGCGCTAGTGCCATAGTGGTGATGCCAAAGGTCTTTGCGGCCGATCAGGAGGTCGATCCGCGCTTCCAACAGCGGCCATTCAATCGCCAATTGACCTTCACCTATATGCTCACCGTCCCCGCTGTAGACCGAAAAAATAGTGCGGTTCTCGTCGGTGAACGTTTGGTCCCATTCCTCGGATCCGCCAACCAGGATAGCCTCCGGAGTGTAACTGGTATGCAGGGCTTTCCCGTCGTCGCCAACCCCATACCAGACTGCATTTACTTCGGAATCGTTGAGCCAATCAGCCATGCGCTGAATGTCTTCACGAGTAGGCGTTACCAGTGTCACTTCTGGGAACATGTTGCACTCCCGAATTTTTAATGGGCCGAGTTGAGCTACGTTTTCGCGATCGATTCAGGTGCCACCGAGACGGTACAAAAGTATCACCTCTAAGGATAATCTTAATTATAACAACAGATGGTTACGTGCGCAATTTGCGTTTCTAGCGCCAGAATCACCCTTTCCCAACCTGAAGTTTATCGGTCCAGTCTCGATGTGCCGCGTAGTATACTCCTGTAATTCACGGATGCAATGCGATTTGGACCTTCATATGTGCGGTCTACCCCAAAGAGAGGCTTCCTAAGTGGCTCCAGATCTCGAACAGCCGGCCGGAACACAGATAGACGACGAGGCCGTTAGACGATATTTCGAGGACCCCAGCGGCACCGCGGACCCCGCTGCCATGAGCATGATGACCCATGAGTTCGATCTGCCGTCAAAGGCGGCCGAGTACCGGCTGGCCAGAGAGGTCGAGACGATCTCCTCTTGGCTCGACGACATAGGGGAATCCGGCAGCGTGCTTGACGTAGGCTGCGGCGCCGGAGCTTGGGTAGAGATTTTCGCCAACCGTTTTAAGTCTGTGGTCGGAATAGAACGTAGCCCTCGGATGGTGGCAGCCGCGCGGGAAAGAGTCGCCCACCTGCCTAATGCCCACGTTTACCAAGGGGACGGCCGGCAAGACCTGCTTGAAGGGCCGTTCAACTTCATCTTCCTGGGTGGCCTGATGATGTACATGGGCGACGCCGATGTGGTGGGACTGCTACAGGCACTGAGGTCCCGGCTCAGCGAAGGCGGCGTCATCATCCTCCGGGAGTCCACGGTGCGAAAGGGAGTGCTGGCCCTGAAAGGTGAATACCAAGTGATCTACCGGAGCGCTAATGTCTACCGGCAGCTCTGTGAACAAGCAGGAATCACCGAGGTTGAACCTCGTGGCAACTCTGGATACGCCAGCATGGCCATCGCCGAAGAATTGGTCAGGATACGCCGCAAGTGGCTTTCATTTCTGCCCAAGGAATCTCGTTTGCTTGGCTCTCTCACCTGGGCAGTGCTAAGAGCCGCCGCCCCGGTCAGCTTCTGGGCGCTTCCTCAAACCCTTAATCGGCTTCACATCGCCTGGCCAAAGCTACAGAATCATTTCTTCAGGCTCAAATCGTCGAGCTAGAATCCGGCCCGCCAATCCTCCACCCACTCCAGTTATTGAGTTGCCAGGATATACGCATATCCGCCGGTCGCCGCGACCACGTACGCCGTGAATATATAGTAGAAGACGTTACCCAATTTTGGTGTTCGGAACGGCGCTACATGTAAGAACGCCATGACCACGATAACCGTGTACAAGATCGCCACGAATCCGTTGTGATTGATGAAACTCTCCAAAAAGAAGACCATCGAAATCACGATTGGTGAGTTGTCTATCGTTATCCCCGCGTAGGTGCCGTTGCTGTCCACGCCAAAGACATCGAAATAGGCCAGACGAAGCACTCCCGCCATGATAATCGCCAATGCCCCCGGATAAGCCCAAGCGCTGAAATCCGTGATGCTGAGCAAAAGGATGGCCGGGCCCACAGCCGAAGTTACCAGGTCCACGAGGGAGTCCATGTGGGCGCCAATCGACCGGTGTTGCGCGCTTCTGTCCGGCAAGGCGCGGGCGACCACGCCGTCATACCAGTCGAAGGTGACTGCCCAAAGGATCGAGATGATCGCTGCTGGATAATTCTGGTGCAGGGCGAAGAAAATCGCCAGCACGCCGCAGCATAACCCAACCAGGGTGACGATGTTAGGCCAGTCGGCAACGAAAGAAAGAATCAAAGGCATCTGAGATTCGCCGATCTCAAGCCCGCCGCCACCCTGCCTCAACTCTGAATCAAATTCAGCCATATTTCGACTATTGTCCGTCCGGTTATTGAATTGACGCCGCAGAAGTCCAACGCACATCTATATCGGCTCCCTTAGGTGTGAGGCGTAGTATACTCCAGGCAAAATCGGGCGCCATTTTAAAGCGTTATCGATCGGAGAGTCCATATGCGGGAAAATACCTTAAAACAGAAATTAAACGACGGCAAGGCGGTTTTCGGCACCATGATCACCTTTCCTTCGGCCACGGTGGTTGAGATGCTCGGGTGCCTGGGGTACGACTGGATTTTGATAGACAACGAACACGGGTCCATCACAGTGGACAACTCTGAAGATATGATCCGCGCTGCCGAGCTGACGGGCATGGCGCCCATCGTTCGCCCTATCGGCAACGAGTTAGAGTTCATCTGCCCCTTCCTTGACCGCGGCGCCTGGGGCGTCCAAGTCCCCCACGTGAACACCGCCGAAGAGGCCAAGAACGCCGTCGAAGCGGTCAAATATTACCCTCTGGGCACACGAGGGATCTTCAGCCGTGGCCGCCCCGCCGGGTTCGGATTTTCCGGCTCAACGGCCGATTACGCGGAAGAGGCCAATAAAAACACCCTGGTCTGCCTGATGCTAGAAGAGGTGGAGGCCATCGAAAACCTGGAGTCCATGATCCAGGTGGAAGGCGTGGACGTATTCTTCATTGGCTCGGGCGATTTATCCCAGTCCATGGGCTACGTGGGCCAGCAGACGCATCCTGAGGTCCAAGAGGTCATGGAACGGGGAGTGGAGATCATACGCAAGGCCGGCAAGGTCGCCGGGGTAAGCTGCCCCGACAACCTGGTGCCGAAGTTCCTGGACCTGGGCGTGCAATACTTCCATGGCACGGTGCAGACCCTGATCCAGACCTCCAGCAACGCCTATCTGGACACCATGCGCAAAGCAGCAGGGCAGGCCGGACTCTAGCCGACCCTGGTCGGCAGCCAAATAAGCTTGACACTATGCCTGTAGGCCGGGAAAATGGGCGTCAAGTTTTGTACCATATAAATAAGTTAATCTGCCGAAAATACGGTTTAGATGAATGGGATCGGCGGTTTTCGGGAAGCAGTCTTGTTTCGGAGTTAATGCCATGGCCGTTCAAAGCAAAGTAGACCAAGAAAGCATCGAATTGATGGCCCATCTGATGCGGCGCGCGGGGTTTGGCGCCGACCGTGATGAGTTGGAGCGACGCGCCGCCGTTGGTTATGAGGCCACCGTCGATGAACTGCTGAATCCCGAAGGGCAGCGGGCCGACCGGCAGCATTTCCTCCGCTACCACCCAGGCTTCCGCCGTCCGGTCACCTCTCCGGGCATGGGGGGTTCAGCCTGGCTATACGACATGATGCACACTGAGCTTCCTCTGGAAGAGAAGATGGTCCTCTTCTGGCACCAGATCTTCGCCACCGGCCAGTCCAAGGTGGATCATTGGCATGAATTGATCGCCCAAATAGACATGTTCCGCGAGAAGGGCATGGGCAACTACCGCGACATGCTGGTAGCCTTGGCCCAGAACCCGGCTATGATCTACTGGCTGGATAACTGCGACAACCACGAATCAGGCGTGAACGAGAACTGGGGACGGGAACTGCTGGAGCTCTTCAGCATGGGTGTGGGCAACTACACCGAGACCGACGTTTTCGAATGCTCCAGGGCATTCACCGGTTGGACCATCGGCACCGTGCCGCCCCGGAACTACTACAGCCGGTTCGACTGGGACTTCGAATACCAGGAAGAGGACCACGACCACGGTGAAAAGACCTTCTTGGGGCAGACCGGCAACTTCAACGGCGAAGACATCATCGACATCATCTGCCAACAGCCGGCCACCGCCGAGTTCATAGCCCGGCACCTCTATAACTTTTTCGTGGCCGATGAGCCACAGGTTCCTGCGTGGTCGGTGACCCCGCCTAAAGACCCCAAGGCCATTGAGACCTTGGCCGTGACCTTCACCGAGTCCAATTACGATATCCGGTCTGTTTTGCGGGTCTTATTTCTCTCGGACTTTTTCAAGGACGCCCGCTTCACCAAGATAAAGAGCCCAGCCGAAGTGGTGGTTGGCACCCTGCGGCTGGTTGGCCAGGACAAACTACCCCCTCCTGGGATCGGAGACCTATCCAAACAGACCGGTTACATGGGGCAGGAATTGCTCAATCCGCCCAGCGTGGAGGGTTGGCACACCGGCGTGGAATGGATCAATAGCGGTTCATTGATGAAGCGGATTAACTTCGTGGCCGACATGCTAGGCGACATCAGCCGGCCCGGAGTCCAACGGATAGTGGCCCGCCTTCAGGCGCAGGGCAACCTGGGGCCTGAGGAACTGGTCGACCGTTGTTTGGAGCTGGTCGGGCCAATCAAGGCCGGCGCAGCCACCCACGAGCAATTGGTGGAACACTCGGCCCAAGGCGGCGAGTTGAAATGGGACACGGAAAAAGACGTCGCAGCCTCGACCGCAAGAGTCAGTGAGCTGCTTCAGCTCATCGCGTCCGTCAAGGAGTTCCAGTACTCTTAATCCTCGCCAATCGGAGGAAATCATGGCTACCAATAAGAAAGACCCGGTCTTGGTGGTTCTTCAGCTTTCCGGCGGCAATGACTACTTAAACACCGTCGTCCCATATGGCGATGGGTTGTACCGGGACGCCCGCCCGGTGGTAGGATTTACTGAGGATCAGATCCTGCCCATCAACGGCGGCCTGGGGCTAAACTCGGCCATGGGGCCGTTGAAGGGCATGTACGACCAAGGCAAGATGGCCATCATCCACGGCGTTGGCTATCCAGACTCGCCCCGATCTCACTTCCGCTCCATGGACATCTGGCACACCTGCGAGCCAGAGACCCTGGGCACTGAGGGCTGGCTGGGGCTGGCCACCAGAGACCTAGACCCAAGAAAAGAAAACATCATCACCACCGTCAGTTTCGGCCCCAGCCTGTTCCGGGCCTTGGTCCTACCTGGTGTACCTGTCGCCTGCGTGGACGACCTGGAGTCCTATGGCCTGTTGACCGGTATCTCCGGTGAGAAGCAGCGGGAGCAGATTCTAGACCGTTTCTCCCGAATGTACGCTCCCGAAATGGGCAACGACGTCGTGACTGAATACCTAGGTCAAACGGGATTGGAAGCCATGAAGGGCGCTGACATCCTGAAGGTTGCCCCTGAGACCTACTCCTCTAGCATCGAGTACGCAGAGACGACCATCGCCCAGAAGCTGCGCGGAATCGCACAGGTCCATCTGGCGGGCCTAGGGACCCGAATCTTCTATTGCGACCACGGCAGCTTCGACAGCCACGCCAACCAAGCGGGCATGCACGCTACGCTCTGGAGCGATGTTTCCCAAGCCATCACCGACTTTTTCGCCGATCTCCGGGAGCACGACTCCGCCGACAATGTAATCATGCTGCTGTTCTCCGAATTTGGCCGGCGCGTCCGTGACAATGGCTCAGGCACCGACCACGGGGCCGCCGGGGCCGCATTCGTTATCGGCGACGCCATCAAGGGCGGACAGTACGGCGAGTACCCATCGAGAAAGTCAGAAGACCTCCAACAGGGCGACCTGGTCCCCAACATGGATTTCCGCGGCCTCTACACCACCGTGCTGGAAGACTGGCTCGGCCTGGACGCCAAGCCAATCGTCAAAGGAAACTTTGAGGCGCCCAGATTTATCTAACCTGGCATAGTTGCCGTCAACGCAAGGGTAGAGATATGCAAACACAGATAGCAGCAGGCCGGGTATACGACTTCAGCCACGCTGTCGGCCGGTCGGCAGCCTCGGGCACCGGGTTCCGGATGCCGGTGGCCGTGGCCACTGGAGTCGGGACCGACGCTGCCTCCTACGTGATCAGTCGCGGTTTCGAGATGATTCCCAACGTGCACTGGAGTCGGACCGGCGTAGGCACACGCGTCACCAAAGTCATTTTCGGTGGCATATCCGGCGAGGAAGAGCTCGTAACCGAGTTTGGGAAATACGGGGAGGACCCCGGCCGGTTTATCTGGCCGGCGGGAATTTCGGTGGACAGTCAAGGAGCGGTCTATGTCGCCGACGAATGGCTGAACCGGGTTTCCATCTTCGACGGCGACGGGAAATTCTTGCAGTGCTGGGGCACGTCGGGGGCTGAAGAGGGGGAACTGGACGGTCCTTCCGGCATCCTCATCGATGCCAATGACGACCTCTACATCTCAGACACCCGCAACCACCGGGTCCAGAAATTCACCAAGGACGGCGTTCTCATGGCCGCCTGGGGTGGGTTGGGCAGCGGCGAGGGCCAACTGGACTCGCCATGGGGCATCGCCTCCGATTCTGAAGGGTACATCTACGTGTCCGACCACATGAACCACCGGGTGCAGAAATTCACTCCGGAAGGCGAGTTCGTGGCGTCATTCGGTAGCGAAGGTGCAGGCCGGGGCGAGCTGGGCCGCCCGTCCGGAGTGGCTGTCGACCCAGACGGCGATGTTTACGTATGCGACTGGTCCAACAACCGGGTCCAGGTGTTTGGCCCCGACGGCCGGTTTATCACCACCTTGCGCGGAGACGCCTATGAGCTTTCCCATTGGGCCAAGATGACCGTCGCTACCAACCCAGACGCAGTCAGACGGCGCCGGGAAGTGCCGAACCCCCAGGTTGAATGGCGGTTCGATATGCCCTCCGACCTAGTCTTCGACACAGCCAATCAGCGGCTGCTCGTAGCCGACACTCAGCGTCAACGGATACAGATCTACAACAAACTCAAGGACTATGCGATCCCCTCTCGCACTATCTAGTGATCTACAGTAAAAAGAGTACCGGATACTATTTCGTTAAATGGAAGGTGGGCTCATGGCAAGCGTATTCCTAGGCATCAACGACCGGACTTTCACGTATGAATCCACGGCTGGCCGCGCCGAGCATGTCGGCGCCGGGGTGCGTTATCCAGTCGACTTTGCCCTAACATCTGACGAAGTCGCCTACATCGTGAACCGGGGCCGGGAAGACCGGCCTGACGGCACTCGCCTCACCATCATGAAACTGGGCGAAGAGGGTGAGGAATACATCTCCACCTTCGGCTCACACGGTGAGGGCAAAGGCCAATTCATCTGGCCCACGGGCATCGCTCTCGACAAGGACACCAACGTTTACGTCACAGACGAGTGGCTGAACCGGATCACCAAGTACGACAGGGACGGGGAGTACATCACCCACTGGGGCGCCCAGGGGTCCGGCGACGGGGACGTTGACCGGCCGTCCGGCATAGCCATCGGCAAAGATGAGACCCTTTACATCGTGGACAGCCGCAACAACCGTGTCCAGAAGTTCGGTCTGGACGGGAAGTTCTTGGGAAAATTCGGCTCAGCCGGATCGGCTGATGGGCAGTTCAATCTTCCCTGGGGAATGTGCCTGGACAGCGACGACAATATCTTTGTCGCCGATTGGCGCAACGACCGTGTCCAGTCATTTACCTCGGACGGCAAATGGTTGGCTAGCTTCGGAACGCCGGGAACTGGCGGCGACTGCTACAACGCACGGGTCAAGGGCGGGATCACCTACTCCCATGTCCCGGTTGGCCAATTCAACCGTCCCACGGGCGTCTGCGTCGACCAGGACGGCGATATCTATATAGCAGACTGGTTGAACAACCGGGTGCAGGTGCTGACGCCGGACGGCCGGTTCATCACTGAATTCACCGGCGACGGCCACTTGTCCAATATGGGCATCGCCAAGCTCAGGTCCAATCCCGATATGATCAGGCAGCGCAACTCCATCCGGAATTTCACTCCTGAGCGGGTGCTGTGGGCGCCATGCGCGGTGAGAATGGGCCAGAACAATCGGGTGATAATAGCCGACACCACCCGCCACCGCTTCCAGATATACCGGAAGAACTCGGAGCCGGTATTGGTCTAGCACGGCACATATAATAGCCCCAAAGAAAAGGCCGCTTCTAATTCGCGGTCTTTTTTTCATCTATGAGCCCTCGGCCAGGCTAAAACTAAGCGGGTTGGGCCTGCTCGGCCGGGCCAAACTCCGAGTACACCCAGTCGATGAACCAGCTCTGGTCGTCGGATCCATCGTCGATAAACAGCGTGCCGACGGCCTTTAACTGGCACTCGGCGGAGAGGTTTTCCCTAATCAGAGGAATGACCATCACCTCTTCTGTTTCCAGGCGGTTCTCCTGGGCAACGCGGTGGGCGATGACCGGGCCGTAAAGGTGTTGCTTGGTCCGTGGTATGACGCTGGTGGCACCAATGTTTTCTTCAAGCACAGTCATGACGTCAATGACGCCCTTAAGAAGCCTGGTGTATTCGCCGTCTTCTTTCTCCAACAGGGCCCATTTGACCCGCTCAACTGGGCAGTTAGCGGCAGCCTTGCTGGATTCGTCCACAAATTTGGACATCTCGGTGTCGACTTCTTCATCGGCGCGGTACATGATGGCGGTGGCCCGGGGGTAAAGGCCAACTTAAACGCCTAGAGACTACATCCGGTCTCCAGGCTTCGGGCGAGCTCAACCGTCCGGTCGGCCTCGCCTCGCAGAGCTTTGTGAATCAGGTACATCGCGTCAATGGGCTGCTTGAGGGTGGTGATCTCCACGGTCATGCGATCCCTCCCAATATGTGCGTGTCGGCGAATCTAGATGTTAGTGGCCTGATGGCCGGTCTGTTCGCCTACTTAAAAGTCTATTCGGGCTCAGCCCCCGGCAAGCCGTCAATTTCCTGTCATACCGATAGACAAGACCTATTGGCCAATCAACCTCGCCGGTGATCAATACTCTGTAAATAGGTCACATTTATCAATTCTGCTGCATCTCTATTATTATTACGTTTGCCAATGATACTAACAAGGCCAAGCCCCGACCCAGGATGGTCCGGCCCTGGTGTTAAGCGCTGAAGTGCGCGTTACGATATTGGGCAATAAAAAAGAGAGGGCTAATGCCCTCTCTTTTGATCTCCTAGATTGACCGCTAGGGTTTGTTTGGATTAGCCGGTGGTTACCGGCTGTTTCCTCACTGAAGCGATTGCATTGACCTGTTCCATCAATATGTC
>ERZ651768.480-NODE-480-length-30218-cov-4.604625_pt1 | contig 30218 bp, 27 predicted proteins | sample MGYA00514754_ERZ651768 | MGnify/ENA metagenome assembly ERZ651768
GCGGTTAGCTCAGTTGGTTAGAGTACTTGCTCGACACGCAAGAGGTCACTGGTTCGAGTCCAGTACCGCCCACCATCGAAAACGGGCAACCGCACACGGCCCTTGACCGGCAGACCTTAACCCAATCCAAAAGATACACTGGCGGCGACCTGTGGCCTGGCCCACTCGAGCATGCCCGGTATTGAAATCGCGAGTTAGTGAGACAGCATGGACGCCGCCCAGTTACTTAAGAAACCAGCAAATCCCAGGATTCCCAGGTTCAGCGCCGGTGATACCGTCCGGGTGAACTTCCGGATCAGGGAGGGTGAACGAGAACGGATTCAGGTCTTCCAAGGCGTGGTTATCCGTTTGCAGAACGGCAAAGGCCCAGCAGCCAGCTTCACCGTGCGGCGTATCACGGCCGGCATCGGTATCGAGCGCGTATTCCCGCTCCATTCGCCTCTGGTCGAGTCCCTGGAGGTGACCAGATACGGTTCGGTTCGCCGCGCCAAGCTCTACTACCTGAGAGGGCTGCAAGGCCGGGCCGCCAGGATCAAAGAGCTCAACCCTGTTCAGCGCAGAAAGGCCCAAGAAGAGGCCGCCGCCGCTGAGGCTGAACTAGCCGAACAGATCGCCGCAGCCGTGGCCGAAACCGAAGAACTGGAAGTCGAAGAGCCCGTGGATGATCTAGAAGACCAACCCACGGACGACGTGGAAGAAGCTCCGGTTGATGAGGCCCCCGAAGAACCTTCCGACGAGTCGGTAGCAGAGGCTGAAGAAGCCACCGAAGAGCTGGCAGAGGAACCGCCTCCTGAAGACCCACCGGTCGAAGAAGAACCGGAAAAGGAATAACCAGAACAGATCACGGCCCGTCCTTCCGCGGAAGGACGGGCCGTTTTGATTTTAGGAATGTCCCCATCAACTATGAGGGCGGGCGCTCACAGATGGGCTTTTATCACGGGCTTTTATGGTTAGCTTGAGATACGCGGAAGTTGCGGTGGACGCGGCAGTAGCCCACTCGCGGACATTCTCCTATTCGATTCCGCCCCGGTTCACGGTGCAGCCCGGCCAACTTGTCTGGGTCCCTTTCGGGCGGCGGGTATTGCAAGGCCTGGTCGTCGAACTGGTCGACATACCCAACGTCCCTGAGACCAAGGATATCCTACAGCCGGTGGAGCCGTCGCCGCTCATCGGCCCCGAACATCTCAAGTTGGGCCGTTGGATCAGCACCCACTACCGCTGCTCGTTGTTCACCGCCTTTGCCCCCCTGTTGCCTCCCGGATTTGCCAACCACGTCAACTCCCGAATAACCGCAGTTCCAGGGGCAGAGTCCGACGCCGGCGACCTAAAACCAGAATCCGCCGCAGCCCTGGCGGCGCTGTCGGCGAAGAAGGCGGGGCTGGATGAAGCCGACTTCACCAAGCTTCTGGGTGTCAACGGCAACCGGGAACTGACGCGGCTGCTGGACAAAAAGTTGGTCCAACGAGAGCTGACCATGCCACGGCCCCGGGTGGCCCCGAAGTACGAAGCGTTTCTGTTACCGCCGCCCGAACACTCCGATATTGAAAGTGACGGCCCCAAACTCCCGGCACGGCAGGAAGGACTGCTGGCCGCCGTGCGGGAGCAGCAAGCCCCCTATCCCACCGCGCTGGCCAACAAGGAGTTTGGCAATGGCGTGGGTCAGGCTTTGTTCAGCAAGGGGTTGGTCGCCATGGAGTGGGTGCGGGCCGACGCGGTAGCTATCAGCAAACCGAGGGAGGTTGCCGGCAGACAGCAGCATACTTTGACCACCCCTCAGGCCGAGGCGCTGTCCAATATAACCGAGGCGCTGAACGACCCTGAGCTTCAGCCAAGAAGTTTCCTGCTTCACGGCGTCACCGGCAGCGGCAAAACCGAGGTCTACCTGAGGGCCATCGATCAGGTCGTACAGCAGGGCCGCCAGGCCATATTCATGGTCCCCGAGATATCCCTGACTCCGCAGACACTGGAGCGGGTCAACGCCTGGTTCCCCGGCCGCGTGGCGGTGATGCATAGCCGGTTGACGTCCCGCCAGCAGTTCGACCAATGGTGGGACATCCGCGGAGGCAAGTACGACGTCGTCGTGGGCCCGCGCAGTTCACTATTCGCACCCCTGGCCGACCTTGGTCTCATCGTCGTCGATGAAGAGCACGAATGGACATACAAGCAGATCGAGACTCATCCGCTGTACCACGCCCGCGCCTCCGCCCTGCAACTGGGACGCCTCACCGGGTCCCCAGTACTGATGGGCAGCGCGACTCCGGACGTGGAGACCTATTACGCCGCCACCCGGGGCTGGCATACGCTACTCGAGCTCCCGGAACGGGTCAGCGCAGGGCCGGATCGTGTCTCACGCCTGGCCCAGGTCCAGGTCTGCGATATGCGCCAGGAGCTGCGGGAAGGCAATCGGAGCATCTTTAGCCGGGTCCTGGCAGAGGGCCTGAAGGATTGCATCGCGGGCGGCCATCAGGCGATCTTATTCTTGAACCGCCGGGGGGCATCGTCCATCGTGCAATGCCGGGACTGCGGCCACGTTGTCACCTGCCGTAGTTGTTCCGTGTCGTTGACCTACCATTCCACCCAATCAAGCTTGCTGTGCCACCGGTGCAACCGCAAGACCAGGATGCCAACCACCTGTCCGGACTGCAAAGGGAGACATATCCGCCAACTTGGCGCGGGCACCCAGCGGGTAGTTGAAGAGGTCAAGAAGCTGCTGCCCGGCGCAACGGTCGACCGGCTAGACGCCGATGCCGCACGTTCAGGCCAAGACACCGAAGACATCATGGCTCGCCTGACCAGCGGCGACACCCAAGTGCTGGTGGGCACCCAGATGGTGGCCAAGGGACTGGACATACCCAACGTTACTCTGGTGGGAGTGGTGTTGGCTGACATCGGTCTTTATCTGCCCGATTTCAGGGCCGGAGAGCGGGCTTTTGGCCTGCTTTGCCAGGTAGCCGGCCGCGCGGGCCGGGGTGAGGCCACCGGGCAGGTCATCGTCCAGACCTACAACCCCGAGCACTACGCCATCCAAGCCGCGGCGTCTCAGAACTACCGGGCCCTGTACGAATACGAGATAGAGTCCAGGAGAGAGTTGGGCAATCCTCCGTTCAACGAAATGGTGCATCTGGTGTTCCAAAACCCGAACGACAGCCAGGCGCTGCGGCTGGCCACGGAGACCGGAAGAACGCTGACGCTTCGGGCCGAGGCACAAGGACTGACTGACATCGAGGTCATCGGTCCGGCGCCGGGAATGCCGTCACGGATCAGGGGCCGTTACCGCTGGCATCTGAGCCTCCGAGGCAGAAGATTGCTGCGGTTCATCGAGGGCATGGAATTTCCTCCTGGGTGTACGGTTGATGTAGACCCCGTGCACGTCTTGTAGCCCTCTTTGCACTCGTGAGAGGCATTGAATATAATAGTAAGCGTCCTGACATGATGTGATTGGGACGTCGTGTTCATAACTAGCTTTCCAGAGTTTTGCGGGCCCGCTGGAACCGCGATTTTCACACCTCTGAGGTGCTCAAATTGGCGATTTTGGAAATGCGAATCCTGCCCGACCCGATCCTGCGGAGGAAGGCGATTAAAATAGCGAAAATCACTCCGAAGCTCAAGAAGCTGGTCGAAAACATGGTCGATACCATGCGTGACCAGAGCGGGGTGGGTCTGGCCGCCAATCAGGTAGGCTCCCTGCAGAAAGTGGCGGTTATCGAGACTCCGGACATGGAAGAACCTATGGTGCTGATCAACCCGGAGATCATGAAAACCGAGGGTGAACGACAGGTGATCGAGGGTTGTCTGAGCGTCCCCGGTTGGCGGGGAACGGTCAACCGCTCCGAGAAAGTCAGGGTCAAAGCCATGGGGCTGGACGGAAAGACATACCGGCTAAACGCCGAAGACCTGCTGGCCCAAGCGTTGGAGCACGAGATTGACCACCTGAACGGCATCTTGTATATCGACCATCTGGCAGATCATGAGAGCCTGTGGAAGATTTCTGAACTCCCCGAAGAAGACGACGGGTTTGAAGACGAAGATGATGAAGCCGAAGAACCGGCTGAATCGGTGCCCGCCGAGGCCTCCGCTACGAGTAGCGAGGACTAAGTCCAGGCGCTTTCCGTCATCCGTGATCTTAAACTGCGGTTTCTTCCCACAGAAAAAACTGCAATTCACGGCTTGCTCCGCGCCGTATAGCCCATGATTGAAAAACTCGCCGCCTGCTGCGCCCCTCTGGGAACCGACGCCTACCTGGTGGGCGGATCCGTCCGCGATTGGCTGCTCTCCGCCAAGCCGGGCCAAGACATCGATATAGCCGTGTCCGGAGACCCGGAGGCCATCGCCCGGGAGATCGCCTGCAGATTCGGCGGCACAGTCGTTCCATTGAGCCCTGCTCACGGAATAGTGCGGGTGGCCGTGCCAGCCGACGACGGGGCTGAAGACGGCCCGTGGAACATCGACGTAGACGGGTTCACCGGGACCATCGAAGCAGACCTGGCGCGACGGGATTTCTCCGTGAATGCTATGGCCGTACCGTTGGCCGGCTGGCCGTCTTCGGACTCGTTGATCGACATGTTCGGTGGCCGGGCCGATCTGGCCACGAAGACTATCCGGGCCCTGGGGCCCACCGTCTTCCAAGACGATCCCGGGCGTTTGATGCGGACCGTCCGTTTGGCCGGGCAGTTGAAGTTCAGGGTGGAGCCAGGCACATCAAAACTGATCGCCGCCGACGCCGGGCTGCTGGCCAGCGTGTCTCCCGAGCGGATCAGAGAGGAATTCTTGACCATCCTTTCATTGGATGGCGCCAAGGGACAGATAGAAGTGCTTGACCACTTTGGCCTCTTTGAACAGGTGATACCGGAACTTCAGACCGCCAAGGGTGTCGATCAGCCAAATATGCATTACTGGGACGTTTGGGGACATACGATGCAAACCGTCGAGGCGGCGGAACTCATCACAAAGGGGCACCAGAACTCGCCCATCTATTCCTGCGTGCCTTGGACCCCGGACAGCAAGGCGCATTTCGAACAGCATGCCACCGACGGCCATACACGAGGGACATTGCTGAAATTGGCCGCATTGTTCCACGACATCGCCAAACCTCAGACAAAGTCTCAGGATGAAACAGGGCGGACTAGGTTCTTTGGTCACTCCGAACAGGGCGCCGAGATAGCGATCCAGCGATTGACCCATCTCCGCATCAGCTCGAAAGGAATCGAGATGGTGGCCAAGATGGTTGAGCAGCACCTGCGACCCACGGGCATGAGGGACGGCGACGATTGGCCTACGAACAGGGCAATTCACCGGTACTTTAGGGACGTGGGCGACGTCGCCATCGATACTTTGTACCTAAGCCTGGCCGATTATTTGGGGGCAAAAGGACCCGACGTAGTACATGAGGAATGGCGCAATCATGCTAAAATGGTCGGACATATCCTCCATATTGGCACAAGTGAGCCGGTTTCCCCCACGACCACCCGCCTCATCACCGGAAACGACCTGATGACTCACTTCGATCTTCAACCGGGGCCAGAGATTGGCGCCGTGTTGGGACGCGTCGAAGAGGCGCGATCCGCGGGAGAGATTGAAACCAAGGAGCAAGCCCTGGAAATGGCAGCCAACGCACTGAGATATCTGGCCGAACAACTTACGCCGGAAAACCAGACCGGCGGGTCGAACTAGCCGATGCGCTCCCGCAGTATACGTCTATCCATCACCATTCTTCTGATCCTGGGCATCGCCATCGCCGCCCTGGGATTCAAAGACATCGATATCGATGTCCCCGGTTTTCCTAGGATCGAGCGGGACGGAACAGGGCCATTGGGCCTCAAACTGGGACTGGATCTCCGCGGTGGCGGCCACCTAGTCTACCAGGCTGATACGGGCACAAGATTCGACGTCACCTTCGCAGACGACGTTACGATCAACGATCTGGTAACCACGTTACAAGGACTTCGGTTCGGGGATGACGACTCCGAGTTCGAAGGGCTGCAGGTCGTTCCCCTTGCCCTGAACCGTTATCAGATTCGCACTGATATTCTAGAAGACGACGACCCCAGGGGGGCCGGCCTCAACGATGCTCTGACCGAAGCCCACGGCGATATCACGCTCTTTCAAACTAGCATCATACCCGAGCCGAGCTTGGACCAGATGCAAGGTGTGTTGGAGAATATCACCGGCCGGGTCAACCGGTTCGGGACGGAAGAACCGATCATCCAGATATTCGGCGATGACCGCATCATTGTCCAACTTCCGGGCGCCAGCGGTTCAGTCACCAACATAGGGCTCGCCGAGCCAAACCCAGAGGCGCCAGCTCCGGAAGTGCCGGTTGACATATTCACGGACCTGCCGAGGGTACTGGCCGAGGCCGGGTACGAAGAGTTCAATATCGAATTTAATGACGCGATGAACTTCACGGTCCAGTCGAATACTGTAAACATCGAGACTCAAGGCAGAGCGCTTACAGAGATAGTCACACAGATCGGCCAGTTGAATCGATTTGAGGTGACCAGCGGAATTGACGATGCCAAGGCTCTCATCGGCCAAACAGCCCGGCTGGAGTTCAAAGAGCGGACCTGCGAGAACGAGGCCTGCACCACCTTCACTGACGCAGACCTGGGGCTCACCGGCGACGACCTGTCCCGGGCCGAGGCCGCCACAAACCACTTGGGCGTTTGGGTGGTGAACGTACAGTTCAACGACCGGGGCTCGGATATCTTCTCGGATCTGACCCGCCGCATATCCACTACTGAGGCCCAGACCACGAAACGGATAGCGGTCCTCATGGACGACCGGGAGCTGATCGCACCTAGAGCTCTGGCCTGGATCCGCGACGGCCGAACTCAGATCAGCGGCAATTTCAATAGGGATCGCGCCCGCGAACTGGCGATTCAGATTGAAGCGGGTAGCCTTGACGTGCCTCTCCGGCTGATTCAGGAGAGTGATGTCGACGCTTTGTTAGGCTCGGAGTCATTGAAGAACAGCCTCATCGCCGCCCTGGTCGGTTTGGGTCTGGTGTTTGTGTTCATGATTATCTACTACCGCATGGCCGGTGTGGTGGCGGCTTTCGCCCTGGTGTTCTACGCCATCATAGTGCTGGCAATCTTCAAGATGATCCCCATCACCCTGGAGTTGGCGCACATCGGCGGTTTCATCCTTTCCATCGGTATGGCGGTCGACGCCAATATCCTGATCTTTGAGCGCATGAAAGAAGAGGTCCGCATCGGACGCACCCTGGCCTCCTCGATGGAAGTGGGGTTCAGCCGGGCCTGGCCCGCCATCCGGGACAGCAACATATCCACGATGATCACCTGTGTGGTGTTGCTCTGGTTCGGCGACCGTCTGGGAGGCGGCCTGGTGACCGGTGTGGCGATCAGTCTGTTCATTGGTGTGGCCGTCAGCATGTTCACGGCCGTGGTCGTCAGCCGCAATCTGTTGCAACTTACGGCTTGGATCGGCCTGGGTGGGCGGATCGAACTATTCACACCAGAGCCATTGAATCGCACTAGCCGAGAATCGATACAGACCCCGGCCCCGAGAGGTGGACGCTAGTGCTAGACATCGTAGGCAAACGGGGTTGGTATTTCCTTATCTCCGCGCTGATCATCGTGCCAGGCCTGGTGTCGATGATCATGTCGCCCGGTTGGATCACTCTTGATTCGGGGTTGAAAGCAGGCATCGATTTCAGCAGCGGTTCCGTGATGAACGTTTCCTTCCGCCAGCCGGTGGAGGAGGACCACATCCGCGAGCGGATGGACGAACTCGGCCACTCGGAAGCGCTCATCCAGCGCATCGGCGGCACCAATTTCTTCATCCGTACCGAGGTGTTGGAAGAAGCGATCGGTGACGGTCTATCCGAGCGCGAGGTTATTGAACGCGACCTAGAGAAGTTCTTAGGTATGGAGCGGGACCGGGTGGAATTTGACACCGTCTCCCCGATCGTGGCCCAAGAAACGGTCAAGACGGCCTTTTACGCCCTGGCCGCCGCCTCGGTATTCATCCTGTTCTTTGTCTGGGACGCCTTCCGACGCGTGCCCAAAGCACACCGGTACGGGGTTAGCGCCCTCCTGGCGCTGGCCCATGACTTGCTGATAATACTCGGCATATTCTCGATCCTTGGAAAGGCAATCAACCTTGAAGTGAACTCCATGTTCATCGTGGGGTTGTTGATCGTGGCCGGTTACAGCGTTAACGACACGATAGTTGTGTTCGACCGTATCCGTGAGAACGTGTCCCGCCATCCCGACCGGGACTTGGCCGGCATGGTCAATCTCAGCATCATGGAAAGTATGGGACGGTCGCTGAACACCAGCATCACGACATTAGTCGTGTTGCTGGCCATGCTGTTTATCGGCGGCACCAGCATCCGGGAATTGTTGCTGGTACTGGCCATCGGAGCGGTAGCAGGCACCTACAGTTCCATCTTCATCGCCAGCCAGTATCTGGTGATGTGGGATCGGGGCGATATTGGCCGTTTCTTCAGGCGAGGCCCGGCAACCGCGGCCTCATCGTTGTTGCACCTGATCGGCCGCTAACAATACGGTTGGCAGCTTACCCGTTGGGCAACAGGGCTATTCGCCCGGTGGGCCTGCGTTCAGTGACCAGCCGATAGGCAGCTGCCGCTTGCTCTAGGGGCAACTCCAAGTCCACCACGGGCCGAAGTTTGCCTTCGAGTGCCATCAGACCCGCCTGCTCCACCGTGGCCCTGGACACGCCCGATGCTCCCAGGACTCTGGCATCACGGAATATAATCTCGGCAGGGTTCAGGCTGACATTCTGCCCGAGGATCTCTCCCAGCAACACCAATCTGCCGTACTGCGCTAGGGTTCTGAGGGTCGAGGGAAACAAGGCTGAACCTACGGTGTCGATGACCACATCCGCGCCTTCGTCACCGGTCATGGCCATCACCAACTCAGCGAAGTCCAAGCCGTTAGTCTCCAAGACTTCTGATGCGCCCAGTTCCCGGAGTGCGTTCTCCTTCTCCGGAGATGATGTGACAGCCAGCACCCGCGCTCCGGATGCGGCCGCCGCTTGCACCGCGTGGGCGCCGAGACCGCCTCCAGCCCCCGTGACCACCACTGTTTCTGCCGGAGCCACTCGCGCCGTCTCCCGCACCGCTTGGAGAGCCACTCCCATGGGGCAGGCCAGCAGCGCCGCACCGATGGGGTCTAACCCTTCAGGCACTTTGACCAGGCAGTGCTCGGAAAGGGCCACGTATTCGGCGAACCCACCGTCGCGGCCGTGGCCGATGCCCAATCCCTCCCGGCACCGGTGTTCGCGCCCGTTGGTGCAACGATCACATCTGCCACAGGCCTCGGTGAGGATACTGACTACCCGGTCCCCAGTCTTCAGCCCGGCAATCTCGCTGCCGGTGGATTCCACCACTCCGGAGATCTCGTGGCCCAGGATAACGTCCGACGCAACGCCACGCCGAAGAACGCCCGCCATCACCGACCGGTCGTGGTGACAGAAGCCGCAGGCGGTGACCCGGACCAAGACCTGGCGAGGCCCCGCCTCGGGTATGGGTAAATCTCGTATCTCCAAGACCGGTGGGTCGCCCGTTTGTTTCACATATAGGGCTCTCATACCCGCGAATTATATTCCCAGCAGCCTATACCGCAAATGCCGGGCTAACGTATAATTGGTGGCGCCGTTCCCTCTTGGCCAGGCTTAATTACGTGGCCAGCAGGGAGCGAGATCCTGAAGTTGTTCCGGGGTAAGAAATGAAGATTGGGGCCCATGTTTCCACGGCCGGTGGCATCAGCAACGCGGTGGGCAGAGCGAAGGAGATTGGCTGCGAAGCCATTCAGATCTTCGGCTCTTCACCTCAGACTTGGGCTTTCAAACCCGTGCCCGGAGAGCAGATCGAACTATTCAAGCAAAGCATTGCGGACGCGGGCATCGGCCCGGTGTTCTTGCACGCCATATATCTGATCAACCTGGGGACTCCCAACGAGGACAGCCTGAAGAAGGGAATCAACTCGCTGATCAAATACATGAACCTGGCGGCTGACATCGGCGCGGCGGGTGTGATCTTCCATCCTGGCAGCCACGGTGGCCGGGGATATGATGCGGTGCTACCACAGACTGTCGATGCCATCAAAACGGTTCTGGACGCCTCGCCCTACGTGCCGTGCTTGGCGGTGGAAAACATGGCCGGCATGGGCCAGCATATAGGGGCCAAATTCGATGAGTTGGGCGGAATACTGAAAGCGGTGGACAGCCCCGTTTGAAGATCTGCCTGGGCACCTCTCACGCTTTCGCCGCCGGATACGACCTGACCAACTCCCAAGGTATCAAAGCCATGTTGGACGAATTAGACGCAGGCCCGGGCAGCGCCAGCGTGGCGGCGGTCCACGCCAAAGACTCCAAACGTGTCTGCGGTTCAGGCGTGGACCGGCACGATAACATCGGTGACAGGTTCATCGGCGAAGAGGAATTCGCCGCGATCATGGGTGACCCGGCCTTCGTAGAGTTCCCGTTCTTTCTGGAGGTGCCAGGTTTTGAGGGCAACGGGCCGGACAAGCGCAACATAGACATCTTCAAAACGATCAGAAAACAGGTCGGACTGTCCAGTTGATTAATATGGCCAGCCGGGAGTTCGTGAGACTGGTCCGCCAGGCGTACCGGGAGATGCCTCCCCACGTGATTAATGCGCTGGACAACATCGACGTGGTGGTCGAGGAATGGCCGGGGCCCGAAGATGTGATAAATGGGGAGGGCACTCTTTTTGGGCTTTACCAAGGTGTGCCGTTGACAGAACGCGAAGGCGGAGACCCCATGTTGCCCGACCGGATAGCGATCTACCGCCAGCCCATCTTGCGCAGTTGTTCCACTAAGACCGAGGCCGAACACGAGATCAAGGTCACCCTGTGGCACGAGATCGGCCACTACTTGGGCATGAGCGAGGATGACCTGCATCGGCTGGGGTACGGATAGTGGCAACGGTCCTTAGCCGCGCCGGTTGGTCGATGGGTACCGGAATGGGCATCGGCCTGATTCCCGTCGCCCCAGCTACTTGGGCCAGTTTTGCTGCGGTGCTGCTCTACGGCTTCTCGCCTCTTGATGAAGATTCCACCGGGTTTTTCCTGCTCTGCGGACTGGGGTTCTTGGCCGGGGTCTGGGCCTGCCAAACGCTGATAACCGAGTCTGACCACGACCCCAAGCGGGCGGTCTGGGACGAGTTTGCCGGCATGTGGATCACCTGTCTGTTTCTGCCAAAGACCCTGCCCTGGCTGGCTGCCGCTTTCGTGGTCTTCCGGCTACTGGACATCGTCAAACCCTGGCCGATACGCAAGTTCGAAGCGCTGCCCGGCGGCCTGGGCATCATGGCCGACGACCTGGCGGCCGGTGTGGTTGGGGCCGTTGGACTGAACGTGGTCTACCAAGTGTTTTTCTAAGGGCGGGGCCGAGCATCTGTAACGCAGATCGCGGCATTGCATCCTCTCGGCCACCAGCTAGAAACAAGAAGCGACGGCCCGGCTGAAGTCCATTCAGCCGGGCCGTCGCTCTGCGGACAGGTATCCTAGCTCGATACCTCATCGCCAATTGGCAGCGACTCGGCGTTTGCCGGGGGACTATCCTCTTACGCCGCTCTCAGGGTCAAGTCCCCCGCGCTAGAACTCCATCGGCTCAGTTGCCATATGACTCTACTACCACGCCGCTGATCGCATGAGTGATGATGTTGAAATCTGAATGGTCGGTCAATTCGAAGGAAAATGTGGAGTGTTGAGGATCGCTGGTGGCGTGCCGCTTGAGCGTGATGGTGATCAGACCTCCCAAAGGTCCTGAACCACTTATCCTCCCCAAGACTTTCAGCACGCCGTCTACCTCAAATCGAAAGATTTATCTAAAGATCCAGCAAGGCTGGGTGACGATGTAAGGCAGGGGTACACCGAGCCTGGTTCCATTGCCCGCCAGATACCACTATGTTATACTTCCACTAGCATAAATCTGCCTAATTTCAGCTTCGGCCTAGGCGTCGAACAAAAGATTTTTCGGCAGAGATTTTGCGTGTCACGCCGTCGACCTGCGGCGGACTCTCGGACGTAGCCGGTCAGATCGGCCGGCAAAAAGGATAGGCATCTCGAATGGTAGAGTCTCTAGAACTCCCGGAAGAACCGACAGCGGAAGTACCCCAAGAACCACAGGCGGCCCCGGCCGCAGCCACAGCCATCGCCACTGAACCAGAACCTGCCGCGCCTCCGGCCCCGCCAGCGCCCCCTGTTCGAGAACACCTGACCATGAAGGCTCTTCTCGAGGCGGGAGTCCACTTCGGGCATCAGACCCGGCGATGGAACCCCAAGATGAAGAGATACATCTTCACCCATCGAAACGGCATTCACATCATTGATCTGCAACAGACCTTGGGCATGATCAACAACGTCTACCAAGAGATGGTGGACCTGGTGGCCCAGGGTGGGAAGGTCCTGTTCGTTGGAACCAAGCGTCAAGCCCAAGAAGTGATTCAAAGCGAAGCAGAGCGTTGCGGCATGTTGTACGTCAACCAACGCTGGTTGGGCGGCACCATGACCAACTTCCAGACCATCCGGACCCGCATCAGCTACATGTTGGAGCTCCAGGAGAAACGGGATCAGGGCTACTTCAGAGTTTTGCCCAAAAAAGAAGGCGTTAAGCTCCGCGACACACTGAACCGCTTGGAGAAATATTTCACCGGCGTTCGGGACATGACTGAGGTGCCCAAAGCCATCTTTGTCATAGATATCGGCCGCGAAGACATCTGTATCGCCGAAGCCCACCGCATGGGTGTCGATATCTTCGCCATCGTCGACTCCGATTGCGATCCCAACGAGGTAGACCACGTCATTCCCGGCAACGACGACGCCGTCCGTTCCATCCGGTTGATCACCAACCGCATGGCTACTGCAGTGTTGGAAGGCCTCGCCCAACGCGAAGCCATGCTGCAGGCCCAGATCGAAGAGATGGCGGAAGTGGACGAGTCACAGTTCCTAACCTCATATGTGTCGCCTGACGACGAGGAAGAAGGTCTACCTGAGATGGAAGGTCTGGACACCGCTACAATCGCGGAGGTCGCGCCGGTGGCGGCCGCCGCCATAACTCCGGTGGCAGAGTCTGACGTTGAGGAACCGGATGCTGTAGCAGCCGCGCCTGAGGTTGAAGTACATGCTGTAGAACTGGTTGCGGAAGTTGTAGAACCTGAGGCATTGGTCGAACCGGAGCCCGAGGCCGAAGCGGCAGCAGAGGAAAGTAGCGAGGAACAATCGGGAGAGTAACCTTCCGGAATTCTCAATCTACGGCCAACCCCTGGCCGGCTATTAGGAGCATGAAATTGGCGGTCGACGTTCAATTAGTCCGGACTCTGCGCGACCAAACAGGCGCCGGAATCATGGATTGCAAAGAAGCCCTGGAAAATTCTGACGGCGACTTGGAAAAAGCCGTCTTGGCGCTTCGTGAGAAGGGAGTGGCCAGCGCGGTCAAACGCGTGGGCCGCGAAACGAATGAAGGCGTCATCGAGACCTACTTGCACACCGGCGGACGGGTCGGGGCCATGGTTGAACTTGGCTGCGAGACCGATTTCGTTGCCCGGACCGAAGAATTCCAAAAGCTGGCCCACGACATCGCCATGCAGGTCGCGGCCATGGGCCCAGTCTACGTCAGCGAAGACGATATCGAAGAAGGCGACGCCCGTCCTCCGGCTCAGATCGCGCTGATGCTACAGCCGTTCATCAAGAACAGCTCCTCGTCCGTCGGTGAGATGGTCAAGGAGTTGGCGGGTAAGGTCGGGGAGAATATCCGAGTGATCCGATTCAGCCGACTAGCAGTCGGCGAATAATCAATTAACAGGGTATGGCCGAACCAAGATACCGACGCGTAATGCTAAAGATCAGTGGTGAGTCTCTAAAGGGAGAGACTCAGTTTGGTATTGACCCCACAGCAATAAATTACCTCTCAGAGCAGATTGGCGAAGCCGCCGCATTGGGTGTGGAGATTGCCGTTGTCATGGGAGGGGGGAACATCTGGAGAGGGGAAGCGGCCGAATCCAGGGGGATGGACCGGGCGACCGCCGATTACGCAGGTATGCTGGCCACCATCATCAACGCCCTGGCCCTTCAAGACGGTCTGGAACAGCGAGGCGTGGATGTTCGCACCCAGAGCGCCCTACAGATGCAGGCTGTAGCCGAGCCCTACATCCGCCGCCGGGCCATCCGGCATCTGGAGAAAGGCCGGGTCGTGCTCTTTGCCGCAGGCACTGGCAACCCCTATATGACCACCGACACTGCGTCCGCGCTACGGGCCCTGGAGATCAACGCCGATTTGTTGCTCATGGCCAAGAACAACGTTGACGGCGTGTACGACTCCGACCCCAACGAGAATTCAAACGCCGTCAGGTTCGGCAACCTGGATTACATGGACGCCTTGAACATGCGTCTGGACGTTATGGACTCGACGGCGCTTTCACTTTGCATGGACAATCAACTGCCCATAGTGGTATTCAATATTTTTGAACCAGGTACAATGGGCAATATCCTCACTGGACAGACCGTGGGAACACTAATTACAGCGAGGGACTGATTATGACTTCAAAAGACTTAACCCCCGAGGTTGTGCTATCTGAGGTCTCCGTCAAGATGGATCGCGCTGTGGACGCCTTCAAGCGTGACCTGACCCAACTTCGTACCGGCCGGGCAACTCCCGCGCTGGTGGAGAATATCGAAGTCGATTACTACGGATCCATGACTCCCCTAAAGCAGATCGCATCTATCTCCACTCCTGACGCCCGGGCCATCATGATTCAGCCCTGGGACGCAAATGCGCTGCGGGAGATCGAAAAGAGCCTGATGACTTCGGAGATGGGGTTCAACCCGTCCAATGATGGGTCCACCATCTCCGTTCCCATTCCCCAGCTAACCGCGGAACGCCGTCAAGAGATGGTCAAACTCCTAAAGGGAAAGATCGAAGACGGTAAGGTATCTGTCAGGAATGTACGCCGCGACGGTTTGGAATCCTTGCGGAAGCTGGAGAAAGAGAAGTCGATCTCCCAGGACGACGGCCGCCGAGCCCAGGACCAATTGCAGAAGACCACCGACGGCCATACCAAGCAGATAGACGAGACCGGTTCCGCCAAAGAGGCGGAGATCCTGCAGGTCTAACACTGTGCAGGTTGAGTCGACCACACCTCAGCCGCCGGCCGGTGACGGCGCCAACGTACCGGCCCATGTAGCTTTTATCATGGACGGGAACGGCCGGTGGGCGCAGAAGCAGGGCCTTCCTCGCGTCGCCGGTCACGAGTTCGGCGTGCAATGTATCCAGGGCGTACTGGAGACCCTCGGGCCACTGGGCGTGAAATTCGTCACCCTCTATGCCTTCTCAACGGAGAACTGGAGCCGTCCTCAAGACGAAGTTGATGGCATCATGGACGTGTTCTCAGAGGCCATCGCCAGCCAGACCGAATTGCTTCATGAGAAAAACGTGCGGATCATCCATGTGGGTAAGACTGAGAATCTGAGCTCGGGCCTTCTTGAAGGGATGGCTGAATCCCAACGGCTGACCAGCAAGAACACCGGTATCACCTTGAACGTGGCTATCGACTACGGGGGCCGCGCCGAGATATTAGAAGCGGTCCGGCGAATCGTCAAAGACAGGGTCGATCCGGAGACCATCGATGAGGACTTGTTCAGCCGTTATCTGTTCACCGCCCAAAGCCCAGACCCGGACCTGATTATTCGGACCGGCGGAGAACAGCGCATCAGCAACTTCCTCTTGTGGCAGTCGGCCTACAGCGAGATGCACCACACGCCCACTCTGTGGCCCGACCTGGACGCCGTTGAGCTCACGCAGATATTGGAGAACTTCGGTAATCGCCGGCGCCGCTACGGCGCTCTCAACGCCGAAGACCAATCCCCGGGATCCCTAACCTCTCACCAGATTCCTCAAGAGTAGGAACAGGGAAGAGTTCTTGCTCCAACGGTCGCTAACGGCGTTGGTTGGAATCCCCATCTTGGTGGGCGCTATCTGGCTGGGGGCCCCGTGGCTGACCGTGTTAGTCGTGGCAGTCGGGTTGGCGACGATCTGGGAACTCTACCGCATGACACCTGCAGGGGTTGGCCCTCTGCCTATAGTGCTGGGCGCTGCCTGGGTGCTGGCGATGCTTTCCGGAGCCCAAGCCGCATCCGGCCGCGATAATTTCCTGATCATATCCGGCGGTGTGCTGGCCGCAGGTTCGTTCGTCGCATTGCTCTGGTTCATCGCGTTTTACCGAGGCGACGATTCGGTCGGGAATAAAAACATTCCCATCGGACTTGGATATCTAATCTTGGGACCCATCTACGTGGGATTTCTCTTGGCTCACGCCCTGATGCTTCGAGAGATCACCGGCTCCGGGGCTGAAATCGAGGGAACGTCAGACTTCGGGCGCAGCTGGCTGCTATTCGCCTTGCTGGTCACCTTTGCCGTGGACACCGGGGCGTACCTGGTGGGACGCTCGGTGGGAAGGCGGCCCATGGCCCCAAGCATCAGCCCAAACAAGACCTTGGAGGGGAGCCTGGGTGGCTTCGCTTCAGCCGTGGCTGCCGCGCTGGTGCTTGGCTTGGTGTTTGATCTGGGGGTCCCGGCATGGCAGCAGGCGATGATCGGTGGCGTGGTGGGCGTGGTCGGCCAATGGGGGGACCTGATTGAATCCAAGCTGAAGCGAATCGCCGACCTGAAGGACGCTAGTAGTATAATTCCGGGGCACGGCGGGCTGCTGGACCGTTTGGATAGCGTCTTGTTGACCCTGCCTGCCGTCTATTATCTGATCGTTACGGTGTTTGTCCCCTGATCTTCAATCCATCCAATGCCAAAAGGGAGCTGACAGATAATGAAAAGGATCGTCGTACTCGGCTCTACCGGGTCCATCGGCCGCCAGACACTGGATATCGTCCGTGCGTTTCAAGACGAATTCGAGGTTGTTGGCCTGGCTGCCGGAAACAACATTGAGCTTCTGAAAGAGCAGGTAAAAGAGTTCAGCCCCAAGCACGTCTGCTGCATCAACCCTCCGGCGAAGGCCTTTTCGGGCATGGAATTCACCTCCATGGAAGATATGGTGTGCCTGGAGGACGTGGATCAGGTGATGGTAGCGCTGATGGGGAGCGTCGGCCTGGTGCCGACGTTGAACGCGCTCAAGGCCGGCAAGTCGGTCGCCCTCTCCAACAAAGAACCAATCGTCATGGCCGGCGGTCTGATCAAGGAGTACGAGTCGCGCTACGGTGGCGAAGTTCTTCCGGTGGACAGCGAGCCCAGCGCCATCTGGCAATGCCTGCGGGGCGAGGACAACGAGATACTTAGGCTGCTGATCACCGCATCGGGCGGGCCATTCCGCAACACACCCCTAGAGGAGATGGAGGGAGTCACTCCGGAACGGGCGCTCCAGCATCCAACCTGGAAGATGGGCAGGAAGATAACGATAGACTCTGCTACGCTGATGAACAAGGCGTTTGAAGTGATCGAAACGCATTGGCTATTCAACGTGCCCTGGGAAAGGATCGAAGTGGTCGTCCACCCACAAAGCACCATCCATTCCATGGTTGAATTCGGAGACGGCTCCGTTAAGGCCCAGATGGGGCCGCCGGACATGCGCTTGCCCATTCAGTACGCGTTGTTCTACCCGAAGCGCCTGCCCAACACGATGATTCCCAGGCTGGACACGTCGATATCCCAAACCCTGACCTTTGACCCGATGGAACCGGGCCGCTTTCCATGTTTCGAGCTGGCGGTCTCAGCAGGCAAGCAGGGTGGCACATATCCGGCGGCGCTGAGCGCGTCCGACGAGGTAGCGGTCCAGGCGTTCTTGGATTCCAAGATCGGATTCACCGACATCCCCAAGGTGATCGACCGGGTGCTGACGGAGCACGATTCCCAGCCCGGGGATAAAGTGGAGGACTTTTTGGAAGCAGACCGCTGGGCCACGGTACGGGCGATCGAACTAACCAATTCTTAGGAATCCCCTAACAGCATTTGGCTGTACTAATTACAGCATTCTCTTTTATTTACGAACAACGAAGAAGCGAATTAACTAAGCATGGAATCTGTCCTCATAGCCGTCGGCTCACTGGTGCCACTGCTCTTGATCTTGGTGGTCATACACGAGTTCGGCCATTACGCCACCGCCCGCGCCATGGGTGTAAAAGTGCTGGAATTCGGTGTCGGCTTCCCGCCGCGCGCCTTCGGTGTCTACACCGGAAACACTCCAGTGCTGGTGGACGGCGCCACCCGGTACGTAGGCCTGTCCGGTCCCGAGGACCTGAGCCTGGGCCAGAAGATCAAGGTCAGCTCCGCCGAAAATGGCCAGGGCAACCTGGTGGCCCGTGTCATCGAACTGAGCAAGAAGGTGGCCAGGGGAGAAGAGGGTGATGAGCCGGACGAAGAACGTCTTGGCGAAAAAGACCTCCTAAAGCACGAAGGCAAGGTACGTTCTGTCGTCGACGGGTCATTGGTCTTAGCCGATATGCTTTATTCGGTGAACTGGGCGCCCATCGGCGGGTTCGTCCGGCTGGCAGGAGAAGCCAACCCCAACGTCCCACGCAGCCTGGCCGGTAAGGGCACTGGCACGCGGTTCTTGGTCCTGATCGCCGGGCCGCTGATGAACGCCATCCTTCCTCTGCTGATCTTCACCGTTCTGCTGATGATCCCCCGGGACGTTGCTGTCGGGCGGCTGGTCATTCAGGAGGTAGGGGAGAACACCGCGGCGTCAGAGGCGCAGGTGCGGGCAGAAGATGCGGTCCTTCAGGCCAACGGCAAGGACATCAAGAACCGGTTGGAATTCACCCGCGAGATCAACCTGAACGGCGGTTCGCAGATGTCGATCTTGGTGGAGCGCGGTGGCCAAGAACTGTTGCTGCACCTCCAGCCCCGGTTCGACACCGAGTCTGCCAGGTGGCTGGTGGGCGTATTTCCGCGCCTGGACGACGTCACCATCGTCAAACGGTCCGAACCCATCTGGGAGGCCATTCCCAACAGTTTCGTCAATACTTGGGAGATGTTGGTGCTGGTCAAACAGGCCCTGGGCGGGGCCTTCGGGGAAGGCTCTTCTCCCGAGTTCTCTGGTCCCATCGGCATAGCTCAGGTCACCGGGGAGATCACCCGTGACGGGGGTTGGGTCGGTTGGCTCGGCGTGGGCATTCTGCTCAGTATCAACCTGGCCATCTTGAACGTCCTGCCCATACCGATGCTGGACGGCGGCCGTATATTCTTCGTGGTGCTGGAATGGGCGCGCCGGGGGAAGAAGATACCGGCCCACAGGGAAGGCATGGTCCACCTGATCGGTTTTGCATTGTTGATGGGCGGAATCGTTTTGGTCAGCGTAAATGACATCGGCCGCCTGATAGACGGCCGCAGCTTCCTGGGTTAGCTTCCGGACTGATTCTCCTGGACCCGCGCCTATCCGGCGCTCCGCGCTCTGGCACCTTTTACCTCATTCGTGTACCATTAGCCTGCCTTAGCATTGGCATGCGAGGTATACCGATTCAGGCATGAAATTGCAACAATAAAACCTCTTTGATCTGATCGTTGAGGGAAGAGCGAAATGAATAAGCGTCGAGTAACTAAGCCGGTCTATGTGGGCGGCGTTAAGATAGGGGGCGGAGCGGACGTCACGGTCCAATCCATGACCAAGACCGATACCCGTAATGTTAAGGCCACGGTCAAACAGATCCATGAACTGGAAGAGGCGGGCTGTGAGGTGATCCGCAGCGCCGTGCCCGATGCCGATGCTGCGGAGGCCATGTCCGAGATCAAGAAGCAGATCCACATCCCGCTGATCGCCGACATCCACTTCCATTACAAACTGGCGCTTACCTGTCTCGAGGGTGGAATCGACTGCCTTCGGCTGAACCCCGGCAACCTCCGCAATGAAGACCAAGTGCGCGAGGTGGTACGCGCCGCCAAAGCCCGCAACGTGCCCATCCGCATCGGCGTGAACTTCGGCAGCCTGCCCCCGGTGGGAGGTATCGGCCGCACCAGGGGATTCTCCCGGCACATGGACCTGGTGAACAGCCTTCCCAAAGCCGGTCAGGCCCAGGAAGGCGAATACAGTGTGGTGGACCACATGGTGGCGACGGCGTTGTGGGAGATCAGCCTGCTGGAAGAACAGGACTTCGACCAGATCAAGATTTCCATGAAGGCGTTTGACGTTCCAACCACCGTAGAAGCCTACACCCGTCTGGCGGGCATGATGCCCTATCCCTTGCATCTTGGAATCACTGAGGCCGGTACACCGATGGCTGGTTCCATACGCACATCAGTGGGACTGGGCGTGCTGCTTTATAATGGCATCGGCGACACTATCCGGGTTTCCCTGAGCGGGGACTCCACAGAAGAAGTTGCGGCCGGTTTCGAGATTCTCAAATCCCTCAACATGCGCAAGAAGGGCGCGATTTTGGTCGCTTGCCCCAGTTGTGGCCGGGCCGACGTGGACGTCGTAAAGCTGGCCAATGACGTGGACGCCCTGCTCAAGAAAGGCAACAAAGAAATCACCGTCGCCGTCATGGGGTGTGAGGTCAACGGCCCTGGTGAAGCCAAGGACGCCGATGTGGGCATCGCCGCCGGCGCAGGCCGCGCTGTGATATTCCGCAAGGGCGAGAAGGTTCGAGTTGTGCCCGAGGCTGAGATGCTGACAGCCCTGATGGAAGAAGTAGAAAACACGCCGGTGGCCGCAGACTAGTAAGGCGGTACGCCGCCGGTCTCTCGCCGCTATTCTGGAGGCGCCCCGCCTCCAAATGTCCAATCACAGTCGTTATAATGGATTGTCCTCGGCTTGCCGGGACAATCCATTTTTATCAATTCCCAAGGGGGCCCTGCCCAGATATGAGATTCTCCCGGATGGTCTCCAAGACCCTACGGTCCGACCCTCCCGACGCCGAAACAGCCAGCCACCGGCTGCTGCTCCGGGCCGGGCTGATCCACCAGGTTGCCGCCGGGGTCTATTCCTACCTGCCGTTGGCCCTGCGGTCGCTACGTAAGATCGAAAACATCATCCGAAAGGAGATGGACGCCGCCGGTGGGCAGGAACTGATGATGCCGGCGCTGCAACCCGAGGAACTCTGGGAGCAGACGGGGCGGAGGGAGGCCTTTGGCGACAACATGTTCTCCTTGGAAGACCGGCGCGGGCGGCCCATGGTGCTGGCGCCGACCCACGAAGAGGTGATCACGAACCTAGTCAAAGCCAACGTCCAGAGCTACCGCGACCTGCCCCTGATCCTGTACCAGATCCAGACCAAGTTCCGCGACGAGCCACGCCCCAGGGCCGGGCTGGTCAGGGTGCGGGAATTCGATATGAAGGACGCCTACAGCTTTAACGCCGATGAATCCAGCCTGGACGAAAGTTATCAGGCCATGGCCCAAGCTTACCGCAACATCTTTCGGCGCTGCGGCCTGCCTGTACTGATGGCTGAAGCTGACAGCGGGGCCATTGGCGGCAAGGACTCCCATGAGTTCCTACTGGCCACTAATACCGGCGAAGACACGGTCATTACCTGCCCTTCCTGCAACTACACCGCCAACGCCGAAAAAGCCGAGTCGACCTACCCTGAAGTCGAGGCCGAACCCGAACAGGCGCTGGAAGAGGTGAGCACCCCAGGCATCAAAACCATCGCCGGACTGGCCGAGTTCCTGGATGTTCCTGAATCGAAGACTCTGAAAGCCGTTTTCTATATGTCTGACGGCGAGCCCGTGTTCGTCACTATCCGGGGCGACCTGGACGTTAATGAGGTCAAGTTGAAGAACGCCCTCCAGTCCCACGACCTGCGGCTGGCCGAAGACGAAGAGGTCAAAGCGGCGGGACTGGTCGCGGGGTCGGCGTCGGCTATCGGACTCACTGACATTAAACGAGTAGCTGACGTGTCCATCACTAGCGGAAGCAATTTCGTCGTGGGCGCTAATAAACCGGATACCCACTTCCATGGGGCCAACTACCCCCGGGATTTCCAGGCCGACCTGATTACCGACATCGCCTTGGCCCAGCCGGGACAGCTCTGTCCCCGCTGCGGGCATGTGCTGGATTCCACCAAGGGGATCGAAGTAGGTCATATCTTCAAGCTAGGCACATTCTTCAGTGAGGCGCTCGGCGCGGATTTCCTGGACGCGGAAGGACAGCAACACCCCATCATCATGGGTTGCTACGGAATCGGCGTGGGACGGCTGCTGGCGGCGGCGGTGGAGCAGAACAACGATGATAACGGAATCGTATTCCCGGCTCCGATCGCCCCTTATCAGGCGCACCTGGTAGGACTGAATATCGCGACTGAGGAAGTCGCTGAGGCCGCTGATAAGCTGTACCAAGAACTCCAAGACGCGGGGATAGAGGTGCTGTACGACGACCGGGAGGATGCGGCGGCGGGGGTTAAATTCAACGACGCCGACTTGCTGGGCCTGCCGGTGCGCTTGGTGGTTAGTCCGCGGAACCTGAAGGCCGGCGTGGTGGAGATCAAGGGCCGGGCAGATGCCGAGGCCGGTAGCGTGCCGCTGGGCGGAGTAGAGGAAGCCGTGCGAGATCGACTGGCAGCGGCTTCGGAGTGGTACCTACTCTAGATCAGGAGCCACCTGAGCCCGCGTCCATGCAAGAAGAAAGGTATTTCAAGTTCTCTATGAGGGCTGGTGCAATCTTTCCCTTATGAGAGCTGGATAACAGCAACAGCAGACGGAGTTGGGCGCCCAGGTCTGCAGCCAAGGCCCGCTTGGCTTCCGCGACGGTATCCCCTTCAACCGGAACCCGAATTCCAGAAAGGGGCATTTTAGTTCGTGATTCGGCAGCCCAGTACTTGTCCAGGCTGTCCAGGATCACGATGGGAATCTCTTCTTTCAGCACGAAATTCGCGTCGGTTGGGCTATCGTCCGGACCGATCTTGTCAATCAGCACCCGTGTGGACTCGGAGTGGCTGATGTGGAAGACGGCGGCGTTGGGCTGACTGGAAGATACATAATTCCAACTCCAGTCGTCCGGTGTGGACCGGTCCAAGCCGGGATCAATCTTGATTGGCGTGGTGATGTCCTCAGCTAGAGGGAGGTCCTCATCCTGCGGCATGCCCGTGTTCTCCCTCGGCTGGTCCGTCAGGGCCGTCCAATTCCCAAGCCGTATAGACCTGGTCGGGCAAGGTGATGGGCCCGACAGCGTCCTCGTACTCTTTAACGTGTTTGGTTGTGAGCAGCGCGATGGCTTTCAGCATCTGGGGGCTGACCTTGATGCGGGCTCTGAGTATGGGCTCCCGCTCCTCCATCTGCTCGCCAAAGAACAACACCGCTGAATATAGGCTGCTGAAGATGTGCATGGAGTCGCTGTAGAAGGTGATCGGGTCCAGTGAGCCTCCACCGGGAGCGCTGACTTCCCCGGTCCCTTCGCTCTGGCTCACGCCTGGATTAACGTAGGAATCTTCACTTGGTACCTGGTCGTCGGGTGGAACGTAGGGGCGTTGGATGATGGGCATGGAGCCTCCACAGATGCGGCGCTGGTCCGCTTGAGTTTACGGGTTAAGTTAACGCATGGGAGCGTTGGTCCGGAACGGGCCTTATTATACACGCCTGGCATCGCCAGATATCCTGATGGATGGATCAGGCGCATCAAATCCCTGGACGGTGCATCCTAGTTATTGAATGATTCGAAGATTAGAACGGCGTGGAGAGCCAGTAATAGCAATGTCAGAGATCGGTGATTTTAGAAAGTCCAAGGACCAATATTTCGGAGGCGACCCAAATTCGCCTCTGACCCCAGAGCAGCGGAAAGGATTCAAGGCGCTAAAATACTTGGCGGAAAATGCGGATCTTCAGTTCGTCCTCGCGGTGGAAGAATACCCCGACGATTCCAAAGGCTTGATTCAGATGGCGACCAGTTCAGGGGATCCAGCGCCACACATCCTTTGGGGTCAACTTAAGTTCGTTGTAGGCGGTGCGCCCGTCGCCTTGATGGTGTACCGCGGTGAAGACGGAGGGGACTATTTCTTGCCGTTCATGGACGCCACGATGGGGGATGATTCGTACTCAGATGGGCGCTATCTTGACCTGCCGCTTTCCAGCGACGGCCGTCTGGTGTTGGACTTAAACTACGCCTACAACCCGAACTGGAGTTGTCCCATACCCCCGTCCGACAACCGGCTTACGGTAGCCGTCAATGCCGGGGAGAAGAAGTTTCCTGAGGCTGAGGGGCATTAGGGGACTTCAAAAAGATGGTGCGACGGCGGGTTTGGTTTCCTGTGAACGAGTGCCCTCACCCTAACCCTCTCCCGTGCGAGGACGAGGGGACTTTTCCTTCAAGGAGAAGGAAAAGCGGATTTTGTGCGTGGGGCGGTTAGTGTCTAGACTCTAGCCAGTCTGGTCCGGTGGTAGTGGCCTACGGCGATGGCTGCCCTGACTTCTTGGGCCGTGTAGGAGAACTGGGGGAGGCCACGTTCCGAGGACCGGGCGGCCAATGATGATATCAGCAGGTCCAACGCCGGCACCGGCCAGTTGATGCCGCTGGGTTGGCAGAGGGCCACTGATTGGGGATTCCATTGCCCAGCCAGCCCGTCGAGCGACTCGATCAGGTGGGAGACCCGGACCTCGGGCTCCAGCTTGCGCCGGGTCGAGAGCCCGGTGACCCCGCTTTCGATCACCCCGCCGTCCTTGAACACGGCCCAGCCCGTCTTCCTGACTCCCGCATCCAGCGCTAGCAATACTGGGGTGTCCGGCGTGGCGGTCATAAGGAATTCACGGCTGATCTCATGGCAGGAACCGCGCGACCGTGCGGGCTCTCGAACGTTGTGATCAAGGAAGTTGTTCCAGTGGCCAACGATTTCTCGTTCGGCTGTTGACAGGCACTTGGGCCCGGTGGCGTCGGACGGTCATTTAAGCGAGAAGGGAGTTGGTACAACCGGGTATAGTAGTAGGTGCCACATTGCAGGCACAACCAGTCTCCTTGGTCAGCGGCCAGGTCGCCCTGTCATTTGATGCGGGTCTTAAGGCGGAACCAGTTCACGTTCTATCCCGTTCAGGTCAGTCCTGGCGTATTTATTACCGATAGCTGCGTGCCTAGGTATTTAGCGTGACCGTATGAGTCAGCGCCGCGTTTTTACCTGACCGCTCATACTGGATTCGGTAAGTAACACGATTAGATTATCAGAACAAATATTCTAAATCAATCTTTGCTTGCCATAACCGACCAAGGATTTGCCCAGGATTTCTTCATGTATGCCGTCGATTTGATGAATTAAATTGGCCGTTGAGCCTGGCAGTCTTGACCCCGGAATTGGCGGTTTCTATAATTGTTTGTTGCGTGGGTGATTCTCCCGTACTCGCCCACGGATCCGGATTCTATTTACTCACGGCCCCGGAGGAACACCCCGATTGACCGAGCCCTCAGCCCAGCCCCCCACGGCGCAGAGCATCGAAGAGATAGTCAGGGCCGCCACCGCGGAACTGGATTCTCTGGAAAACCTGGAAGCCGTGGACCAATGGCGGGTCTCTTACCTTGGGCGCCGCGGTGAGTTGACTACCGTTCTGCGCAGTCTATCGTCGTTGGATGTCGACCAGCGCCGGACCATCGGCGCGTCGGCGAACGAGGCTAAGAACATCCTTGAAGAATGCCTGGAGGAAAGGGTCCGTAAGATCAACGGAGCGGCACTGATCCGCTCCGCCAGCCAGGACCGTCTGGACGTGACCCTTCCCGGCCGCCCCGCTTTGGAAGGTCGCCTCCATCCGACAACCCAGATCGTCCGGGAGATCTGCAGCGCCTTTACGGCCATGGGGTTCGGGGTTGTCGAAGGGCCCGAAGTTGAGTGGGACCACTACAACTTCGAAATGCTGAACATACCTAAAGGTCATCCGGCACGGGACATGTGGAACACCCTCTGGGTGGACTATGAAGACCCGGCGGGCGAGCAGGCGATGCTGCTGCGGACACACACCTCGCCGATGCAGGCCAGGGTCATGGAAGGCCAGGAGCCGCCCATCAGAGTAGTGGTGCCTGGAAAGTGCTACCGCTATGAGGCCACCGACGCCACCCACGAATGGCATTTCTACCAGGTGGAGGGTCTGGCCGTTGGGGAGGGAATCACATTCGCCGATCTCAAGGGCACCCTCTATGAATTCGCACGCAGGATGTTCGGCGAAGAGCGCCAGATACGCTTCCGCTGTGACTATTTCCCCTTCGTGGAGCCCGGGGTGGACATGTCTATCGACTGTTTCGCCTGTAATGGCGAGGGCGACGGTTGCCGCATCTGCCGCGACAGCGGCTGGATCGAGATCATGGGCGCCGGAATGATTCACCCCAAGGTCTTGGAGGGTGTGGGCTACGACACTGAGAAATACACCGGGTTTGCCTTTGGCATGGGCCCCGAGCGGATCGCCATGCTGAAATACGGCATCGACGACATTCGCCACTTTTACGCCAACGACCTCCGGTTCTTGCGGCAATTTTAATGAGATTCACAACCGGAGGGCGATGGCCCGCCGCTTCGCGGGCCCCGGCCTGCCGGGACATTAGATAGAAACATGAGAGTGCCCCTAAGCTGGCTCAGACAATACGTGGACGTTGACCTGCCTGCCCAGGAGTTGGCCCACCGGCTGACCATGGCCGGCATCGAGGTTGGCGAGGTTGAGGTCATCGGAGGCTGGAACGAGGTCTTCGTGGGCCATGTGACCTACGTCCACCCCCATCCCAACGCCGACCGGCTGCGCCTTTGCGTAGTGACCACTGGCTCCGAGGAACTGGAAGTGGTCTGCGGCGCGCCCAACGTCGCCTCAGGCCAGAAGATCTGCTTCGCCAAGGTCGGAGCCAATATCTACAACACGCACAGTGAGCGGCATGAAACCCTGGAGGCGGCCAAGATTCGGGGCGTGGAGTCCCAGGGTATGATCTGTTCTGCCATCGAGTTAGGTCTGGGCGACGATCACTCAAGAATAATCGTGCTGCCTGACGACGCTCCCACCGGAGCCCTGCTGGACGACTATCTTGGCGATACCGTCTTGGACCTGGAACTTACCCCCAACCGCCTGGACTGCCTCTCGGTACTGGGCGTGGCCCACGAAGTGGCGGCCCTCACGGGGAAGACTGTCCGAGAACCGGAGGCGAGCTACGAAGAATCTGGGGCGCCAATCACGGAGAAGGTCAACATCAGCGTGGCCTCTCCGGAGCTCTGCCACCGTTACACCGCCAGTCTGCTACTGGGCGTCAAAATCGGCCCTTCTCCGCAGTGGTTGCAGGATCGGCTGACCCGGGCTGGACTCAGGCCCATCAATAACGTGGTGGACGTCACCAACTTTGTGATGCTGGAGTACAACCAGCCGCTGCACTCCTTCGATTATGACCTAATCAAAAACGCCACGGTGATAGTTCGGCGGGCCTGGCCAGGAGAAGCCTTGACTACCTTGGACGGCGTGGAGCGCAAATTGACCCCCGAGAACCTGGTTATCGCTGATGCTAACGACCCCATCGGCCTGGGCGGGGTGATCGGCGGATCCAATAGTGAGATCAGCGACAACACGGTGAACGTGCTTCTGGAATCGGCGACATTCGACGGGACCAACAACCGGGCGACAGCCCAAACTTTGGGACTGCGCACTGAAGCCACCCTGAGGTTCGAAAAGGGTCTTCGCCCGGAATTGGCGCCCATCGCCTTGCGCCGGGCCACCGGCCTGATTCAGGAAGTCGCCGGCGGGACAGTGGCGCCCGGCATCGTGGATGTACTTTCCGACGAAGGCGCCGATCCCCCGGTGGTGATATTGACCAGCGGTAAGATCAAGCGCATGTTGGGCATGGAAGTGGACCTAAAGCGAGTCAGAGAGACCATGGATGCCCTGGGATTCACCTGGGAGCCGGAGGGCGACGCTGCACTTAAAGTGACCGTCCCCTACTGGCGTAACGATGTGAACATCGAAGAGGACTTGGTCGAAGAGGTGGTGCGGACCATCGGCTACCAATCTGTCCCGACCACCATGCTCTCCAGTCCCATTCCCTTCCAGCAACCTGTGCCGGTAATGGGGCTCCGTGACCAGATCAAGGACGTGCTTGCGGCTGCGGGGATCCAGGAAGTGATCAACTATCCGTTGGTTACATTGCAGCAGTTGGAACAGGTCGAACATCTGGACAAGTCGGCCTTGCCCCTGCGGGTGGCCAATCCCATGAGCTCCGACCGCGAGTATCTCCGCACGACGTTGCGGGCCAGCCTATTGGCAACTTTAGCATCGAACCAAGGCCACAGCGCCGGGCCGTTCCGCATGTTTGAGGCCGGACGGATATTTTGGCCACGCAACGGGGACCTACCCGAAGAACGGGAAACCGTCGCCGGAGTGCTGGCCGGACTGCGCCATGAACCCTCGTGGCTTGAAGACGATAGCCTGCTGGACTTCTATGACGCCAAAGGCGTAGTTGAGTCGGTGCTGGACCGTTTGGGCGTGACGGCCACTTACGAACCCGTCGACGACCCGGCATTCCATCCGGGGCGGTGCGCGGCGATAAAGTCGCGCGATGCGTTACTGGGCCTCGTTGGCGAGGTGCACCCGGTGGTTATGGAACGCTTGGGTTTGGAGTCGCCGCAGGTGGCTGCTTTCGAACTTTACCTTGGGCCCATTCTTGCCGCCCTGCCGTCGTCGCAGCAGCAGTTTGAGCCATTGCCCAGATATCCCTCCGCTACCCGCGACCTGGCCCTCGTGATGCCCTCGGACGTTGATGCTGGGCGCGTGACCCAGTTGATACTGCGCCACCGGGGCGTCGACCGGGCTGAGTTGTTCGATATCTATGCCGGCGAAAACATCGCCGAAGGCACCAAATCGCTGGCATTTCACGTATACTTCCAAGCGAGGGATCGGACCTTGACCAACGAAGAGGTCAACCGGTCTTTGGACGGTCTTCTACGGATCTTGGAAAAGGAATTAAACGTAACGCTGAGGGCTTAGCAGGTCCTAACCTAAGGCAACCACGAAGAGATATGACTAGTCACAATCACCGTCGACATCATGACAGTGGGCACGAACCGGTCCACTCCCACGGCCATGGCCACGCCCAAGAAGATATGCTCAGCGTTGAGCAGGCCTACGAGCGCGTGATTGCCAGCTTCCGAACTCTGGAGGCCGAGGAAAAACCCGTGTTGGAGTGCATGGGTCAGGTGCTGGCCGAGGACATCAACTCGCCCCTCGCCCTTCCTCCGCTGGCCAACTCGGGAATGGACGGGTACGCCCTGCGCCATAGCGACATCGCCGGGGCTTCCCAGGAAAACCCCAGCAACCTGGAGGTCATCGGTATCGTGGCGGCCGGTCAGATGCCCGATAAGACCGTAGTTCCAGGTACTGCCATCCGGATTATGACCGGAGCGCCGGTGCCGGACGGCGCTGACACAGTGGTGCCCTTCGAAGAAACAGACGAGGTCCAGCGCAAGCGTGAGGGTAAACCTCTGGACCAGGTGGCCATCTATGCCGACATGCCACCTGGCTGCAATGTGCGCCCGGCCGGCGAGGACGTGAGTAAAGGGGCTTTGGTATTGGAGAAAGGCACCGTTGTGCGGGCTGCCGAAGTTGGGGTCATCGCCTCCCTGGGAATGGACACGGTTAAAGTGATACGCCGCCCCGTGGTGGCGGTTCTGGCCACCGGAGACGAACTTGAGGAAACCGGCACCCCTTTGTCCGGCGGCAAGATCTACGATTCCAACACATTCAGCGTGGCCGCTTCGGTTGTGGCCAGCGGCGGCGTCCCCAAGATATTGGGCATCGCCAGGGATAATCTGGAAGACCTGAACATCAAGTTGGAAGCTACCGCGGGAGCTGACCTGGTGGTCACTTCGGCAGGCGTTTCCAAGGGCGATTATGATATCGTGAAAGAGGTTCTTAACGAGCGGGGCGAGATGAACTTCTGGTCGGTGCGGATGCGTCCGGCCAAACCCCTGGCCTTTGGGCACTTGAACGGCTCCGTTGGGAAGAACATCCCGCTCTTGGGCCTGCCAGGCAACCCCGTGAGCGCCATGGTGGCCTTTGAGATGTTTGCCAGGCCGGCTATCCGCACGATGCTAGGCCGGACCAAGATTCCGCGGCCGATGGTTGACGGCGTGCTTACCGGCCCGATCAGAAACGAGGATGGACGCCGGGTATATGCTAGGGTGGAAGTAGAACTGAAAGACGGAGTCTACCAGGCCACTCCTACAGGTCCCCAAGGCTCCAATATCCTAACGTCCATGTCCCGGGCCAACGGCCTGGCGATATGCCCCGAGGACCTGTCCGGCAAGGACGCGGGGGAACAGGTACAGATCATCATGTTGGAT
>ERZ651768.481-NODE-481-length-30201-cov-3.455949_pt1 | contig 30201 bp, 25 predicted proteins | sample MGYA00514754_ERZ651768 | MGnify/ENA metagenome assembly ERZ651768
TCTTCAGGTACTAAAAAGTGTTTGAGCATCGGGTTGTATGTTCTTTCATTTTCTACGAGGTATTGTGCAAAGCATTTTTATTGATGCACGGCAATCTCAACGTGATAATCCCTTTATAAAGGCCTGCTTATGAAGAATTGATTGTTAACGTGAGAAACATCTACCTGGAGGAAATCACGATCCTTCAAGGTAAATACTGGTCTATTCCTTCCGTATATGGTCCATCGCTGGATGGGAAGCAAGCAGTTTTTGCTCGATCGGCACCTACTACCACGATGTGGCAATTTTCTGCTGAATCCATGATGTTCATAGTTATTTCTTGTCGCTGTTGGTGTGTAAGTTGTTCAAGCCATCGCCAATCATCACTAACTCGTGACTCGCGAACACCACCATCCTGTTCAAATGGCATGTACTCGATCATGTGTCCAAAACTACCTACAGCGTTTTCATGTATAAACTCCTTGGCAGCTTGCTTTGAAAACCCCTGGTTTCCTACAGGCTGGGCAACGTCAGGCGGCATGAAAATCAAACGTTCTGCTCCACCGCGTATACCAACTTTACCGCCTTGCAAACTACGGGTGCCAAAGACACAGCCATAAGCCAGAGTGCGTAGTAATCCTTCGGCCGTATGATTACCTTGATCTTGCAGGTCAAGTTCTCCGTTGGTAACGAAAATGGTCACAGTACTTTCATCCGCATCGAAACCTTGATCGACATGCAATGGATCCCAGGGACTCATCTTTTCGTTTTCAGCAACGCACTGGATAAATTTACGAGTAGTACCGATCGTATCCATATCCATTAATCCTGGGTACCAATATCCAATATTTCGGAAACACAGAGCAAACGCACGACCGACAATAGTGTTCACCTGGTTATCTCTGCCGGGACCTAACGCAGACTTTGGATTGAGTCCAATCTTTTCACCAATAGGACCATTCACGACAAGCAGCGGAGCCTCAGGACTGGTAGACATCAAAAGAGATTTACCGCCGTCTTTATGCAGCTTGGACATGCCCTTTACTGCAGCGATAACAACCGGTAAATGTTCAGGTTTTGCTCCAGCCATAACTGCATTAATAGCAATTTTCTCTACCGTGGCTAATCCAAAACCTGGTGGCATATCACAAACTACGTGATCAGCTGGGAGGCAGGTTCCTTTGAGCATTTGGTCAACAGCCTCACGAGTTGGTGGGTGAAGTAACAAACCATCACCAAGATCCTCCAACATGAAATCATCGTTCATTTTAAGGATCGCGTCATGGCGATCTTCACCTTCATAAACGCGAGTGTTTTCTGTATCGATACCAGAATTACGTTCGGATATAGAACTGGTAAGACAACCTATGAGGTCGTCAATGGCATCTTCAGTTTGAGATATGCATAAATCTGGCTCTAGGTTACGGTAGATCCTGGGAACAATTACCCACTGCAGATCTGGCATACCAAAAGCCCGTGAACTAGCTACAGCGTCTTCCTCGAATCTACCGGAGACTAATGCTACGGCAGGTCGCCCGACTTTCTCGAGCTCAATCATGTCGTGGACCATCCACGACGCACAAGTTCCTCAGTCGGCTGTGGCGCCGATTACGACGTCACACTCCTCTCCTGCTTGTTTGACTATTGGAGGTGGGGCTGGGTAGTTGCCACCGGTATAGAAATTTACCGTTACATTGTCGAAGCGTTCTTGGAGCATCTCTCCTGCACGCTTGAGGGCGATATCTCCACCATGCGTTCCGCTCCATAGAAGTCCAACAGTTTTTCCGTCTAGCGATACTGGGCGTGGGCTCGCGTTCATAGCGTTGATCACCCCACGTTGCTTCGCAACTGGATTTATCACCTCAAGCAAATGCATTCGAATGACCTTCCGTAATAATCAGAGACCTACACTGAAAAAGTACCATCGTGAACAATTGGCGTATAGACCAGATATTTTTCAAACATTGCGGTATGTTATTCGCCTTTAAAGCTATAAGGCAATGATTTGTATCGGGTGAACTGCCTTGCTTGCTACTTCCAAGCGACTATGTATTGCGGCATTCCACTGAGCTTTTTCAAGAGATTATGCTGAAAAACCTATTTGTATAGATTTCGACGATTAGAAGTATTTAAAGCGACATGGTTCGCATGTGGCTTTAAATCTCGCGCTCGCGCAAAGACTACAAAATAAGATCAACTTCGATTATGATGCGGGCGTTGGATAGCAAAATCCCACTAATTCTTTCTGTGATGATTGTTTTACGGAGGCCACATCGAATCATGGTTCAAGCGGCAAAAACCCAAAATGATCCGGCGCTTGTTGCGCACCTGTATAGACGCGCTGGTTTTGGTGCTACTCGTGAACAGGTCGATCGACTTTCCGAGAGGGACTATGCTGACATCGTAGAATTTCTCTTACATCCTTTGTCATTTAATGGTGTTCATGATGATGAGATAAGTCGTTACATGGGAGGCGAGTCACCTCATGCTTATCTTGCAACCTGGATTTTCAGGATGATTAATTCTGAAAATCAGTTGCAGGAAAAGATGGCGTTATTTTGGCACCATGTTTTCGCGACGGGACTTGCTAAGAACGAGCATATCCTTTCCGCTTCGAATCAAATAGAGATGTTTCGCGGTAACGGCATGTCTGATATGCGCACGATACTTCTTGATCTATCTCGCGATCCTGCGATGATTTTCTGGCTCGATAATAATGAAAACCATAAATTTGAGCCTAATGAAAATTATGGGCGCGAGTTGCTGGAACTTTTTTCGCTTGGTGTCGGCAATTACACAGAATTAGATATTAAAAATGCAGCCCGTGCTTTCACAGGTTGGACTTTTGCTCAGTCACCACCCTTATACCCACATGGTTACTACCCATGTGAATTTGTTTTCAAAGAGGAAGATCATGACAACTCTGAAAAGCAATTTTTAGGGCATACGGGTAATTTTGATGGGAGTGATGTTATAGACATTATCGTTGCTCAGCCCGCATGCGCTGCGTTTATCTCACGTCACCTCTATAACTTCTTCGTTGCGGATGAACCCCAGGTACCTACTTGGAACGAAGTGGCACCGCAAGACCCTCACCTGATCGATGCAATGTCAGAGGCTTTCACGAGCTCTGGTGGCGATATCAAATCGGTGCTCCGTGTGATGTTCAATTCAAATGCATTTAAAGATGCTCGATTCAAGAAGGTAAAAAGCCCTATTGAATTGGTAGTTGGAATCCTGAAAATGGTTGGTAATTTCGATGATTTTCGACCCGGTCTTTCTGCATATGCCGATTCGACGACTGTTGTGATGGGCCAGAAACTTCTCGATCCCCCATCCGTTGAAGGTTGGCACACAGGAAAAGAATGGATTGATGGCGGCAACCTCACTGAAAGAGTGAATTTTGCAGTCAGCGAGATCGATGACGGAGGATCGCCTGGTATGCAGCAGATTATTGATCGGATCGTAGATAGCGGCTCAGATGTTGCGCCAGATGATTTTGTTGATAGTGCACTTGACGCTATGGGACCTATCACAGTCGAGGATTCTACCTACGAGGCGCTGATCAAATATGCGAGAGATTCAGAGGGTACAGATGATCGTTTACGGGCAGTGCGCATTGTCAGCCTTATAGTTTCGACGCCCGAATATCAGTTTGCGTAATCTTGGAAAGATCAGGAATCAAAAAATGGCTACTAATGTAAAGGGGAAAGCACCGGTCTTGGTTGTGCTTCAAATGACTGGTGGCAATGACTTTATGAATACTCTGGTTCCGTATACCTCCGGTCTATATTACGACTCCAGACAGACAGTGCGAATCACAGAAGACCGAGTCCTTGAGCTAAACGATGAATTGGGATTCCATCCTGCAGCGGCACCACTCAAGGAAATGTTTGATGCTGGGGACGTCGCAATTGTTCAAGGCATAGGTTACGAGAACTCGAATCGGTCTCACTTTCGTGCGATGGACATCATGCATACTGCTGAGCCGAATGCCATTTCGACAGAGGGTTGGCTTGCAAAGGCAATTAAACAACTCGATCCTGAAGGTAAGGATGTTCTGACCGGAGTGAGTTTTGGACGCGGTTTGCCACGTGCGATGGCTGCTCCCGGGGTGCGGGTTACTTCCGTCGGGGATCTGGACACTTATGGCCTCATGACATCGGTTGATATCAAGGAAGACCGAGCTGAGGCGATGGATATTTTCAAGCGTTTTTATACTCCAGCGATCGGGAGGGGTGCGACGATGAGTTACCTGCAACAGACCGGCGATGATGTGTTAACAGGCATCGATCAACTACAAACGGTTCCCGGAAGTTATAAGTCGACTGTTGAGTATGCCGACAACCCCATTGCAAAGAGCTTGCGAGATGTGGCGAGGACACACATAGCTGGTCTTGGGACTCGTATTTTTTACGTTCAGCATGGCGGATATGATCATCACGCGGTAGAGATGCCAGCTCATGAGAAGCTTCTAGGGGAGCTTTCCGGAGCTTTGCGGGATTTCATGGATGACTTGCGTGAGCACGACTCAGCTGAAGAAGTCGTCGTATATGCGTTCACAGAGTTCGGGCGTCGTGTCCAAGATAATGGCAGCGGTACAGATCATGGTTCCGGGGGGGGTGCATTTATTATCGGCGATCGGGTCGAGGGTGGGCTTTATAGTGAGTATCCTTCTCTTGACCCTAAGACTTTCGCAAATGGAGAAGATCTGGAGCACACGTTTGACTTCCGCGGTGTCTACGCAACACTTTTGGAGCAATGGATGAGCATAGATTCGATTGATATCGTCCGTGGCAAATACGAACAGTTGCAGCCATTCCGTGTGGCTTAGTAATAAGTTGGAGAATATTTGATGCCCAGGCCATATGGTTTATTGCGAGCAGGCTTTCCGTATCTCAAATCATTGGGTATGCGCAGATTGACCAACTTCCCAATAGACATTGCCTTAGGAGCGGAGGGGTGGATGTACGTTTTGTGCCGTCAGGACGGTACTGCCTTGGTGCGGAAGTATTCATTTGAGGATGAGGATGGTGGCAATTTTGGTGATGTAGGGGACGACGAAGGAAAACTTCAGTGGCCGGTATCGATAATTGCTGACTCAGAGGAGAATCTCTTTATATCCGATGAGGCATTAAACAGGATCTCGTGTTTTTCCAGCGATGGTGAATTTATATCTAGCTTTGGCGAGTATGGAGCCGAAAAGGGGCAGTTGGACCGCCCGGCTGGTCTTGCATTCGATGCCGAGAAGAATGTTTATGTGGTTGATTCAAAAAACCATCGGTTGCAGAAGTTTACGAAGAATGGAGAATTGATTTTGGGTTGGGGTTCCCATGGTGATGGTGAAGGGCAGTTCGACTTGCCCTGGGGGATAACAGTTGATGAACTTGGCGACGTTTACGTGGCTGACTGGCGTAATGATCGCGTTCAAAAATTCACATCTGACGGGGATTTCATAATGGAGTTTGGTCAATCTGGTGCAGGAGATGGAGAATTTAACCGACCAACGGATGTGACGGTTGATTCCGATGGCGACATCTATGTTTGTGATCGCGGTAACAACCGTGTCCAGCTGTTCAATGAAGAAGCCGGCTATGTTGATAAGTTTGTCGGCGATGCCACGCTGTCCCAGGTAGCACGAGAGTATATGATGACCAATGCCAGTCCAAATCGTATAAGGGATATGGCCGTCTTAGAACCTCAAAAATTGCTTCGCCAGCCAAGGTCGATAGCAGTTGACCCTGAGGGTCATCTTTTCATAACTGACACGGGATCCTACCGGATTCAGGTGTATCAAAAAGAGGCCATACACCTTGAACCGCACCAGTTTGCACCTCCAATGAGGTCGGTCACTCTACACCAAGAGTAGTGCGGTGTTCTGTTACCGATATCTGTATTGCTAATTACCCAGGTTGGTGGACTAGCCGGATCTGGCGTTAGTGGATGATATTCAGTCAACCTATGTCAGCGACGTATGTTGTCTAGGGTTTTATGGTTTTGAGCTATGATGTTGTTAATAACCTACGAGAGTCTTTAGAAGAACATTAATTTGGTAGAAGAACTTAACTTAAAACAGAGAATAAAATCAGGTGATATCACGATTGGTGTGAGTGTGCCATGGGATGCAACTAAGTCACTAATTGAAGACATTTGGAGCCGAGACGGCGAGTACCATTTTATAGCTGTAGATTCGCAACATAGTCCTCTGGTTGAATCACAGTTAGCGAGCATATTTGTTGCGGCACAAGATTTATCAATACCTGTTCATTTTCGGATATTACATACGAATATGACCTACCGAATCGGTAACTGGTTAGATCTAGGGGCAAGTAGTATTGAGGTTCCGCAAACCGAGACCGAGGCTAGTGCGCAAGATGCTGTGGATTATTTTTACTACCCACAAGTTGGGAAGCGAAGCTGGGGCGGGGTAACGAGAGTTGGCGTAGATCAGCGTCACCTAAAATTTCCTACAGTTGATTCTGATCGTGTTGATTATGCGAATTGGTGGAATAGCTTTGGGGTATTGATGCTTCAGGTTGAATCGATTAACGCCATAGAAAATATTCCCAGATTAGCGAAACCAGGGATTGATTGTGTTTCTTGGGGTCCCAATGATCTAGCATTTGACCGTGAAGCAAATCCAAACCATCCGTTAGCAGCATCGGATGAAGTTTGTATTGAATATGCGGTAAAAGCCTGCAATGAGTCGGGTATTAAATTAATGATCCGTAATAACGACTATACACAGCGCGAAAAGTACATTGAAATGGGGGCTACCGTTCTTCTCGAGAGGCCAAGGAATTAATTTAGGGAGATTGCCTGAGTGTTGGGGCATCACTTTAATCACCCAATGTCTAGAGACTGATCTGTTATGTGTTTGAGTTAGGTTTGTTTCGAAGAGAGATTATTTTGGAATTTGTGTACTTATTTTCAGGTGTATTGGTGGGGATTATCACAGGGCTTCTTATTGGAGCGCTGCGTTGGAAATCCCAACTTTCGACTGTAAAAGCTGAGGTGGAAGCCGAGCGTGATGCGGCGAAGCTAATCAACGCAAACGCATCAGAGATGAGTGATCGGTTTAAATCATTAGCTGCTGAATCTTTGAAAAGCAACTCTGAATCTTTTCTGACTCTTGCCAAGGAGAATTTAGGGGCGTTCCAGCAGCTGGCAAAAACCGATTTAGACAAAAAAAAGAATTCTTTTGAACAACTTGTGAAACCGGTTCAAGAATCACTTAAAGAAGTCGGGCAAACCTTGCAGACGATAGAAAAAGCGCGGATTGGTGATCAAAGTTCACTTAAGTCTCAAGTGGAGAATCTTTCCAAGCAAACCGGCGAACTTGCTAATGCTTTGAGGCGTCCCGCTATTAGAGGAAGATGGGGTGAAATGCAGCTTAGGCGGGTAGTCGAAATAGCGGGGATGACTGAATATTGTGATTTTGCTGAGCAGGTTACCGTTCAAGGTCCGGAAGATAAGAGATTACGTCCTGACATGACCATCAAACTTGCAGGGGGTAAGCAAATTGTTGTCGACGCAAAAACCCCGATGGACGCTTATCTCAACTCAATTGAAACAGACGATGACGAACTAAGAGAACAGGCTCTCGGGGATCACCTTGAACAGATGCGTAAGCATGTTACCAATCTCAGTTCCAAACAATATTGGGATCAGTTTGAATCGTCACCCGAGTTAGCGGTGATGTTCGTTCCTGCAGATTCTTTATTCATGGCAGCTCTCGATAAGGACCCAAACCTGGTTGAATGGGCAGCGGAGCGGCATGTCTTTATTGCCTCCCCAATTACGTTGATTACCGTACTCAAGGCAGTTGCAATTGGGTGGACTGAGGAATCTCTCGCTGAGAATGCCCGAGAGATTGCGGAACTTGGTAAAGAACTTCATAAACGCGTGGGGCGATTTATAGATCATTTTGCAAATGTAGGTACACGCTTGGGTTCAGCAGTGCGGGCCTTCAATGAAGCGACGGGATCGCTTGAGCGTAGCCTATTGCCTCAGGCGCGCCGCTTCACCGACCTCAAAGTTGGTTCTGATAAGGAACTGTCGATTACAAATATTGAACAGGCACCTAGGGAATTGCAGGCCCCAGAAGCTGAAATTCTCGAAGATGAGGAACATGTGCGGTCTAATGGTAATTTGAACTAAATTTCAAATTACCTGTCTCTGCTATGTTGGGTCACCGGAAGGCGCTAAGTTTAGAATAAATCACTGTAGTTACTTGTTTAGCGTTTTTCTCAGGAGTATTCATATCGATGGTTAGTCTTGCTGGAGCGATAGCCTTAGGATTTCAACGATATTTTGACTTTTCTGGTCGTTCCAGTAGATCAGAATACTGGTGGTGGTTTTTGTTCTCCACTATTGCAGGCTTAATTCCATTTGTTGGATTGGTTTTACTCATTCCAAACATTGCAATCGGAGTTCGCCGTTTACATGACATCAACAGGACTGGTTGGTGGATATTATTTGCATTCCTCTTCTTCTGGCTTTTGTTCATTCCCATTTTGCTTCTGTGGTATTGGGCAACACGTCCAAGTGATCAAGGCGATAACAACTATGGGCCTGCATTCCAATCAATAGAATCATAGATTGGTGCTAACTTGGAAAATGAGATGGGGTCTTGGTGCAGCACATAATTTGTCCGCAATGCAGCAGGCGGAATCTCAACACTAATTCTTTTTGTATTTATTGCGGGATTCGCCTTTCTGAACGATTTGTTGAGGATGTTGAATCCGAGCAGCTGGCTGACGTACCTGTTGGGGCTGTTCCCGAAATTCTGCAAAATGAAACAGTAGCAGATCAGGATTTCTCATCGGAAAATAACGGCAACGGCGCATCCCACAGTATCCCTTTGCAGTCGCGCCTTAAATTGAATCGCCTGGAAAACCTTTTCGGCAGCAATTGGTTGGTCAGAATTGGCGTAGTTGCAATTTTCATCGGCATAAGTTTCTTAATGAAATTGGCTATAGATGAAAATATGCTCACCCAAGAAGTACTTGTCCTTGCGGGAGTGATTTCAGGTGTTGGTTTCTTGGTGCTTGGAGAGCTGCTCTGGTCTCGCTACCCGATCTATGCACATGCATTGAGTGGAGGAGGAATAGCCCTTCTTTATTCATCTTTGCTGGCGGCCCTTACGCGTGGGACAGTGGATGTTTGGCTGGCGGTAGGTTTGTTGTTGTTAGTCAGCTTGATATCTGTGGGGTTGGCATTCAAAAGAAATTCCCAGCCATTGGCCTTATTGGGAGTTGCGGGCGGGCTATTAGCGCCATTTTTATATGCCGGAATAGCAGATCCGGATTTTGAAATAGACAAGCTCTTTGCAGGGCAAAAGTATTTTCTGATTATCTATCTGCTGGTGATAGACCTTGGCGTTATAGGAGTAGCCATATTTAAAAACTGGAGATGGTTTAAATTAGTATCAGTAATCGGATCTTATGCGGGATTTGCATTATGGTTCGGTGAATATGAGGATCGAAACCTGTCCACAGGATTCGCAATTTTCGCGCTGACACTTTTGTTTCTCGTGTTGTTTGTATCAGCAACAGGGTTTCATCTGATCCGGCGTTTGTCACCAAGAGCGTTGGATGTTTCTCCGATGGTGTCAAACGCGCTTTTGTACGTGATAATTTCTTACTATGGGGTTTTAGATCACGAGGCTGGAAACTTCGAAAATTGGCAGGCGATACCGACACTTGGATTAGGTATTGTGCATTTGTTGATCGCCTATTTAGCGTTCCGTATTAACCGTACTCAGCCCGTTATGGCAATAATGCTCGGCGGGATTGGGCTGGTTTCTATTTCGATCTTTGTTCCGATGCAATTTGATGGCTATCCACTAATAATCGGGATGTCCACTAACGCTGCATTTATGCTCTGGCTTTCCGTATATCTGAAAAGCAATGAATTGAAGTTTCTGTCTTTAGTTTTGTTTATTTTTGCTCTGGGAAGCTTGCTGTCTGTAGACCCAATCGATTCACGTTATGCAGTAAGGCCGCTGACGTCGTTATGGTTCATATTCGTCCTCTACGTAAGCCTGTTCTTATATAACAAATACCGAAATGGTTTTTCGCTCCGTTTGATTGCGATTCCAAAGTGGATTGTCACCCAGGAGGATCTGGATCGAAATTATCGTTGGTTATACAGAGTCAGTTCGTATGATGCGACGCAAATATTCTTGTTGGCATTTGGTAACTTTCTGTCAATTTGGATGCTTTCTATCGAATTCGGTCGATTCATCGAATCACAGGTCTCATCTGCTGATACTGCAGATCAATGGAAATCTTTGTCTATCACTGTTTTATGGGCAGGGTATTCAACCCTGTTAATAATTGCTGGTGTGATTGTCAGATCTTCTTTTATTCGACTAGCCGGACTTGGGTTGATGTCTTTGGGTGTGATTAAGCTATTTCTTTATGACACTTTTAATCTTGAACAGTTTTACCGTGTTGCATCCTATATAGTCCTTGGAACCCTCCTGCTGTCTGCTGGAATGCTGTATCAGCGTTACCAGTCTCGAGTGCGCGGCTTTTTCACCGAAAAAACAGATATCTGAAGAGAGGCGCTGAGTCGTTATGGAATGCATTAGTTGTGGTTTACACAACGTGGAAGATGCTCGATTTTGCGGCCATTGTGGGATAAATATTCGGCAGCGTGGACAAACTCCTACCGACCAAGATGATTCAGCAGAACTTGGCGATCAAAAAGGTTATGGCGGGATGAAAAACCTTGAAACTCAAATTATATTTTGCTTTAAATGTGGCTTGCGTAATTGTGAAGATGCTCGATTCTGCGGCCAATGCGGCGTAAATCTGAAACATGGTTTACCTTGACCGTGAAATTGTTTTCTTTTTTTCAGCAGGTTATTGACTCATTAGTACCTGTTGAACAGGTTGGATTAAATCCCCAGGAGTGAATTTAAAATGGCTAATGAATGCTTGAACATTGGCATTATTGGTGCTGGCAAGATCTCTGAACTTCATGCCTCTGGGTATTTACAGCATCCCAAAGCTCGTATTGTTGCAGTTGCCGATAATCGCGCCGGCATAGCCGAATCCAGAGCTGCAGAGTGGGGAGCTGAAAAATACTTTACCGATTATCGTGACATGCTCAAACTCGAGGAAATCGATGCTGTCGATATCATCACTCCGCACAATCTTCATCGGCAGATGACCGTTGAATCATTGGGTGCAGGCAAGCATGTTTCGGTTCAAAAGCCCATGGCTTTATCCGAAGCTGAATGTGATGAAATGATTGACGCAGAAGCGAAGTCATCAGGCCATTTGCGCGTTTTCGAGAACTTTCGATACTACCCTCCTTTGGTGAGGGCCAAAGAGTTGCTTCGCGAGGGTGTTATAGGTGATCCGGTATCGATCAGAATCAAGTCTGTTCAGGGCGCTCTGAAGTATGGCTGGAAAGTTCCTACCAGTACGCTTTCTTGGAGATTTGACGATGCACAGAGCGGTGGTGGGAGAGTTGTTTTTGACTATGGCTACCATGCTTTTGCGATCGCTGTTCATATGCTGGGTCCGATCGAGCAGGTTTTTGCCTGGATTAGGGAATCAAAAAATGAAAAAGGATGGGTGCGAGATGCACCTGCAAATATAAGCTGGGTGCATTCGGAAGGGGATCGCCAGGGTTCGTGGGAGGCAATGGTGTCAGATGAGATGGTTGTGAAATCTGATTACTGGTCTGAGGATGAGTGGTTTGAGTTATCAGGTACCCGAGGATTTATTTGGGTGAATCGATGTACTGGAAAGGCGCTTGAAATTCCTCCACTTGTAATTTACGCGGATGGCAAACGTACTGAAGTTGGCCTGGATGAGATTGAATGGGATTGGGGTGCTTCATTTAGAAACGGTATGTTTGATTTTGTAGACTCGATGCTTGCGGGAAGTCATGCCCCATTGTCCTCAGTGGAGGGGAAGTATGTTTTGCAAGTGGCACGTGCCGCTCAAACATCTTCTGAGATGAATTCTCCTGTGACTGTGGCGGGTATTGATCAAGCACAGTAATTTTCACAAACGGGAATAACGGCAAAGTACTCTGGGTGTAGTTAGAATTGGATTTAGAACACTAATTTGAACGCTAAAGTCTATGAAACCCGAATCAATCCAAACGGATCTTATTGCCGCTATTCAAGATCAGGGGCTGCGAATTACCAAGGCCCGCAGGGCTTTGACTCTCGAGATTGAAAGTCGTGTCGGAACTTTTACCGCTGAGGAGATCAGCGAAAGTCTTCCTGAAGTCGGTCGGGCGACCGTATTTCGCACGTTGAAAGTTTTGGTCGACGGGGGAACCATATGCCGGGTGAATACCCCTTTAGGATCTCCAATTTATACTCGTGCCAGAGTCGAACACCATCACCATACATATTGTGTGAACTGCGCGGATGTGCAAGAAATACGACTTTCCAATGTGGAATTGATGCTAAAACCGCTGGATCGGAAAGTAAAAGGCCAGATAGTGGGACACAGTGTCGACCTTTTCATTATCTGTGATCGATGCGTTGATGCTGTGAGTTCAACCTAGTGGTTAGATGCATCTGAAGATTCATGTCAGGTGCGATTTATTCTCAAATCAATGCGTCTCGCCAATGCGAGGGAACTGGAACGCTGCGTATTAGTAAGGCAAATAAGTTGGGTTTTAGTGGAAAGTTAAATTACGACGTTTTTCAAACCGAAATGGGCTGGATTGCAATCGTTGGCGGAGATAACGGGATTGTTAGAGCCAGCCTTCCGGAGTCTTCTCCTGAAGCCGCACTTGAGCTGGTGAGTCCTGAAATAGCGGAATCGTTACATGATCCTGAGCAACTGCAATTTGCACGCGTACTTTTATCCGCATATTGCGCAGGCCAGGCAGTTGATTTGTCTGAGGTGCCTATCGACACTCGTGACGTTTCTCCATTTTTTAGAAAAGCATGGGAGGCCTGCCGTTCCATTCCTTCTGGAGAAACACGCAGTTATCAGTGGCTAGCTGAGCAGGCAGGAAACTCCAGGGCTGCGCGTGGCGCTGGGCAAGCGATGGCGAGGAATAAGCTTGCCCTACTTGTTCCCTGTCATCGGGTAATAGCTTCAAGTGGGGACTTGGGTGGTTTTGGCGGTGCCGGCCTCTCACTCAAATCTAAGCTTATTTATTTGGAGGCTAACAGGTAGTTTGATCATCGGAGGTGCCGGCATCATTATTGCCAAGGTATGTGTTAAGCACTGTTACTGCATTTTCTACACAATCGGATCTAGCCATAATCCGAGTCGGGAGTCCTGACACTCCAAGGAATGCAACTGTGTCACCTGGTTGTAACTTGCACTCTATGCCTGCGTTTCGTATCAAGCCAAGCCAAGACTCTGCTGTGAGTTGATCAGGCGCTGTGGCGAAGACTTCCCAGTTCAAATTACTATTACCTCACAGTTATGTTGAGGACAGTCGTCGAGGTTATTTCACGATGTCTTACTATGGACGACGTTGTTTCCAAGAAGTTCATTTAATCGGCTAGTCAGTTTTGTTCCAGATCGAACTTTAAATGGCATATTAAGCCGCACAACTTTTTTGCCAGTATCGATCTCAAGTATCACAGGATCCGATCCATCAAACTCGACGAACAGTCGCATGAGATCTTCGAGCCTGTATCTGTCGTCGGCGATATCTCCAGTCTCTTTTACGTGGACTAAGAAGTGGCCGTTATTTTCAGTGATGTCATTTTCTTCAGCATCGGTTGGCAGGTTGGTTGTTGCATCTTCTGCAGTTCCCTTGCTGTCTGGGTCACTTATTAAGGAGTCTGTGATTGCATCTGGGTTCAGGGATAGTGGGTTGGCCTGCTTTGCCATTGGAGATGGGTGAGTGATTTGAATGGGATCATTTAGTACAGCCCGTGGTTGGCTGGCTTCGTTAAATCCGGCTCGGGTGATAGGCGCAGGTTCGTTTTTAATTGATTCTGATTCGTGTTCGGCTTGGCCTTCAGCTTTTAACTGATATTCGTGGGCTGTCTCGACAGAAATCGAAACTCGCCCCATTCTTTCTCGGACCTCTCCAGCGATCGAGACGAAATTGCCGTTTTGCCAAAGGTCCGGTATCTGTTCAAGTATGTTGGGCCATACCACTAACTCGATGTCCCCATCTAGTAGTGTCAAGTTTAAAGAAAGGAACTTGTCACCTCTTTTTGTGGTCAACTCTCTTACGTTATTGACTTGCCCAAGTGCTGCACGTTTTTGCCCTGCTAGTTCAGTCGTGATATCTGATGAGAACACAATTATGTTATTGGGTTGTTGTCGCATTTCACGCGTAAATGGACTTTGAGTTAATTCCACCCCTAGGAGGTCCCGTTCCCAGATGACTCGTTCCTGATCTGTCGTGTCATCATCGGTGGATATTTCGAGTTGAACCATCGGAGCTGGGACGGATTCCCCAAGCATGTCGAACATTGATGTTTGGCCCGACTCTCTCAATTTGGTTTGTCGTTGTATCGTCGAGATTATTCGATCGATCGTTTCAAGTAAGTTGCCGCGGCCGCCGAATTCGTCAAAAGCGCCGACTCGGATCAGACTTTCTAGGGTGCGACGGTTTAATGACTTTGAATCGACGCGTCGGCATATGTCTTCTAGATCTTTAAATGGCCCTCCTGCTTCGCGGACTTCCACGATCGGATCTATCGCTGAAGCGCCGACGTTTTTTACAGCTGCTAGTCCGAAGCGGATGATGTCATTTCCATCCGTATCGGTTTCTATTGTGAAACCTGATCCGGAGTGATTAATGCTTGGGGGTTTTACTGAGATGTTGAGTCGTGTTGCCTCGCGAACGGCTTCTCCGACTTTTTCAGGATTGCCAGATGCAGAGTCGAGCACAGCTGCAATGTATTCTGTTGAGTAGTTGGCCTTGAAGTACGCTGTCCAATATGCAATGTAAGCGTAGGAAATAGCATGCGCCTTGTTAAATCCATAACCAGCAAATGGTGCCATCAGTTCGAAAACGGTGTTTGCTTGCTCTTTGGTATACCCCTTTTTTAGAGCTCCGGTATTAAATTTTTCATGCTCTGCTTCCATCACGGATGGGATTTTTTTCCCCATAGCCTTACGGAGGATGTCTGCTTCGCCTAATGTGTAGCCACCAAATGCCTGGGCAATCAGCATTACTTGATCTTGGTATACGAGCACACCATAGGTTGGCTCAAGCAGATCACGCAGATCGTCGTGCGGATATGTAATCGCCGCCCTTCCGTGTTTTGCCTCAATGAAAGTGCTAATGTGTTCCATAGGCCCAGGTCGATAGAGAGCGATCATGGCGGCCAAGTCATTGATTGTTGTGGGCTTGAGTTCTTTGATATTGCGACGCATTCCAGTGGATTCGAGCTGGAATACACCAAAAGTTTCTCCTTCACCGAGAGCTTGAAACGTTTTTTTATCGTCGATTGGAACATCGTAAACGCCCATGTTTTCACCGGTTGTTTCGGCGATCAGCTTTACACAACGGTCTAGAATCGCAAGATTTGCAAGACCTAGAAAATCCATCTTTAGCAATCCAACATCTGCGACGGGATGCATGGAATATTGTGTTGTGGGACTTGAGTTATCTTTACCACTTGTAGACCGTTGCAGAGGAACGTGTTCGGTTAGCGGTTTTTCAGAGATGACAACTGCAGCAGCATGTGTGCTTGCGTGTCGCACAGAGCCTTCAACCTTCTGTGCCATATTTATTAAGTCACGCGTGTTGCTGTCACGCTTAATCTCATTTCTTAACTCGGCAGATTCAGCAATTGCTTCTTTCAGCTTAATATTCAGAGTCGGGGGAATCATTTTCGCCAGTTTGTCGCTCAAGCTGAGGGGTAATGCCAATGCGCGTGCCGTATCTCGTATGGCGGCCTTGGCACCAAGTGTGCCAAATGTCACAATTTGAGCGACGTGTTCCCGACCATAATGATCTATGCAGTACTTGATAACTTCTTCGCGTCGATTGTCAGCGAAATCCATATCGATATCTGGCATTTCTCGTCGTTCGATGTTTAGGAATCGTTCGAAGAAGAGATCCGCTTCCACAGGGTCGATTTGTGTAACCTCGAGGCAGTAAAGTACGAGACTTGCAGCTGCAGATCCGCGTACGGCCGAGAGGATCCCGCGCTCGTTGACGAAGTTGAAGATATCCCAACAGACCAAGAAGTAATCTGAGAACTTGGTCTCTTCGATAATTCCTAGTTCGTATTCAAGACGCTTAAGTACTTGTTCACTTGGCTTACCGTAGCGCTTGTTGAGACCTTTGTAGCAAAGCTCTCTTAGATAGTCCATGGACGATTTATTAATCGGTGTGGAGTAACGTGGAATGAATGTTTGGCCAAATGTGAGATTAAGCTCACAAGACTCGGCGATCTTTAACGTATTTGTGAGAGCTTCGGGCAGATGAGTCCACTCCTCCTGCATTTCACTAGCACTTTTCAAATAGTAAGAGGTGTCTTCCATGCGAAACCGCTTTGGGTCTCTCACGTTAGAGTTTGTTTGGATGCAAGTTAGAATGTCTTGTGCTTCAAAATCTTCACGTCGAACATAATGCGAATCGTTTGTAACGGCCATTGGCAAGTTTGTTTGTTTGCTTAGTTCAATAATGGCGTTATTGATGTCCACCTGCCCTGGAACGTGTTGGTGCATCATCATCTCGAGGTAGTAACGGTCCTGGAATATATTTCCATACCATTCAATCGTTTCACGCGCAGCATCCAAATCACCATTATTGATATATCGGCCCAACTCACTTGATGGGCAGCCAGACAGGATTATTAGACCTTCCGAATATTTTTCGAGGATTTCTCGATCCATTCGCGGCCTTTGGTAAAAACCCTCGATATGTGACGCGCTCACCAGTTTGAGAAGATTTTGATAACCGACGCGATTTTGCGATAGTACCGTCAAGTGGAATGGGGATCGCTTTTGAGGGTTTCGTTCATCACGGGGCCCGTCTGCTACGTAACCTTCGACTCCTATTATGGGTTTTATTCCAGCCTTTTTAGCAGACTGAAAAAAGTCGATTGCGCCGTGAAGATTACCGTGATCAGTAAGAGCAATTGCCGGCTGGCCTAATTCGACTGCTCTCATGACCATGTCGTCTAGCCTGCTGAACCCATCGAGAAGAGAATACTCTGAGTGGTTGTGTAGATGGACGAACTGGTCTGGCACGGGCTACTTTTCTTAAAATATCGAGTGAGAAGTATAGGTAATGGAGCATAGCCTTCCCTCAAGTTCGAGTCGAGTCTGTTATTAGATTTATGACCTCAAGATAGCCTTTTTTTGTGATTTTTTGGGCAGGGTTCTCAAGTTTTTCTGCTATCAAAATGAAAAAAGAAATTGGAACATTATTTGATGACGGAAATGGGGGGCATAAATTTAGTAGAGAATCATTTGTACATGATAGGCTCATAACGAGCTGGGCCCGGCGTACAATCCTTCATTACGGATGATGGATGTTGGCGGGCAACAACTGAGGATAAGATTGACTTCAAAAAGCATAGGTGGCAAACAGACAATACTCGTTGTCGATGACGAGCACATGTCCGACCTTATGCGTTCTGTGTTTCGCCGATTAGAGTCGGATGGGTTCAATCCCATTGCTATAGTTCCAGACGGATCGCGTATCACAGGCGATGATTACGAAACACACACTCTTTTTGCAATAGAAAATGAGTCTCCAACTGCGGTTCTTTTAGATGTTAGATTCGGAGAGTATGACACTGATAGATTCAAAGGGTTATCTATACTGAAAAAAATTGTCGAGCGTGATAGCAGTCTGCCTGTTCTGATGTTTACCCAATATGCTAGAGGTCCTTATCGTGACACCGCTGTCACAGGGAGTCTCAGTATAGGCGCTTCAGTAGATTTTATTGACAAGCTTGCGAGTCCGGAAGAAGTCGTTTTGCGACTTCGCAGACTTATTGGAAGTGCTCCCAAAACTATAAAAATTGGTGACTTATTTGAATTGGAACCAGAAAATGCTGTTGTTTATGCGGTTAACGATGGCCGGCACCAAATGATTCGTGAAATTCAAGGAATGAAACTTGCCATACTTAATGAATTGGCGTCTGCAATGTACCGCTCTGAGGGTGAAATTGTGCCTTTTTCCCGTCTTGAACGGTTCTCGGACGGAGAAGACTCTCGTGCTTCTCTCCGAGTCAGGATACGCGAGTTAAAAATTTCGCTTGGCAAGGCTGTCGCCAGAGACTTTGGCGCCACTGAACTAATAATCAATGTTAGAAATAGAGGATATCGTTTGGTACCGCCAACCAACTAGCGTAATTACTGAAACTAGTCATTCGATTGAATTAGCAGGGCGGCATTTTGAGCGGAAGTTTACTGAACATACTGAAGTATGCGGGATTATCTCTGGCTATCGTTGGCTTGGGACTAATTTTACTATCTCCTTTGATCGGGGAACCTCTTACTCCAGGGTCACTTTGGTGGATCGAGCCCGTTGCATATATTGGTGCTGGAGTCTTTATTTTCGGGGCTACTGTTGCGTATCTGGGTATCCAGTTTAAGGCTAATTTTCAATCGCAAAGGGCAGACGGCCGTACCTGGAGTCAGGTTACGCAGGATTATTTCGATACTTTTGCGCATGATATGGGGCGACCTTTACGAAGGATTCTTGGTAAACAACGAGAGGCCAGGGCGCTGCTTAATGAAACAGGAGAAGTAACACAGCGTATGGCGGCAGAGTTGCTTGACGAAATAGAAAATCAAGCTCCAAATTTTAGGTTGATGATAGAAAATGTTCGAGTGTTGGTTGATCTGGAGGATCAAAGCGCGAGCCTTACTATCGAACCGGTGGATATTGCTGCAATTGTCCGCAATGTTTCCAATCGCTATATACCGATAGCTCGAGAACGTGGCTTAGATCTGATTTGGTGGTGTGAACCAAGTGAATTTGGTCTTGTTTATGGTGATGGACCGGCTCTAGATCATGTAGTAACCAATTTAGTGGACAATGCAACTAAATTCGCTGCGAATCAAATAGAGATACAACTAACCCGTAATGATTCGTCTTACTCGGTAAGAGTTTCGGATGATGGTTCTGGAATTGCTGATTCATACCTTGCGCATGTCTTTGACAGAGGGTGGACACCTGAACTATCCGCACGAAGCGAGAAGCGGAGTTCCGGACTAGGGTTGTTTATTGCAAGCAAGCTTGCCGAACGTAGTGGTGGAGACTTGATCGTTGAGTCTAATCAAATGAACGGTGATAAAACTAGAGATCCGCACACTACGTTTACGTTATCACTACCTTTGGACAGTCGATCTTAAGTTAGAGAATGATAGACCTATATCAATTCATTCGATTGTTGGGCACGAAGATATTCTTGATCTTGGTGGGATTGTTTCTCGCGCTTACGGGATGTGTGGAATCGCGCCCAAGGTACTCGATTGTATTGCCTATGCCGACAATTGTTGTGGTGCCTGTAAAGGCGACTCCCGTATCGACTGTGCTGCCCGAACCCACCGCCACGCCACAGCCATCGGCTACGCCTGTACCTCTAATTCCCACTCCGATTCCTATTCCCACAATTGCCCCTACTCCCACTCCTATATCGGTCTCCACTCCTGTTCCAACCATTGCCCCTACAGTCGAAACAGAAATCCCCATAGGTTCCACACCGAATTCTGGAACATTTAACCTGTCCTTGGATTTTGAGGGCATTGGAAATGAAAGTGTAGTCCGTAGCGATAGAGTTTTGTTGCATGGCGTTACATCTGCAGATGCGACTGTCAGCGTAAATGGCGTGATCCTGGAGGTTCAGTCTGATGGTACTTTTGAGCTCACGCTGCCACTCGAGCCAGGGCCTAATATTGTCGATATTGTTGCCAGCGATCTTGAGGGGAATTCGATTAATTCATCCCTCGCGATAATTTCGATTCCGGAGGATTCCGGGTGAAGAATCGAATTATTGGATTATCACGCGGTTGCACCCCGATAACTGTTTTAAATGTGATTATTGACTTTAGGCAATCAGATGGTTTGCTGAAGTCGCCAAACTACTTTTTCAAACAGCGTATATCTGACTTATGTCGAGGTGATTTGATCAAGTTAATGATTGCGATATTCGGACTACTTTTGGTGCTGGGGATACTGCTAAGTACGGACGGAAGTACCGTCGTTAATGCGGATGTGGGCGGTGACGATATTCAGGCTATTTTTGGAACGGCTGTTGAAGTGCGCTCTCCTAATGCCATTGTAGTTGCATCAAGTAAGGGATTAATTACTCTCCATTTTAAAAATGATTCTGAGTTAAAGATTGGTTCAAAACCCGGGTTTATTACTGATGTAGCAGAAGGTGACCGCGTTATATCTACCGCTAAACGCGATTCTTCAGGGGATCTTGTCGCTCTAAAAACCATCGTTAGATTGGCACATGCACAAACCGTTACCAAGCATGTTGTTGGGATCGTTACTCGATATATTGGCGATGTCGTTTCTATTCAGACTCGAAACGGGGATGTCGTTGGTGTTGTTATTCCAGCTGGAATCGGCGTGCCACTGGTTGGTGACGGCATAACAATGGTCGCTAGACTTGATCGCGCCAACGGTGTTTTTACAGCTATTGGATTCGAACTCACCAGTACTACAGTTGAGAGAATCGAGATTGCCAGTCAGCTGGCGTCAGATAACGCGGATGCTTTGAGGCTCTCCCAAATAGCCGTTGATGCTAGGAGCATGCACCTGAGCGCTCTTGATGGAGCTTCGCGGGCGCTTCAAAGGATCGTTGATGTCGGTCGAGCTGATGAAGCGACTCGAGAAAGAGCGAGCGAGCAAATTATTGAAATCAAAAAAAGGTTTATAGAGCTTAAGCAAATCTACGCAGACACTGCACGTGAACGTAATGAAGAGGCTCCATTACTGAGAATATCTGGTGCGGTTGTCGATGAGATTCACGGGTCGACATTTACGGTAGTGCCCTTGGGTGAGCAGGAAGCAGATCCATTTTCTGTAGATTTCAGTTTTGATCCTGATCGTACGACTGTTGATTTTCCTGAAGACCTGTTAAACGTTCTATCTGGCACTGCTAAGAACCCTCAATTGCTATTTGATACCAAGCATATGATTGAAGCAGGCAGTGAACTAGAAGTGAAGTATTCGATTGTTGAAAATGAACGTGTTGCGATTTCAATAAAGGTTAAGGAACCACGTTTAGTTGAAGAAGTGGAAGCAGTCCTCAACCATGAGTCGCTACGTGCCTTCCATGGAGTCATTACCCTTGTTGAGATAGATGACTCATTAGAAAAAGCGCTGGGAGTAGTTATTGCAACGAACGATAACCAGCAGGCGAAAGTTGCGGCCAAGATTACTCTTGACACTGAAATTACCCTCGATGGTCAGGCAGCTAGTATCGAGTTACTTACGACAGGACAGCTCGTTGATGTTCAATTCGAATTTCCTGAGGTTGATTCTCTTGGTGATACTACTGGTTCTAGCGGTGGTTTGTGGGCCACTGCGATACGGGCTCGGTCATCAGCACCCGCAGGAGAGGATCACATTTCGGGTGTTGTAGAGGCGCTTGATCTAGAAGATAATGCGATAACGATTCGACCGACCGACGGCACTCCAATACGGCTGTTGATTGCTGGAGAAGTACCGGTGATACGAAACGGCCTAGATGCAGTAATTTCGGCGATTAAGTTGGGGGATCTTGTCGTAGATGCGACACGTATTGGATTTGATTCTGATTTGTTGACCCGATTGGTGGTGGTGGCGAGAACGAACGTAAAGTTTGCAGGATCGATTACCGGTATTGGATTAGAGCCTCCACGTTTGCTAATCACGGGGGAAAACGGTCAATCGTTGAACGTACTTGTCACTGAAGATACTTGGACGATATTGGACGGTCAGCGGGTTGAGTTTGAAGAGTTGCGAACCGGGTTAAGGGTCGTTAGTGGTGTATATACCGTATCGGGGTCAGATGGTGCTTTCTACAACGTCGCAACGATGGTTTCTGTGGAATCACCCGGAGTCGAGAGAGCTGCAGGCACTATTACAAGCGTCAATGTCGTATTAGGTGAGGTAACCATCCTATCTGGTAAGTCAGCTGAGACACGGCAGCTAGATTTGAAAATGCCAGATGAGCCCATTGGGCCTAACTTCATGAAAGATGGTCAACCAATTCATTCTTTGTCCGAGGTAGAGCGCGGCGATCAAGTCGACATTGTTTTATATGCCATTGATACAAGTGTGATTGAGAAACTTTCGGTTGTTTCAGATAACTACATTAGATCACGGGGGACTTTAGTTGCAGTATCGGATAATCAGCGATTTTCTCAAGTCAAGCTTGTAACGGGAGAACAGTTTGATTTGTGGATAGGGCCCAAATCAATTATGTCGCTTAATGGTGGGAATATAGATTCGTTGTCCCCGGTAGCGGAGTTGTTGAATGACTCGAAAGGTGATCGGCTGCAAAAGAAAGCTTTGGTTCCCGAAGTGTTATTTATACGGGATTCTCTGGATTCAGATCTCGGCGTGATTATTTCGATCCAATTTCAGATAAAGGTTGAGGCTGATATGGGGGGAGTTGATGGAAGTGGTGTAGAGATGGAAACTTCTGGAGTGATAGAAGTGATTAGGGGTAAAACTTGGGTAATTGATGGGAACGTATTTATCGTAAATTTCTCTACAGATGTTATGGGTGAAGAGCCTGAAGTAGGGCTTGTGGCAAAAGCTTCATTAGTGAGCAATCCTGGAGGGACTTTTATAGCGCGTGAAGTGAATGTATTTAAGCGTCCAACCAGGGAGTGAAAAGGATTCTATTTCAATAGATTTGCTGATCTGCGATCAACTTCTTGATTAGATTAGAATTAGTTGGCTGTTCGATGTCTTTTACTGGTTAGCGTTCTTGCTTTTGCGGCAACCCGACCTGCGGGCTCGAGGGTTAGCGCAAGTGGAATGGATATCAATATCGCCACGGCCAAAGTTGTGAACCCGAGTCTGTATGTACCAGAAACATCATATATAAAACCGACTAACGCCGGACCGGCGGCGCCAAAGACAGCGTTTACAGAACTGGTTAGACCTACGATGGATCCGTAACTTGCTCGACCGAAATAATCACCAAGTATTGATAGCCGGAGCGGAATAGAAGATCCAAACCCCAATCCAAAAAATATGACGAAAAAAGGTAATGGCCACAACCCTAAGTTAACACCCCAAATTGATGCGTTGATCCCCGCAAGGCCCATTACTCCGACGGTCTGCATCAACATCGCGATCGTCAGCATTTTCCGTTTATCAAACTTATCTCCGAGGAAGGCCATGCCCGCCCTGCCGCCAATATCTCCAATTGCTACGGAGCCTGCAGCTGTTGCGGCCAAGGCCGTTGTTAATCCATATTCTAGTAGTGCTGAGAAATGAAAAAGATTTGTTGAGCTGACCAATTGGCCAAGACTTGTCACTATTGCTAGTTGCCAGAAAAATCGTAGCTTGATCGCCTGACGCATAGTTATGGCGTGTTCTCTCGCTTGTTGAAGCCGACCGCTTTGTGATTTTTGCGATTGGTTGTCTTCAACGGATATTCCATCTGGTACTAGCCCATAATCTTCCGGGCGACGTTTCATAACTAACGTGGCGGGAAAACCAATTATCCAAAATCCTATCCCTGCCGCCATAAGCATATCGCGCCAGCCGAATTGCTCGATCGATGCCACTAGCAAAGGTAGAGTGAGACCAGCAACAGCTGAAAAAGTCATCAGTGTGGCCAATGCTCTAGCTCGCTTTTGTATAAACCAATTAGCGACTGTAACCACGAAAACGATGTATGTACCAAACGACATTCCAAGTGTTAGTAATGTGATAGTCGCGTAGAAATGCCAGAGTGTTTGCATTTGGCTCATTAAAATGAACCCGGCACCCGTCACAAATACGCCGAACGCCATTACCTTTCGTGGACCGTATCTGTCTAATAGAACTCCCACAAAGGGGGAGATCATTCCGCTCTCACTGCGCTGGAGAGATACGGCAGCTGCTGTAGCACCATGGCTCCATCCGAATGTGCCGAGAATGGGCGGTACGAATGCTTGAAACCCACGCCAAAAAATGGCGGACGTGTACCACTGAACTAGACCGCCCGCTGCGACGATCCACCATCCATAAAATGGTTGTTTAAAGAATTTCATCTGCGGATTAGGTCAGTATCCTTAGTTTTGCTGTAGATTGTTTTTAGTTTGAGTTACTGTTACTCGCAGTATGTTAATTATTGAGAGAATGATAGTTGGTGGCCGGGGTACAAAATAATTTGCGGGTTTTCGAAAGAAGTAATTGAGCACTTGCGTGGATCAGTAAAGCTATTTTCCATCTACGGGATACCAGTTGATATCAATGCAACATGGCTAGTTGCAGTTGTGATAATCACTTGGTCCTTGTCCACCGGTGCCTATCCTGCATTTTTCCAGATGTGGTCGTCTCAGCAATACTGGATTGCAGGGATTGTCACGACATTCTTACTGTTCGCTTCTGTTTTAGCGCACGAGTTGGGTCATTCATTTGTGGCATTGGCACAGGGGTTGAGGGTTCGCGGGATTACGCTTTTGTTATTTGGTGGTGTATCTAGAATTCACGGCAAAGCATCCCGGCCTCGTAACGAGTTTTTAATCGCGTTTGCCGGGCCAGCCGTTTCATTGCTCATTGGCGTAGTCCTGATCGGATGGTGGATCAAATTTCATCCGGTTCACGAGTATCTGGTAACACCACTACATGGAGTTATTTTTTTTACCGGATGGATGAATATCTTAGTGGCAGGGTTTAATTTACTCCCAGGCTATCCAATGGATGGTGGTCGAGTTTTGCGATCTGCGGTCTGGGGGTTTACTGGTAACGCTCGTTTAGCATCAAAAGTTGCCCTACGCGTTGGGCGCGTTGTGTTTTATCTGTTGATTGGGTGGGGGGTCTGGCAGATTTTTAACGGCGACATAATTGGAGGAATTTGGATAGGGCTCATCGCTTGGTTTCTGATGTCCTCCGCGCGCAGTGAGCAGTCTGAACAGACCAGCTCAGTAGTGCCAGAACAAGATCGATTGGACTTTAGGATTGGAAATATCACCTCTCCCATGCCGCGTATGGCAGACCATGGTCAAAGTGTTTCAGAGGTGTTGGCCGTAATTGAGAGGCAGGTTACAGAAGGAACTGAGTCGATTCCTGTGGCCAAGCAGGGAAAATTGCTAGGGTTTGTAACACGTATGGATCTCGAGCGAATTCCTGTAGAGCAACGAACGAAACTTGTTCTTGCCGAGATCACCCAACCTCATAGTCTACGGGTTTGTTCAAAATTCGATTCTGGGCGCGACGCCCTCACCACTATGGATAAATATCGAGTAATGCAATTGGTTGTGATGGATGGTCATTCCGTATTTGGCATAGTTACCCGGCAGGACATTATCAAAGCAGTGAAAGAATTTCCTTTTACGACGGGTAAATCAGGATCCGTGGATTAGGGAGAACCTGCGTAAACATTAGGTTTATCGTCAGCGTACCTAAGTTTTTGACGCGATAGGCGGTGTTCATGTTACCGTCCAATCTGTCGCCTAAGTCCAACTTCGTCGCGTTGTATCCACTCTTCGTCAATCTTCCCATTGCGGATGCGTGATAGGGCCAAACCTGTGTTAATGATCTTTGAACCAGTTGGTGCGAACCCCATCCACTCACCTTCATGTGTTCCGCTCATGATCCATTGCCGGGTTACGTGTAAACCGTCAGCAGCCGGATAAATACTGACATCAAAATGGAGGTCTGGAAGCGCAATACGCAGGGATTTGATTTGTTCCGTTACGGAAGTAATTCCGACAACGTCTTGTTCTAAAATTGGATCATGCCGCACGTGATCCGGTGTTAGCAGTTCGTCCGCAAGATTAATCCAGCCTTTGTTCCAGACATCTTCGACGTAGCGACGAACGAGTACTTCGTTTAGTTCTGGAATCATTGAGTAAATATATCCTTGTCCTCAGCCATTCAACAAATTGTGTGTGCTTTCGACTTTTTACCGTAAAGCGTCGTTTATGTTTTCACAGATGAATAATGGCGCGTCGGTGAGATCCAGCTCCAATGAGGATATCTCCGCAAAGAGTGATGACTTCGAATTTTAGTTTTCTACCGGAAATATTGATGAGAGTGGCTGTCGTCTCGACCTGCTTATTAAGCTGAGCAGGAGCGATATGTTTGACGTCAACATGAAACCCGACAGACGCTTCATTTTCTGATAGGTGACCATCCAGCGCATCGACGCATGCGAGCTCCATCTCCATGATCATTGCGGGACTGGAAAGGACTGAATGTTCGGCGTGACCTGTCGGGCTGTATAGAGCATCGCCCTGAACGGTTAATATCCTCGTTGCTGATATTCCTGTTTGAAGTGCAGGCATATCTATAGAGCAACGATTCCATAGCCCGCGTCAACAGGGACTATGGCTCCGGTAATTCCGCTGGACATAGCGCTGAGCAAAAATAGAGCTGTGTCAGCCACTTCTTGGTGATTAATATTTCTACGTAGGGGAGATCGCTCACGATGAGCGCGGGTCATATCTCGGAATCCGGGAATACTGCGAGCGGCAAGAGTGGGTAAGGGGCCAGCAGAGATAGCATTTACCCTGATGTTACGATCCCCAAATTCAACAGCTAGTTGACGCACTTCGTTTTCTAGAGCAGCTTTCGCTGTGCCCATGATGTTATAACCGGGATATACGCGCTGAGAGGCGTCGAAGGTAAGCGTAATCACCGACCCGCCAGATTCACCAAAAAGCGGAGCGGCCTTACCCACTACGGGCATCAAGGTGTAGGCGCTAGTTTCGAGAGCTGTACGGAAACCTTTGATATCTGTTGAAGAGAAATCGCCTCCAAGGTCATCTCGCTCAGCGTATGCGATGCAATGAACTACGAAGTCTATTTCTTTCCATTCGTTTTTGATGTGATCATATACGGCCTCTACCTGATCGTCTTGTGTGGCATCGCACTGCAGCAGCAGTGGATTATTGAGTTTGGCTATCGTTTTTTCAACAGGTTCTTTTAGACGTTCGTTTAGATAAGTAAATGCTAGCTCGGCCCCTGCTTCTGACAGCCGTTCTGAAATAGCCCACGCGATACTGCGCTGATTTGCGACACCGAATACCACGCCCCGCTTTCCGGTGAGATCGATCGATACAGCCATTAGGGTTACTTTGCCTTCTCTTTAACAGTTTTTAATGCCAATAAATGTAACAGGCAGCAAGCAAAAATTGGCATCTCTTATTTACTCCAACGCCTGTCATTACTTTTGTCAATTACTAAAAGATTATTTTCACCAGTTTGTGTGTGATCCGTCCGCGCGGTGTGGATGTGGGGCTTCCCAAAAAGCAAATGGTTCGGTTAGCTTATCTTCATCAACTTCAACTCCCAGACCAGGCCGATCAGGGACCTTGTAGCCGTTTCCTTCGAACGATACCTGTTCGGTGAACACAGTCAGATCAGGGTTTTCGGCTCGTTCCATGTTTATTTCGAGCCATGCGAAATTTGGAACTGCAGCTCCAAGGTGTACGGACGCCGCAGTGCATATTGGGCCAAGGGGATTATGTGGCATAAGATCGATGTAGTGTGCTTCTGCCCAGCCGGCTACCTTCATCGATTCAGTAAATCCTCCTACATTGCAGATATCTACTCTTGCATATTGGGTGATTCCACGTTCGATATACGGCAGGAACTGCCATTTTGAAGCGAACTCTTCGCCTATAGCAAAAGGGACGTCTGTGATTTTTCGGAGTGCTTCGTATGCCTCTGGCGATTCGTCACGGATGGGCTCTTCTAAGAAATCTAGTGTATGTGAGGGCATCATCTGGCAAAATGATGCAGTCTCAGCTGGTGAAAGCCGATGATGGTAATCGACTCCCATGATTGCATGGTTACCAAGCTGTTCGCGGGCTTTGATTAACCATTCAGCAGAATTGGCAATTGACTCACGGGGTTCGAACAACCCGCTATTCTGGATATCCATGTTGTCATAAGACAGGCGGAAGGCATTGATACCTCTGTGCATGAACTCCTTCGCTTGATCAATCATGTCTTGGCCGTATGGTCCGGGGGTAGTAGCAAAAACTGGTACTGTGTGGCGATGTTTGCCACCGAGTAGTTCGTACACCGGCACTCCCAGTTTTTTCCCGACGATATCGTGGAGTGCAATGTCGATAGCGGAAATAGCGGCGGTAAGAGTGCGTCCACCCTCAAAGTACTGGCTACGATACATTTCCTGCCATAAGGCTCCACGTTTCATAGGATCTTTGCCTTTTAGGAATTCTCGATAGTGTTGGATAATGCCTTTCACTCCAAGCTCGCGACCGGAGAATCCCGATTCACCCCAACCGTGTATGCCTTCGTCAGTCTCGATTTTTACCAGCATTTGGTTTCGGCGACCTACCCAAACTGCGTATGGCTTTATATCGGTGATTTTCATTTTGAATCTTTCGTGCTATTAGTTATTTGAACTACCAGTTGGTATGTGAGCCATCGTTTCGTTTGAGGTGTGGCATTTCTGAATATCGGAATGGTTCTGTAAGTGATTTTTCATCTACTTCCACTCCGAGTCCTGGCTTGTCCAATACTGTTACCCGACCCGGTATAACCTCTGGTTGAACAGGGAAGACATCCTTTGAGTAAAATCCCGTGCTCTCCCCGGCCGATTCTCGTATTTCCAGCCAAGAGAAATTAGCTGATGCCATTGCCACATGTGATGTGGCGGCTACGCAAATTGGCCCTAGCGGGTTGTGCGGCATCAGGTCTATATAGTGCGCCTCAGCCCATTCAGCCACCTTCATCGCTTCTGTTATTCCGCCCACATTGCATACGTCTACTCGAATGTAGTTTGCAATACCGCGTTCGATGTATGGGAGGAACTGCCATTTTGATGCGAATTCCTCACCGAGCGCAAATGGCATTGGGGTCATCTTCCGAAGGGCTTCGTATGCCTCGGGCGTTTCGTCACGAATCGGCTCTTCGAGGAAATCGAGCGTGTGTGCGGGCATCATTTGGCAAAACGACGCCGTTTCTGCAACTGATAGACGGTGGTGGAAGTCATAGCCGATAACCGGGCGCATACCAAGTGCTTCACGTGCCTTGATCAGTCCCTCGGCGGCGTTGGCAATCGCTTCACGGGGCTCGAAAATGCCTTCAGCTTCCGATTCGTATCCTCGGTGAAGTCGGAAACAGTCGAATCCTTCAGCAATCATCCGCTGAGCGACGTCGATCATCTCTTCCGGACTGTTGCCGCCGCCGCTAGCGAACGTTGGCACGTAGTTGCGGTGCCTTCCACCAAGCAGTTCGTATACCGGCACACCGAGTTTTTTACCCACGATGTCGTATAAAGCTATATCGATCGCGGAAATAGCGGCGGTCATGGTTCGTCCGCCTTCAAAGTATTGACTGCGGTACATCTCTTGCCAGAGAGCTCCACGCTGCATTGGATCACGGCCGATAAGAAATTCGCGATAATGTTCGACCATTCCTTTAACTGCTATCTCCCGACTGGAAAGTCCCGATTCTCCCCATCCGTATATGCCTTCATCTGTTTCAACTTTTACGAGCATTTGGTTGCGCGTACCGACCCAGACGGGAAACGGTTTGATATCTGTAATCTGCATGGATCATGAGCCTTTGCAATTAATAGTTGAAAAAGATTATCGAGAAAGGGTGTTCCTGTTGTCCGTTCGAGTCAAGACCGAAGTGATGGGCGAACATTGCGTAGGGCAGGCATCTACAGAAGAGGGTTCTGATGTTAGCCCATATGACATGTCTGAAATTTCTGTTGACGGATCTGATAAATGGGCGGTCATACTTTTCGATGACAGTCATCATTCGATGGATTACGTGACTTGGGCTTTGTTGAAGACGCTGCCACAGCTTTCGCCAGCAGAAGCATCCTTGATAATGCTTGAAGCTCATAATACTGGAACAGGCGTGGTGATTGTGTGTGGCTTCTCAGAAGCCGAGCGCTATCGAGCTGAATTACGGGTGCTTCAACTTCGATGTGATATCCAGCCGGGGTGGTAGTTGTACTTTTTGGTATTTCATGGGGTATTGATCTGTTAAAACAAAACGGGTGCAATCAATCGATTGATTGCACCCGTTTAAAATTCGGTTAGTAGTTTTAAAGACTACCAGCGCTCTCGGCGTCCGCCGCCACCGCCACCGCCACCGCCACCGCCGCCGCGATATCCGCCGCCACCACCACCACCGCCACGTGGTGCTTGG
>ERZ651768.482-NODE-482-length-30190-cov-14.026533_pt1 | contig 30190 bp, 21 predicted proteins | sample MGYA00514754_ERZ651768 | MGnify/ENA metagenome assembly ERZ651768
GGGAGTTTCTCCAGGAACCATCTGCTCCTGTTACTACACCACCTAAAGTGTCTCCAAAATCAATCAGGGTGGAACTGTATATATACTCAGCTTTTGTAACACCAAGCGAAAGAATACATACAGCTAATGCAGTAATTAACTTTTTCGTCATCTTCTGCTCCTCTTTGTTTTTTGTTATTTTAAAGATATAAGGTATGTGGAGAGTAAAACAGTGATGATATACTACATCATTTCATAAAATACCGCAAGCCAAATATGAAAAAATATTTCATATTTTGAACAAAATTGATTAATAATACACGACAATTTTTTTAACGAATAACTGCAAATTTTTTAATGGTACTATCGCCCTTTCTTATAAGAATCTCCCCGGAATCTGATTCTATATTCTGAGTAACATTAATATGTACAAGATATATTCCAGGTGCAATGACCTGGCGACCTGATGTGATCAGGTTCCATGCTTCATCCCCGCTGCCGTCTTCATGTTTAATGTAATGGATCAGATCTCCGCGCTCTGTGAAAACACGGATCTCACACTGACCAGGAATATTTAAGAACATGATCTTATCCTTCTCACCGGTATACTGAATATTCTGTGCCGCAATATGATATGGATTGGGCACAACTCGGATACTTTCCAGTTTATCTCCAGACTGCCTTCTTAGGTATGCCGGTTTTGATGTTCTTGTATAAAACCGGCTGCTTCTTAAAGGACCTGCAGGGTTTAACTCACCCGTGCTGTTGTTAGACCCATCTGTGATGGACTGGATATAATAATAATAGGATATCCCACGCTTTGCTGTCATGTCATCATGATTATAAATGCCGGCCGGGCCTGTATAGATCTTTGTGTAAACCGTATCCGGTTTACCAGGCGATCGCCAGATCTCATACCCGGAAAAGTTTGATTCACTTTCTGACGGGCTGGGCTCCCAAGTTAAGAAAATTCTGTCTCCCCCTGATTGTACATCAAACAGGGATGGCGGCTCAGGCGGATTCGGTATCTGATACCCCGAATTAAAGTTTCTGTAGGCTCGACCAAATGTTTTCATAATAGAGTCTTTTCCAGTGAAGACCCAGGAATTCTTGAAGATATCCTTGTCACTGGTCTCCGTACCATCGGTTAGGGTATAGGGTGCATCTCCATCCTTCCACTCTGCTCCTATCGCTTCACACATTAGCCTGTCTAAACCATCTATCCCTTCCGCTTCAACAATAACAATGCTCTCACCATGGGGTATATCAAATGGACCATAGGTCACCATGGTATTCATTCCTCCTGGATCATTATGCACATCAAATGGTTTTTGATTGTGCTTCAGGTATGTCTCAGATGTCAGATCACCCATAGTAACTTCGTCAATCCGTTCTGCACCACCCAATCCTAAATGAGGTGTACCCGAAAGCATCTCATAGAGCTGATACATTGCAGGCTCATCGGACTCAGATAAGTTACCAAGACCAGGATAGGTATCCCCAGCGTGCCAGCCAAGAAACAATGGCTGATTAACGTTATCGGTAGAATCATTCCAGCCGTTATCCACATGTATTACTGCTGTACCTGCATGGTGAGGTGCTGTTAACCGGCCGTTACCATGATAGTTTGCACCGCCCACCGTATTGATCTGGAAAACAACTGCTGATTGACCATACCATGAGAAAACTGATCTCAGCCACTGGGGACTGGGGCTATCTTCTGTGATCGGAGTGAGATAGTTCTCAGCATAATCTTCACCCCGTATGGTAACCCAGGTATTCTTGCCCCATTTTTGTTGGCCATCCAGGAGTATCCCTGCTTCACGGGATACACTATACCGTGTGCCCCAGCCAATGATAACATCATCCAGATCTGCAGTAAGTTCAATCTCATCATCCCAGTCTGTGTTGCCTGTGTTTGTAAAGGTAAATACCTTAATAAAATAGTTGTCATGATATTGCTGGCTGAACGCATAGACCCGGCGCTCCATGGTTAATCCCATGGATGTATTGATCTCATTAACAATGATTCGGTCAGATGGAATATTCGGGTCTAGTGAATCAATCTCAGCATTGTAGAAACTGTTAATATCCACACCGTCAACATAAACGGTTGGAGGCATAAACTTTGCGATCTGGTATAATTCAGTGGGGAAAATACTGTTTCCTACATCACCAAGGGTGATGTACAATCCAAAATGTCCCCATTGGTGGTCCGTGTCATCTTTCAGGTTTTTACAGGCTATCCACGCTCTTTTAATAACGGCATTATCCTGATACAAATAATTTGCTGGCCAGATCAATCCTTCATAATACGTATTATTCCAGGCACGTTCGCTGCCGTATGCAGAAAAGTGAGACTGAAGCGAGCCCACCTTTACATAACGCTTCAATGTTTCATCAACCTGAGCAGAAATCAACAATGGTAGAAATATAAAAAGTGAAACTCTCACTCTTATTGAGTTCATTAGAAGTGTACTGTAATCCCGAAATAAATATCGCGAGGGTCTAAAAAGGAAATCGCTTTAATGTTTGGCATATCTATATATGCTTTTGTTTTAAGTATTTCTTTTTCAGTATCTGTCGGATTTTCCCAGTCTTCAGGATCATAGGACGCGTATGTGGTAGACAAATCACGAAAATCACCAACCCTGTCACTACCCTTCTCCTTCCCTTCTTCCCATGGGAATCGAAGTGATTCTAGATAATCGATATAATCATAATAGTTAGAAAAACCTGCGTAACTGAGAAACTTATTATTGAACACATTTTTAATATCAAGAATCAGATCTATTTTAACATTTTTTAGCCTAAGACTTTTTTTGATCCTCGCATCGGTACTGTATGTATCTTTCCACTGAACATTGTCAGATATACCCGGCAGGCCCTGGGGATTATACGTTTCAAATGCTCCCGCTTTGTAATTAAAAATAAAACTTGAAATCCAATCTCCCATAATTGCATTATTAAAGATCTTCGGTCCAAAGTCTTGTGGAGTTCTGAAATTAATTACGGATCGAAAAAAGGGCCTGGGACGGGGCTTTGACTGGTAACGATTCAGGCTCTCGTAGTCCCGCTGCATGTTGGGATCCTGGAACTGGCTCAAAAGACCAAAATATCCTGATGACTGTACAAGATATGTATAGTTCATCATCCCGGTTATGAACCTGCCCATATTCTTTTTGATGGTCAGTTCAATTCCACGAATGTCTTCATAATTATTGTTCTCAATACGGTTAACCTGAATAGTGCCATTCATGTTTTGATAATATACCCATCCAGGTTGGCTGGTTATATCCTTATAGAACAGAGAAAGGTTCAGTAAATAGTTGCCATAAGGATTTGCAGAGAAACCAGTCTCATAGGCAATGGTCTTTTCATAAACCATATTGGGATCTCCAATATGTGTTACCAGCCCATTACTTTCCCGCTGGAGCCTGAACCGGTAGGATGATGAAGGCTCAGAATAAAAATGTCCATAGTTAAAAAATAATTTCGATCGATCTGTGATAGGATGGGATATACCCAGCCTTGGGCTTACCGCATAGATTGGCTCTGATGAATTTGTTTCAGAAGATGACTCAATATCGTGGCCTGCACCCTGTTTAAATAGATCATCATATGGCCCCAGATCATATACATCCGTATTTCCGCTTGAAACATCAGTCCTGAGACCAATGTTTGCGATAAAACCCTTGTACTCTATTTTATCCTGCGCATAAGCATAGACCCTGTAGGGTGATACATTATAGTTCATACTTCGGTTCCAGGTTGACATACCGGGATTATTTGCTGATGATCTAATACTGTAATCATTCAGTGTGGCACCCACCCCTGTCTTTAGCTGATGATTTATTCTATACTGATTCGTGTAGTCCAGTTTTAAAGATGTTGTGGATATCTTTGATGAATCCCTACCAATATTCATCCAGCCCCCAATGTTCATTCCATCAATACCGGTTTCACCGTAGCCCCAATATCCAAAAGGTGCTTCATCAACAAAAAAGTCATCGTATCCCGGAAGGATGTCATTGATTTTGGTTGTATCTCTTAGGTTTGTCTGATACGTATTATAATCGTTCGTTTGAACCTGAACGACAAGCTCAAGAAACTCTTTTTCCGAAAACATGTGGTCTGCCTTAATCCCAAGTACCTGTCGCTTGATCCTGGTAGGGGAAAAATAACCAGGCATAAATAAAATACTGTTTCCCGAACTGCTGTTTAAGATATTTGCTACTTCATAGGTTGATCTCAGGTAGGAACCGGTGGGTGTTGTTTTCCAGTTATAGGGTGAAACGGACTCTGTCATGCCTGATTGAAAAGATAAATTAAGCTTTGTTTTTAATGACAAATCAGATGTGAGCTTTACAAGCATTGATCTGTCACTGAAGTCATCAAAAGAAAGCGGAAAAATGAATGCTTCATTCTCATGACGATAGCTCATGACAAACCTTAACGATCCTAACCTTGATGATATGAGAGGGACAGGCCCGCTCAGGAAAAAATCAAGATTCTCATCAGGGTGTTTAATAACACCATGCCGGCGATGCTGCCATTTAAAGATCTGCTGTGCGGCCTGTGGTGTCAGATCATTGCTTGGATCATCATCATTGATCGTTGCATCAGAAACCGCATTCCAGCCTTCAAAGGATGGGTACTGGTTGCGTGTATATGCATCCCAGTTTCCATTCTCAGTACCTGACCAGGCAACATCATCATCCAGATAAGGCCTTAAAAAGTATGAATCATCAGAGAACAATGAGTTTCCAAAATGTTTTTGTGCCGGAGGGCTATGCCGAAAGGTTAATCCACCATGATAATTTTTCTTATTACCTTCATCAAGAATAATGTTAATGACTCCTGATCTTATATTGCCATACTCCGCATTAAACCCTCCTGTCTGGATCTGGACTTCTTTAATGATCCCAAGAGGGATAGACATATAGGGTACGTGCGACCTTTCATCATTGTAGGATAAACCATCAACCTGGAATAAAGATTCCCGTGACCCTCCTCCCCTTACTGAAAGGCCTTCAATCCCTGCCTGAAGCCCTAAAACTTCAGAGATCTCATCGAAGGGCAGAGTAGTGATCTCATCTGAACTGATATTGATCTGGCTGTTTGAAATATCATGTACAACAACAGGTTTTGTTGCATTAACCGTGATCTGTCCCATTTCTATGGATTTTTGGGTTAATACTATTTCAACAATAGATGTCTGATCTATTCTCACAATCAGGTCTTCAAGAGTGAAATCTGCATATCCGATCATGGATGCATTTATTGTATACTTTCCTGGGGAAATATTTAAAAGGGTGAATATTCCTGAGCTGTCCGTTACAGCACCAAGCGATGTGTTGGCAAGTACAACATTTACTCCCATAAGCGGACTACTGGTATCTGAAGACCTTACCGTTCCAGTAATTTTTCCCGATGTTCCAGGGAACAAGGAGTTAAAGAGTATAAGTAATAATGGAATTAAACGGTTACTTGATCGAAACAGTTGGGCCATTTATTACGGAGTTTTAGGGACGTCCGTAATAATCGGCACCATTCATCCGTGTATCTACTCTCTGCACCCTCTTTGTTTCATCGGTCCTGTTAATCAGGTATAGATACTGAAAATTTCCCCATGCCATATAGCTGATGGGTGCTGTTAATATAGAAGAATAGAATCCGCTTCCAGAGCCATCCGTTATATAGGTCAGCGGCTCTGTTTCAGAATCAGAGCCCACAAAAATGTCCCCAGTTTCGCTCAGTGTGAAACATAGCGCTGTTGATTCACTGTTTGAATAGGCAGACCAGTCAAAAACAAGTTCTAAATCACCCAGGGAGCCGGAATCATCCAAAATTGGCATCTTATATATTGCCTGGCTGGATGTAATGGTTGTGGTTAATACATATACAAAGTTGTTAAATACCCTGAGAGAAATAACATCAAGTGTGTCAAGATTCTTGGCTTCCGTTACTCCTGAAGTAAGACCCCCATCATCATTGATATCGACAACATCTATCGTTGATCCTGTACCACCAGCATAGAGATTTCCATTAGAATCAAAATCCAGGTCTGTTGCATTGCCATTTAACCGTTTAAAGATCTCCGTATTCTCCTTGGGAGTTCCCTGTTCATCCTTGTAAACATAACGCTGGTAATTCACAAAATACACACTGCCTGTTGGGCCAAGCTTCATACCTGATCCCTTTGCCAGTGATCCTGACCAGACCGCTGAATCCTGATCGGTATCTACGATCCAGAATTCCGCATTTGGAGAACCGTCCATGGATACGATAAGGTTTTCTTCTCGATCAAGATCCAAACTATAAATATCTGTAAACTGGTCAAAAGGTCCGTAATCCAGCACCGCGGCTGTCAGCGAGTATAGATTCCCATAATCAGCAAAAACAAACGCACCTTCCACCGCGACACGTATCTGTACGCTGTCACTGACCAGGTTTGGTGTTACAACCTCCATACTGGTGGTTGATGCATCAATAACCGTGCCCAGCATACTGTTGAAATAAACAAGATTCTTTGATTCAGTATCAGAAAAATTCTGGCCTGTAATGGTTATAGTGTCAATCCCTGCAAATGCACCACTGGCGGGCTCTACCGAGCTTATGGAAGGTGTGGCATTCCCTGCATCATCTTCATCCCAAACGCTGTCAGGATAGTTGGGATCTTCACAGGAGACTATGATCAAAGATAAAAGAATGGTTTTAAGAAACGGCATCTTAATCTTCATCTCGCAATCCCAATACTGATACGGCTTACATTGTCAAACACACCAAAGGGTGTTAAAGCATAATCAATTTTCAATGGCCCAACGTTTACGCCAGCACCATAGGTAAGACCCTGTTCATCATAATTATACAGGTACCCTACCCTTGCATGGGCAATATTCATAAAAGAATATTCCAAACCAAGATTGACGCGCTCCGGATGAGATCTTGGATGTAGGGCATCCACAGCCAGCAGCAAACCTTGTTTTTCACCTACAGAAGAAACGAAACTTAGGAGATCAAGCGATCCGCCAATCCTAAATGTTAATGGCAGTTGAAATCCATCGTAGGCATACTGTGTCTCATCGCTGAAGTTTCTAACTGACATTCCAAATGTGAATCCATGCCAGTCCGTTTTATAGATCGTTCCAAAATCAAATGCCAGTGCATCGGAAACATTATTCTGGATAACCTTTGATGAATCCGTAACCGGAACCACATTGTGTCCCAGATATTGATATGCTTTCTTGATCTGTCCACCTACAGAGAAACTCTCAGAAAGGGCTCTGCCATAGCCCAGCCCCATTGCAAGAGCAGTTGGATAAAACGTTTCTGTATCAATAAATCCCTGATCATTGTCCCAGACCATTGTACCCTGGAGTTCGCCATAATCAACATTCAGAAGGCTAAAGCCAAAAACGCCATACTGGCCATTCTTAGGGCTTACAGATAGACTGACTGCTTCATGTTTGATACCTGCGATCCATTCATTAGAGCTGAAGTTGATATCAAAAAGTTCAGTCTGGCGTGATAGCCCTGCAGGATTAAAAAATAAAGAAACAGATTTTCCATGTATAGTGGTCATAGCATCAGCCATACCACCGCTCCTGGCATCCGATGTAACACTTAAAAACTGAAAACCAGTCTGAGCCAGTTTTTTATTTTCAGATCCTTTAACCACTCCAAATAATAGTAAAAATGATAGACAGTACTTCATCATTCACCCCCTCCGCCACTAACAGTAATCATCTCTGTCTTGGTAACCGTATGAAATAAGTATCCATCTGAAACGGTTAACGATGGGCTGAAAAGACCCGAATCAGAGTAGGCATGCTGTACAACAGATGAATCATCATTTGTATTATTATCTCCAAAATCCCAACCGTATGTTATAACGGGATAGTCTCCATTCTGGGATTGGTCTGTAAATGTTATCGTATCACCTATTGATAGGGTTGCAGAACTCGTGGTGAAATCAGCTGCGGGCGGCTCATTTGTATTCATGATAACCATCTTAAGAGACGTAACATTAGGATTAACCAGTTTCCCTAAATAGGCTCCGGACAACCCTGAATAGGCTTGCCTGACCCGGACATCCGAGCAGCCTGCGATATTTTTTAGCGATGGTGCTGCATTAGCAGGTGTCACTAGATTGCCATCACTTCCGTATAAACCAAGTTCACTTGATGAGTTTAAAGCAACTACGTAAGAGTCTGCTGCCTGAGGGGCAAAAACCATAAAGTAGCACATGGAATCAACAGGAATCCTCCAGTTATACGCATTACTTAGTGAAATAAATGATCCTGTATCCGTCACCAGGCTATCAAAAATATCACTCATGGATAGTGAGTCGCTTGAAAAGGTGAAAGCAGTTACAGATTCCAGATCATTCATAATCCCGCATATATCGCCATCTATAGAGATTGGGTCTACTTCATTTGACTGGTAATCATCTAATAAATCATCACAGCCCTGAATGAAGATCACACATAATAAAATATTTACTGAAAATTTTATAAATAATCTCATGAATTACCTGACCACTGTGAATTTTCTAATTGCATTTCCATCAGGCATGTCAAAGTGAGCTATGTATAATCCACTTACTATAATCTGTCTTGAAGATGTTATTGAATTCCATGCTTCGTCCCCGCTTCCATCCGAGTGCTGAATTGTATCTACCAGGTCACCCCTTTCAGTGAATATCCGGATTGTACACACTGGTGGGATATTTAAAAACATTAATCTATCTGGAGCACTAACTCCGTATTGAAGATCCCGGGCAGATATATGGAAGGGGTTTGGTACAATCCGTATGTCATCAAAACTCTCTCCCGGTGGACGTTTAAGCGACGCAGCTTTATTTGTCAAGGTATAGAATTTACTGCTGTTTAGTACAATATCATCATTGGTACCATTATCAAAGGCTTCTAAAAAAAAGAAGTAATCAAATCCACGCTCTGCAGTGAGATCTTCATACTCATTTACCCCGGGATCCAGTGTCCATATCGTGGCAATGGTCTCATCAACAGGATCTATCTCACCCTGGGTTACATTATAACTGAATACTGTCGTATCAGGCTTAAACTTTAAACGATAGAGGGTATACCCGCCAAAACCTGGGCCTGATTCTGGTTCATTGGTCCAGTCTATTATGATTCGGTCACCACCGGATGTAACATTGAAAATTGAAGGCGGTTCGGGCGGTGCTGGCAAAGATTGACCCGATTCCATTAGATAAAAATTTTTACGCGCTTTTTTAAATGTTTTTATGATGGAATCAACACCCGTAAATACCCAGGAATTTTTATAGAGGTTATTATCGTTACTTGTTCTGTGATAATTATCTATCATGTGTGTATGCAGGGCTGACGAAGTTGGCAGATTATCTGTGTGAGCTTCGTTTTTCCAGTTCTGTCCAACCAGGTAGCACATTTCCCGGCTGAGTCCTGCAGCACCCTCAGCCACCACAATACGGATGCTGTCACCAGGCGCTAAGGTATAAGGTCCGAAGCCAATGCCCTGAGATGTTCCACCCGGGTTTGAGCCGGTTCTGGGATCGTTGAACTGGTTTGCGTTTCCTGTACCAACAATCTCTGCCTGGGACAGATCCGGATGACCAACGGTCATATAATTTGTGTATTCATTAATAGATTTTGTTTCATTATACTGATCGTTTCCTGATGTGGTTGGATCATCAGAAGTAATAAACCAGGTAGTGCTGGGCTGATTGATATCATCAGCGTTGTCAGAAGGACTCGTGTCCGCATGAAGCGTGACAACACCCACAAACTGGGCAGCGCCCAAATGCCCTTCACCCGGCGCATTAGGCCCACCAATATTATCAAAACTGGCATCTGAGTGATACCCTTGCCAGGAGAACAAGCCCCGAATAACTTCCCCATCATCATAGTACTGGTCATTGTTAGATGGCGCATCCGGATGCTCACCAATCACATCGTTCATTGTATTATGTCCCCAGGCAGCACTCTGAGGCAACCAGCCCCCATCATAGACCATACCTTCCCTGCTAATAGCGTATCTATACTGTAAATAAACTTGAAACCCTTCAAGGGTCTGCTCATAGTTTGAAGTGCAGTCCTTATCAAAACATCCATTATTGGTAAAAACATATTCCTGTATATGATAGTTCTGATGTTCAGGATGAGAAAAAGCATAGATAGTGCGTTTCATCTGAACACCTATTGATGTTTGCACTGTATTATTAATTCTTCTGTCTGATGGCAGGCTTGGATCCACATTATTCACATTGTCCAAATACTGTAAATTTGTAGCAGGGTCACCATCTACAAACACATTTGGATGGTCATACTTCCCATCCATTGTCATCTCTACAGGAATCGTTTCATTCTCTATGTCCAAGTGCCTTGGTCCGGCATGGACAACCTTATACTCATAGTCCTTGTTGACAACAGGGTCATGAAAGTTGGCTGCACCCAGCCACAATCCTTTTGCGGCCTGGTTGTCCTGGACTCTATAGAACGCAGGGTATCTTAAACCATCCTGCTGATCCGAGACCTGCCCTGTTCTGCCAACTTCGATCTCACAGCCAGCGGCTGAGTACCAATTATGCAGGTCCCCTATGGACATCCATTTAACTTCCTGGGAATAAGAAACCGCTAAAAGCAGTCCAAACAGCCATTTTTTCTGCTTAGAAATCATAACTGATATTGATACCAATAAAAATATCCCTGGGATTTAAAAAAACATAGTAACCCTGGTTTGGCATATCTATGTATTGTTTATTATTAATAACATCATCGTAAAAAGATTGGCTCACATTCTGCCATCCGCCAGATTCTGTCCACTGTACAAACCGGTCTGTGGCACTATCGAAATAGATAGGTCTCTCACTGGGGTTGGAGATATAAGTAACATCCGATACCCATTCCATGGGTATAAACTCTGCACCTTCTTTTCTAACATCACCTGGTTCGTCATCACCTGAAAAATAATTATAGCCCAGTTCACCTGCTACATCATCGGGCAGGTGCAGCGACTGCATATAGTAATTATAATCAAATCCATCTTCAAACCCATAGCCTGAAAAGGTCTTGGTATTCAAAGCATTATAAATGTCAGCATAAACCTTCAGATTCAGTTTTCCCAAGTGAAATATCTTGGAGAATTTCAGGTCAATATTGTAATTATCCTTATACTGGGCATTATACTCTATCCCGGGTACATTGTTTGGATTATAGGTAAACCAGGATCCTGCAGACCAACGGCTAACCAAATTAAGATGCCAATCACCCAGTAGGTGCTGACTAAGCACTTTAGGACCAAAAGCCAGTGGTGTGTGGAAATCCAGGACTGATTTCACTCGTGGGATTGGTCTGGGTTTGTATTGTTTTTCATTATTCAATTCATAGTTACGCTGGTCAGATGGATTCTCATAGTACCTGCCCAGTCCAAAATAGCCTGAAGTATTAACACGGTATTCGTAGTTCATAAAACCCGTGAGCCATTCCCCTCTCACCCTGGATAGTTCAAGCTCAAAACCACGAATATCTTCGTAACTGTTTGCAGTTAACCTGTAATAGTTCACCTTGCTATTCGCACTGATAAATTTTGTATAATCCTGCTGATCTGAGATATCCTTATAGTACGCAGATATATGAATCAGATATGATTCTAAAAAGGATTGATCAAAACCAATCTCATAGGCTATGGTATTTGCCATAGCCAAGGTTGGATCGCCAATGGTAAGTACTTCTTCACTGAACCCTCTTCTTACTCGGTAAAGGTCTTGGGCAATGGGCATCTGCTGATAGTGTCCGTAATTAAAATAGAGTTTTGATGTTTCAGTGATCGGGTGGGAGAGTGCCAGCCTTGGTGATAGTTGTACCTGAGGATCCAAGCTTATCGTTTCAAAAGTTTCTTCTGCAGCAGCCGTATAGTTAGATGAGAAAAAATCATCATCATAAAGATCGATAACATACCACTCACCATTAGGATTTAAGACATCAAGGTTCAGACCGGCTATAGCAACAAAACCCCTATACTCCAGTTTATCCTGGACAAAAAACGAAAGACGGTATGGGTTCACATCCATGAGTGACCAATAGTTCCCTGATGGAAGGAATTCATTCTGGGATCCATACTTAAGATCAAGCTTAGACAATACCAACTCACCACCTGTTTTTAACTGGTGATTTTTGTTAAGCTGTCTTGTATAGTTGCCCTTGAATGTCACTGTCCTGACCCTACTGGAATCTCTGGATGTGCTTATGGCTCCTCCAAATGCCAGCCTGCCTTCAACACTGAACAGAGGACCGCCAAAAAACCCTACCGGTGCTTCATCAGCGGTCCAGAGATCATTTCCTGAACCAAAAATCGGGTATGTCCCTACTGTATCACGCCGTGCTCCGTGTCCGGTTATGTAATCTTTTGAGTCAATCTTTAAAAGCAGATCAAAAAAGGCGTCATTGTTTATGAACCGGGTATACTTTAAACCATGTGTTGAGTTTTTAACTTCCGTGGGTGCCCAATACTCATTGGTGTATAATCTCCAGGGCATGGTAAAGCCTGAACTGTTAACCTGACTGGCAAGATCCCAGACATCATTCATAATGGATGTACCCCCGCCACGGGAGAGTGTGGTCCCTTCCATGTTTCCATTATAGAAAGAGTAAACTAGCTTAGAATTAACAGTTAGATCAGATGTGAGTTTCAAAAGATACGATTGTCTGTAAAGACCCGGACTGCTTACTTCATATAGATACATATCCTGTTCATGCAAAGTTGATAAAAAGAATCGAAGATTACCAAACCTGGAAGAGATAAACGGTACTGGACCGCCAAAACCGGCATCAATATTTACGTCCGGTGACCGAATTGCACCATTTAAACGATGCTCCCAGGTAAATAGCTTTTTAACTCCGGATGGCGTTAGATCATTATCTGGATTATCATCCGCCATTGTTTGTTCTGAAATACTGTTCCACCCATCGAACGAAGGATACTGTCTCTGTTGATACTCGTCCCAGGCACCATTATTAGTTCCGGTCCAGCATACTTCGTCATCCAAGTATGGTCTAAACCAGAAGGATTCTGCATCATAAGGGGACATCCCAAAATGTTTTTGACCAGCAGGCGATTGGCGATAACTGATTGATCCTGAATAACGTTCTTTATCCCCTTCTTTGGTAACAACATTGATAATACCGGACCGTGCATTTCTATATTCAGCACCGAAACCACCTGTTTGGAGTGAGATATCCTGTATAGCGCTTAATGGAATCCCAGTGGTTGGCTCACTGGTCCTTTCGTCATTTAGAACCAAACCATCCACCATAAACTGTGTTTCATTATAGCTACCGCCTCGAACGGATAGACCTGAAACGCCAGCAGAAAGCCCCACCACTTCAGCTACACTGCTTACCGGCATTTCTGATATTTTCTCCGATGAAATAGATTTTTGACTGGAAGCCACATCCACCTTTACCAGTTTCTGATTTGCTTCAACAGTGATCTCTTCACCTTCTATTACTTCTACAGATAGATCCACATCTATGACAGCGTTGAGATCGATCTCAACTCTAACTCCTGTAATGGTTTTATCACCATAACCAATCATATTAACACGGATGTCATAATATCCAGGAGGGACACTTAAGATATGATAATACCCTTCTTCATCCGTTGCCGCTCCAAGTGTTGTACCAGCCAGCATCACATTTGCGCCTATAAGTGATTCACCTGTATTAGTATCTACGATCTGTCCTGATACTTTACCCGTCACACCTGCGATTGAGAAAGATAGGAAAAGAAATAAAAACGTTAGAATTCTAATATATTTCATTGTTCGATTATAGAGTTAGATGAAATTCTTTTGCAATGAAATAATTCATGACTCCTAGTTCACCTAGGTACCTGTTACCAACTTTTTCGCCATTTTAAGCTTGGGTTTTTTTCCACAATACCTAATATTTCATACACGCTTGAATGTATTCTCTGGCGCCAGTTGTAGTAAACTGGGTCCTTGCTTTTTCTGTTTGGGTGCACAGCGTTTGTTAATAAAATAACAATTACAGCATTTTCAGGATCAATCCACAAAGATGTTCCAGTGAAACCGGTATGGCCAAAACTGGAATCACTTAAGTAGACTCCACCGGAAGCCTTATCTGATGGGCTGTCCCAGCCCAGACACCTTGAACTTCCTTCTAAAACATTAGCTCTTTTAGTAAATAGATCAACTGTCTCCGGTTTGAAGATCCTTTTCCAGCCATACAGCCCTGTGTTGAGCATCATCTGTGAAAATACCCCAAGATCTTTAGCAGTTGAAAATAATCCTGCATGACCGGCAACACCCCCCAGGCTATAAGCATTCTCATCATGGACATAGCTTCTTATCAAATTTCCTTCCGGGTCAATTTCTGTTGGTACAACTCTATGAGATTTTTCAGATGGTGGGTTATAAAAGGTTGTGTTCATACCCAGCGGCTCAAAAATATTCGACTGCACAAATTCATCAAGGGGAATTCCGCTTATGGACTCAACCAGTTTCCCAAGAACAATGATTCCCACATCGGAATAGACCGTCGTATCGCCTACACCATAAATTGGTTCAGTATTATAGATACTATCCAATCTTGATTCAGCAGTACCATCCATTAAGAAATACTGTCGAAATGGAGGCAGTCCACCCGTATGCGTTAACAGGTTTTTAATGGTTATTCCAGATTTGATATCAAAATATTGTTTCTGCTTACCCTTGAATTTTGGAAGGTGCTTAACTACTGGATCATCTAACTGTATAGATCCGGTTTCATATAACTTCATAATAGCTGAAGTGGTGGCAATCACTTTTGTTATGGATGCAAGATCAAAAATATCACTCTTCCGCATTCTTCTTTTTTTATCATAGGTATGGTACCCTACTGCTTCTTGAATGAAAATCTTTCCATCTTTTGCACCTAGTAGAACACTACCGGGCCAGGCCTTTTTTTCTACAGCTTCATTAAGAAGAGCGGTAATGACATCTGTATTTACCCCAATCTCGCTCGGCATTACCTGTATAATTTGTGGGCCGGGTTTTGAACTTTTGTTAGACGTTATTTTATTAACCATTTGAATAGCGATACCATGACCCAGTTCTGCAACACCGGGGATCGTTACAGGTAACTTACCTGTGATATTAGTTCTCCCTAGTAATGCATTTAATAATGCTTCCTGCATCATGCCGTTACTTTTATAGGCACACAGATAAACCGGAATCTCTGGAAATTCTTGTATTAAATAAGGTGTGCCCATACTTGCCAGAACAATTCGGTCAGATTTTTCTATCAATTTTTTCACAAATCTTGTTTCATTATCCGGTAATAATATTCTGTTTTTCCATGCTTTATAATTGACAGATGTATTGATCAATATCCTTGCCCTAGAAGGAATTTCATTAACAATAGTCTGAAGAACACTTTCAGAGTCTGATTCATCTACCTGGTAAGGCTTAATGATAATTCCAGCGGAGCGTAAACCTTTGGTAACGCCGGAGATTGAATGGTCGTATTGTGTATCATAAATATCAATAACATACAGTGTATCAGCTTCTTCCGATGAAAATGGAATCAAGTTTGATTCCATTTTAACACAGGTGATCGCTTCCGAAGCAATTTGCTTTGCTTCCTTTCTTGATTCTTTCCTGCTCAGTACTCTCTGGGCAACTTGCAAGGATATCTGAGAGTTTAAATGAAGTCCTACTTTTTCTTTCATCCGCAGCATTTTAAGTGCTGCTTGATTAATACGCTCTTCTGAGATTTGTCCCCTTTTAACAGCTTCTTCAACGGTATTAATAGATTTTTTTATATCATAGTTCTGTATAATTACATCACAGCCTGCATCAATAGCTTCAATAAGAGCATACGCATCAGAGTAATTCTTCGTGATACCGCCCATGCCCATTGCGTCTGTTACAATGGTACCGCTAAAGTTCAGTCTATCTCGCAGAATATCCTGAATCCAGTATGAATCCATAGAAGCTGGGGTATTTGCTTCGGGCTGGTAATCAGGAGCGTGGACATGGGCAACCATTACCGCATCCACACCTGCGTTGATCATGGCCTTAAAGGGTGGAATCTCAACGGACCATAACCTGGCTGAATCACTGGGAATCATCGCCAAGGATGAATGTGAATCCGTCTCCGTATCCCCATGACCTGGAAAATGTTTTGCTGTTGAAAGCATACCGTGGTCCTGCAGACCTTTCATGAACTGTACTCCATACTCTCCAACCAGTATAGGATCTTCGCCAAAAGACCGCGTATTAATAATGGGATTAGCAGGATTATTATTCACATCAACCACAGGTGAAAAATTCCAGTGTACTCCAACTGCTCTTGACTCTTCAGCAATTATTTTGCCCACAACATAGGCATTATCGGGATTACCAGTGGCAGCAATTGCCATCAGTGGAAAAAGGTCCGTAGCAGATGGAAAACGCTGGTTCAATCCATATTCAATATCTGCATCGAATAAAATTGGGACTTTTGATGCTTTCTGCATTTCATTCATAAGAGTTAGAGAACTGCTCGCATCTCCGTACCATAAATGTATCCCACCAATACCATCCGAAGAGATCTGCATCATTATTTCATTCCATTTTTCAGTAGACACATCCTTAAACCTCATCTGCATACGATAGATCATCATTTGGGCTATCTTTTCACGCAGAGACAATTTTTTTAATGTTCTATCTGCCCAACCCTGTGACTGATTTGGCAGAGACGAACAACTCATTATGAGTAGTAGACTCATAAATACGTAAAGTAGGGTTTTTGTTTTATTCATTCTCAGTTAAGGCAATGCCTAAAAATTCCAGATGATCATCTAAGTTTTTTGTCCAATAGTCCCAGTTATGTCTACCTGGTTTTTCATTATAGGTGTGCGCCACGCCAATTTTCAGTAAACGGGAATGTAATTCTCTATTACACGCAATAAAAAAATCATCAATACCGCAATCAATGAATATTGGCAGATCTGCTTTTTCTACTAAATAAACCATATTCACAATTGAATTATCTCTCCACCGTTCTGAAAATTTTTCATAACTGCCAATTTTTTGAGATATTTCCCATTTTACTGTCGAATAGGTCAGATCCACTCCACCACTGATGCTGGAAACTGCATCAAAAGTGTCCTGATGTCTAAAAGCAAGAAACAATGCACCATGTCCACCCATACTCAGACCTGAAATTCCCAGTCTGGAAATTCTGTAATTCTTACGAAGCCATGGAATCAGTTCATCAATCATAAATGTTTCATACTGGCTGCCTTGATCCAGGGGACTATCTAAGTACCAGGAGTTTGGGCTCCCATCTGGACAAATAATTAGGGAATTATATCGGTCTACCCTTTGCTCTAAATCAACTTTTTCAGACCAGTTCTTATAATTGCCACCATGCCCATGAAGTAAAAGAACGACGGGTAGAAGTATTTCAGTGGAAAAATATATATCTGGAATAACAGCTATCAAAGGAACCTGTTTATTCATAGATGTACTGTATATTCTATGTTCCACCGTTGATCCACTTATTAGAATAACAGGCAAAGAAAATAAAATAACGTGGATTAATCTTTTCATTAGAAGAGTTATTATATTCTTAGGATAACGGGGATATTACACATCTTTTAATTTTAATTTTATAATGGATACTCTTTTTATTCGACATCTAAATTTTTCAAATTAGTTTTTAAAGATGCCAAATGCCGTTGAACAACTGGTTGGACAACTTATTATTGCGGGATTTCGCGGTAAAACTGCTGATCAAAACTCTGAAATTGCAAAATATATAATTGATTATAACATCGCAGGTGTGATCCTTTATGATGAAGATCTTGAAATAGGCGGTCCCGGTTCTAGAAATATAGAATCACCCGGCCAGGTTAAAAACCTCGTAACACAGCTTAAGACTCTTGCCAAAAAACCGCTTTTAATTTCTGTAGACCAGGAAGGGGGTCAGGTCCATCGACTTAAATCAGACTATGGTTTTGAAGAAACACCATCATGGAACCACATAGGGCGGTTAAATAACAGCCTGATGACAAAACAATTCTCTGATAATATTTCTTCAACCCTATCTGATGCAGGAATCAATGTGAACTTTACCCCAGTATTAGATATAGACCACGGGACTGGTGCTGTAATCAGTGACTCTGAACGAGCATTCTCATCCGATCCGAAAACTGTGATTGAACATTCCAGAATTCTGATAAACGCTCATAAAGAGAAAGGGATTATTACGTCCGGTAAACATTTTCCTGGCCTGGGTTCAGCATCTGGCGATACACATGAAGGGTATACAGATATTTCTGAAACATGGACAGTGAAAGACCTGTTGCCCTTTGATGAATTGATCCAATCCGGTGATTTAGACATGGTCATGGTCTCTCATGCCTTCGATAACAAACTGGACCCTGAATATCCGGCGTCCCTTTCAAAGAAAATAATCAGCGGCATGCTTAGAAGTGATCTTGGATTTTCCGGAGTTGTAATCTGTGATGATCCAAGCATGCGCGCTATCTCAGATCAGTACAGTCTAAAGAATACGTTTGAGCTGATGCTGAACGCAGGGATAGACCTGTTTTGCCTGGGAAATAATTTGATTTATGATCCAGATTACATTCCAAAATCAATTAGTGCCATTTGCGATTTGATTGATTCTGGTAAAATAACAAAAGAAAGGATTAAAGAATCCATTAATAGAATTGATGCCATCAAAATGAAATATAATATTTATGGCTGACCCTATTATCGTTGGCATTGACTGCGGGGCAACAAAGGTTATGGTCCAAACAGCTTTCTTTGATCGAAAATTAAATAGAGTTACTCCTGGAAATACTCATTTCGAATATTCTTACTCTGACCATTCAAATTGGAATGAAAATTTTCTACCTGTGAACCTAGATATTCAGCGTAGCGAATATTCTGATGGGAGTATCTCTCTTACAGAAGCAGAACTCAATCAGGGAGGTGTAATCATTGAAACAATCCAGAAAGCTATATCAGATACACATACTGATTCATCCGGTCTCTGTTTCCCCGGTATCAAAGATGATAAGGGTGTAGTGATCATGGCCAATGGCCCGAGAATCCCTGATCTGGTAGAAAGGATTGAAGGGATTGAATCCCTGTTTAATGATTCAGACTGTTGTGTTCTAGGTGAGTGGAAATCTACCATAGGGAAAATGCAGGATTGTAAGAATGCCGTATACATAGGTGGTGGTACAGGAATAGCTGATGGGATAATTCTGGATGGTAAATTGATTGATTTTAATCGAACTGAAGAAGCAAAACGCTCATGGGAACTGCATTTACCTGATGGATCAGTTGAATCTCAACTGTCACCTGCGGGTATGATAAATCGAAACAATAAATTGTTTGGCAGTAATATCAATTCACTGGTGGAATTATCCGAATCTGATGGTTGCATGGCCATCTTTGAAAAAGCCATTGAAGCATTATCCTTTTTAATTAAAGACAGGATTAATTTTTTTTATAAAAATAATGAACAAATCGAAAAGATTGTCATTGGCCAGAGGCTCGGTGCTTTCCTTACGAATGATAATCAAGAGCTGGGTAAAATGATCAAATCCAGCACAGATATCCCAATTGATTTTTCTTCAGACAGACGCACAGCGGCATTGGGAGCAGCCTGGAAAAAAGCATGCTCATAAAAGGAAATATCCCTGAAACTGGACCCACAGTTTCAATTGGTCTGGTCATGCCCGTAGATAGGCAGGGTTCAGTAATAATTGAAAACTCTGCTGATGGAAAGGTGTACCATATAGAGTCAAAAAATGAACATATAATTATAGATGATAAATCACTACCATCCATTGAACTGAAAAATAACTCAAATGATTCTCATTTTATAATTCGTCCTATAACAGCTGGTCGCGGGTTTCACTGGGAAAAGGAGATTTCTGTTAAAGTATTGGGGAATCTTACGGTCTCGAATAAAGATGGTTTTCTTTTTGTAGTCAATAATATTCAACTGGAAATGTATCTAATGTGTGTAGCCACATCCGAGATGAGTGGTGAATGTCCTCCGGCACTTTTAGAAGCACAAACCATAGCCGCACGCTCCTGGCTTGTGGCTGCGGTCGAGCAAAAGCACGCTGATCTTGGTTTGGATGCCTGCAACGATGACTGCTGCCAGCGGTACCAGGGGATTGGTAATTTGACCGAGCCAGCATGTTCTGCGACTGAAAAAACATGTGGGCAATTTTTAATGTATAATAATGAGATCTGTGATACACGTTATTCTAAGTCCTGCGGTGGGATATCAGAACATAATGAAAATGTATGGGATACAGACCCCAAACCCTACCTCCGCGGAATATTTGACGGGATCCAGGAAGAGATTCCAAATCTGTCCGATACTCAAAATTTGAAAGACTGGGTTTCAAACTACCCTGATTGTTATTGTGGAAATAATTACATTGACGGAGATATCTTAAAAAAATATTTGGGAAATGTGGATGAAAAGGGAAATTATTTTCGCTGGGAATTCACCTACTCCCAAGACAAATTAACGCAGATGATCAATGAAAAGACAGGGATATCATTTGAGTCAATTTCATCACTTCGACCCCTTGAGCGTGGGATCTCAGGACGGATCATCCAATTACAAATTAATGGGATATCCAAGGGCGGGCCATTCCAGATCGTGATAGAAAGCGAGTATGAAATCCGCCGAGTTCTTCATCCTGACTTTTTATATAGTTCTGCCTTTGTCATTATCGCAAATTCTGATACAGAACCTGCTCTTTCAGAAATAACATTAAAGGGGGCAGGCTGGGGTCACGGTGTAGGCCTCTGTCAGATTGGAGCCCTGGGAATGGCCTTAAAGGGTAAATCTTCAAAACAAATATTATCTCATTATTTCTTGTCAACGGAACTGAAAAAACTTTATGACTGAACCTGTCTCCCTCCATTGGATCGATTGGGCAATCATCCTGGCCTATATAGCATTTTCATTAGGTGTAGGGATATACTTTTCAAAGAAGGCTGCGTCCAATACGGAAGAATATTTTTTGTCGGGACGTTCTCTTCCTTGGTGGATAGTGGGTACATCTATGGTTGCTACGACCTTTGCTGCCGATACACCGCTTGCAATAACTGAGTTTGTACGCGGGCCGGGTATCTGGCAAAACTGGTTCTGGTGGAATTTGCTCATGGGATCATTGCTTGGAGTTTTTCTTTTTTCAAGATTATGGCGTCGGGCAGAAGTATTAACAGATAATGAACTATTAGAATTACGATACAGTGGAAAGCCAGCAGCCTTTCTTCGTGCTTTTAAAGCCGGGTACTTCTCTATTCTATATAATTTTATTGTAATGGGCTGGGTGATTAATGCTATGGCTTCTGTTGTTTCCGTCATGCTTAACATGGATAAATGGACCGCCGTATGGCTTTGTGTAACCATCGCCTTGGTTTATGCCATATTATCCGGGTTTTGGGGAGTTGTAATCACGGATCTTGTTCAATTCTGCATTGCTATGTTCGGTTCAATTGCATTAGCAATCATAGCCTTGAACCATGTCGGTGGCATGGAGTCACTTTTATCCAAGTTGTCAGGATTAATGGGATCGGATGCAGTTCATGAAAATACATTAAAATTCATTCCTCCATTACCAGATGCCAGTGTCACCACATCAACATTTTGGGAATCACCCTTTTCTAAATTCCTGATATTTATCAGTGTAATGTGGTGGTCACATCATGGAACCGATGGCGGTGGCTACATTATCCAGCGAATGTCTTCAGCAAAAAATGAAAGGCATGCCCTGTTGGCCACACTGTGGTACAATTTAGCCCATTACGCTTTAAGGGTTTGGCCCTGGGTGATTGTCGCTGTGGTTTCCATTGTTATGTTTCCCTTGATACCTGATTCGTATTCGGATCTCGGAGTTAAGGCAGGCTATCCTTTGGTTATGAATACCCTGCTTGGACCCGGAATGAAAGGCATACTGATTGTTTCATTTCTTGCTGCATTCATGTCCACCATTGATACCCATTTAAACTGGGGTGCATCTTATCTCATTAATGATATTTATAAACGTTTTTTCAAACCTGATGAGTCCGAATCTCATTATGTGTTGGTTGGTAAAGTCCTGACAGCTATTTTAATGGTCATGGCAGCTTTTACCGCAATGAAAATGCAAAGTATATCAAAAGCATGGGAATTTATTTTTTCTATGGGTGCGGGAATTGGCCTTGTTCTTATCCTACGATGGTTTTGGTGGCGCATAAATGCCTGGAGTGAAATTGTGGCCTTATCCACATCAATTATAGTCACGATCACCCTTGAAGTTATTGCTGGATTACAGACCGTCAGTGCCGGAAATGAATACACACTTTTTGGTACAGCTCCAGTCCTGTTTGGCATCTCCTTTCAGGTCCACCATAAGCTTATGATTATCGTTCCCTTGGCCATAACTGCCTGGGTCACCGCTACCTACCTAACCCAGCCTGAACCGATATACAGGTTGAAAGAATTTTATCAACGTGTGCAGCCTGGCGGATGGTGGGCACCTGTAACACAGGGTTTTGAACATTCACTCCAACCTGTAACTGATGGAATTTTCATTCAATGGATCGCAGGAATTCTTATGATCTATGGATTTACATTTGGGATTGGGAATTTGATCTTTAACAACTATAGCCATGCAGTACTATTGTTTGGTTGTGCAGCCATAGGAACTTATCTGGTCTGGAACAGAAGTTTATCAAAACTGAATTGAATATGTCAGAACCAAGACGCATTTACTCCATCGATATTTTCAGGGGCATGACCATTGCTCTCATGATTCTAGTGAACAATCCAGGTAGTTGGGGTCACGTGTATCCACCTTTACTCCACGCGAAGTGGCACGGCTGTACCCTCACAGACCTGGTGTTTCCCTTCTTTTTATTTCTGGTAGGTGCATCCATGAGATTCGCGTTCGTAAAATGGCATTATTTTCCTTCCAAAGAATTTTATAAACATATTTTCTGGAGAACCTTTTCCATTTTCATGGCTGGTATTTTATTGAATGCTTTCCCTTTCATTCGGCAGGATTGGGATTGGTCTACATTGAGAATAATGGGTGTCCTCCAGCGTATTGCCATCGCCTACGGTATCAGTGCATGTCTTATTATCAGGTATGACTTTAAACAACTGACGCAGATACTCACGGGTATCCTTCTGTTCTACTGGGGAGTAATGTGGATAGGTGGCTCTGGAGACCCGTACAGCCTTGAAACCAATGTAGCTCGAAGGATTGACATCCTTCTTTTTGGCGAAAAACATCTTTATGGGGGGTTTGGTATCCAGTTCGACCCGGAAGGCCTGTTAAGCACCCTGCCTTCGGTCGGTACTGTGATCATAGGCTACCTGATGGGCGGCATGATCCACACCACAAAGAATTATACAGATTGTGCAAAACGAATGGCAGTTTTTGGTATAATACTTGTTGTAGTGGGCTATATCTGGGGGTTTATGTTCCCTATTAATAAAGCTCTGTGGACCAGTTCCTATGTTTTATTTACCGGAGGAATAGGTGCCTTGGTATTAGCAGGACTCACATTTCTTATTGATATCAAACACTGGAAAGAACCATTCTGGGTCTTTGAAGTCTTTGGGACAAATTCAATTTTCCTTTTTGTCGCTTCAGGGTTATGGGCAAAAACAATCATCTATATTGAAAGAGACCTAAATGGTGAAATGGTAAGTGCCTATCATTATTGTTATAAAACAATCTTTGTGCCCCTGGCCGGTGATTTGAACGGTTCCCTATTATTCGCTCTTTCCCATGTATTGGGATTTTGGATCGTCCTGTATTGGATGTACAGAAAGAAGATCCAGATAAAATTATAGCATGAGAGGATTCATCCTGTTTTTATGGTTCATTGGGATTGCATTTCCCAATGAGGCTCCCTACATCGTGGTTCTTGGGATTGCACAGGATGGAGGCTCGCCCCATGCAGGCTGTAAAAAAGCATGTTGCACAGACCTCTGGAACACAAAGCAGAAAGAAAAAGTTTCCTGCATTGGTATTGTAGACCCACGATCAGGAAAAAGCTGGATGATCGATGCCACACCCGATTTTCCGGAACAGCACCGTATACTCACACAGGATCATCAGACTGAATTGGCAGGTATTTTTTTAACACACGCCCATATGGGACATTACACAGGATTACTCCACCTTGGCAGAGAAGTAATGGGAGCTAAGGATATACCGGTTTTTACAATGCCCAGAATGAAAAAATTTCTCGAGTCCAATGGCCCCTGGGATCAGCTTGTTTCTTTAAAAAACATAACGATCCAAACTATTAACAACAATAGAGAAATCCAGTTGGGGGACCGATTATTTATTGAACCCTTTCATGTGCCCCACCGGGATGAGTATTCAGAAACAGTGGGCTATAGAATAATGGGTGAAAATCAATCTATCATCTATATACCTGATATTGATAAATGGGAAAAATGGGGGCAAAATATTTTCCAGGTCGTTCTGAATACGGATATTGCACTCTTGGATGGTACTTTTTATTCCCAAGATGAACTTCCCCATAGGGATATGAGTGAAATACCCCACCCTTTTATTGTTGAAACCATAGAACAATTATTCAACCTGAACACACCCAATCGGAATAAGGTTCATTTTATTCATTTTAACCATTCCAATCCTGCCATAAAGAAAAATAATGCAGCATCAAATTTGATCAGATCAAAGAGATTCAACGTAGCAAGGGAAGGAAATACGTTTACTTTATGAAAAGAGTATTCATCACAGGTGCATCATCGGGAATAGGCAAAGCACTAGCGCATGCCTATGCAAAACGAAAGTGCATTTTAGGTTTATCCGCTCGTAGAGAAGATATCCTAATCAATGTTGCTGATGAATGTCGAGATCTGGGCGGAACCCCATTTGTTTATCAATTGGATGTACAGGAAAGGAACAACTGTGAAACAGTTGCAGAACAGTTTAAAAAAGATGCGGGCGGTATCGATATTGTTATTGCCAATGCTGGGATTGGTGGTGATGATGGACTTTATTCAGGATCAAGTGAGAAAATTAACACCATATTGAATACAAATATTTTAGGAGTGACCAACACCCTGATGCCCTTCATCCCTACCATGAAAGAACAAAAGATAGGTACCTTGGTCTGTATCAGTTCTGTGGCTAGTTTTATTCCCCTGCCCTATCACGGGGGTTATGCCAGTTCAAAAGTCGCCATTCGTATGATCTTTGACTCCTGGCGTCCTACATTACAGAGATACAACATAAAAACTGTTTCAATTTGTCCTGGTTTTGTAGACACACCCATCGTAAAAGAAACGGCAAGGCGGTTTCCAATGAAATCGGTAACAGATGCTGCAGAAAAATTTGTAAAGGTCATAGATAGAGGGCGCAGTACTTATGTTTACCCATGGCCATATCGACCATTAATCTGGATAGCACGTTTTGTTCCTGAAAAATTATACAACTGGTTAATAAAAAAAATCTTTCATAAGCCAATTACATAAATTTTCAATAATTTCAAGATTATGAAAACAAAATCAATCGCATTCGATCAAGCCGGCGTATTGTCTATCGATACCAATACCGCCAACATTTTTTCAATATTTTTAGGATCACTTCTGATAGCCGCTCTGGCTCAAATTTCGATTCCTGTACCGTTCAGTCCGGTTCCCATTACAGGACAAACCATTGGAGTGGTACTTTTAGGCGGATTGCTTGGTGCCCGACGGGGTACCATGGCTGTTTTGGCCTATCTTATGGAAGGCGCAATGGGCTTCCCTGTTTTTGCAAATATGCAAGCAGGGGCTCATGTTTTGGTCGGTCCAACCGCCGGTTATCTTTGGGGATTTGTACTCGCAGCTTTTTTAATTGGATATTTGGCAGAGAATGGATTGACCATAAAACCGGTTTCTAGCTTTCTATCCTGTTTTGCAGCTACTACCTTGATTTTAATTCTAGGAACCCTTTATCTCGCCATGTTCAAATTGGGGTTCAATGAAGCATTGATTATGGGATTGTATCCATTTTTGGTTGGGGATGTTGTTAAATCTGCCCTGTGCGCCGGGCTGATTACAGGTTTTAGAAGACTTTCTTAATTATAAAACAGATTCCGCAGCTTTTGCCATTTGGATACAGGCCAGGGTAACCCCTCCCTGATCGTGGGATGTAAACGCCACGTCAATCCTGCACCAGCCTACCACCATATCCGGGTGATGGTTTGCTTCTTCAGCTATTTCAGCTAAACGATTAATGAATCCAATACTCTCCATATACGTTTCGAATGTGAATGTTTTTCGGACAGCATTTTCATTGAAGTTCCACCCATTCAATTCTAATAATCTATCCTGTATTTCATTTTCTGATAAGCAGCTCATATGGTTACCTCTTGAAGTCGATTTATTTTATTCATTTCAATCCTGATCCAACTCACGGCAATTATGAATGCGATTCCGGTGGAAATCATCATAGCATACCAGTTCCATTCCACTGGTTTATCCAAAACAAAACTGAAATATAATGCTAAAGGTGCGCTTACACCGAGAACTCGAACGGTTGTAATGACCAAAACGGGAATTCCTTTTCCTAATCCCTGCAGAACGCGGCCCGAGGTAATGCCAATGGCTACCAATGGATACACCAGGCAAAGAAGCCTTAAAAAGCCAATGGACACATCAATGATCTCCTGATCTTGGGTAAACCATGTTGAAAAAGTTTTGGCAAAAATGTAAACAAATGTGGAAGAAACCATTGTAATCATGAATGCACTGGTTATTCCGTATTTCACAATGTGGTTCAAGGCCTCAATTTTCTTTGCACCATAGAACATTCCCACAAGTGTTGTCATACCCCCTGCTATGGCAAATATGGGTAAAAAGATCAGCATGTCTAAGCGCCCGGCCACCTGGTACGCCGCAACGGTCTGAGATGAATAATGGATGAGTATTTTATTGAAAACACCCTGCCCTACTGCCATAATGATCATGGACATGGATGCAGGTAATCCCACCTTCACAATATCCCAAAGAATCTCTTTTGAAGGTGTAAAGTCTTTTAACTTGAAAGAGATATATGCATGTTTTTTCACAAAAAGCATATAAATAAAAATGATAAATACAATGAGCTGGGAAATCACGGTTGCTAAGGCAGCACCTTTTACGCCCATCCCAAAACCAATCCCACCATATTTTTTTAATTCAAAAATAAAAATAGGATCTAAAATGATATTCAAGATTGTTCCCAGCCCTGCAACCATCATTGGGAATTTCATATCGCCTTCACCGGCCAGGATTGATCGAAAAAAACCTGAAAATATCATAAAAGGTAACCCAATGATAATGATGTACAGATAATCCCATGCTAGGGTCAGTATCTCTCCTTTTGCGCCAAGGGATGCCAATATTTTATAACCAAACACCAATCCTGCTGTTGTAAAAATAGTCGCAATGACTGCCGCCATAGCCAAGGCATGTTCAGCACTGTTATCTGCATTCCTCTTATTGTTTTCACCTATGAATCTGGCAATCGAAGCAGTGACACCAGAACCCAGCCCCATGGTAAGCCCAAGCATAAGAAAAAAGACCGGCATATTGAAGGCAATACCTGCAATGGCATTTCCACCCAATCGTCCGATGAACATCATATCTACAATGTTATAGAGTGTATGAATCCCCATGCCAAACATGATGGGAATGGCTAGGGTCCAAAGTGCTTTTGATGGGTTGTCTAAAAAGGATCCAAGACGGGATTCGGATTTAGAATTTATTTCCACAAGCCATGAATTTACAGGGAGAAACCCTCCTTACAGTTAAAGAACGGGAATAAATCAAATACGCTTAAATAGCATCAAGAACTTACCCAAACGACAGAAACAAATAAGATACGATACTAACGTATATAAATTTCATGTTAACCTGTTTGGTTAAATGGGCCATAAAATTGGCAATATATTTATTGCCATTACCCAGAAGACAAGTGCTAGTGGAAACCCTACGCGGATATAATCGCTGAATTTGTATCCACCTGGTCCATAGACCATCAGGTTTGTCTGATATCCTACTGGCGTTATAAAGGATGCTGATGCTGCAAATGCAACTGCAAAAATAAATGCCCGTGGTTCAAATCCCATTTGCTGGGTTACAGCTAAGGCAACGGGTGTCATAATGATCGCTGTGGCTGCGTTGGATGATATCTCAGTCAGGATGATGGTCAATAAATAGATCAGTGCCAAAAGGACCTTGGGCTGCCATTCGACAGGTGCAGACCTTGCAATAGTCGAAATAAAGCCTCCAATCCATTCTGCCGTTCCAGTTTTTTGGACCACGATACCAACAGGAATCAGCGCCGAAATCAAAATAATCACCTGCCAGTTAATGGATTGATACCCTTCCTGGGGAGAAATAATTCTTAATGCAAGCAAAATTACAACACCCAGCATGGCACTTTTCACAATCGGCATTATTCCCAATGCAGCCAAACCAATGGTGCCTAGAATCACCACAACGGTCATCCACCAGAACCGCTGTTTTCGTAATTCCGCGTCTACTTCTCCCAGGACAATAAATTCTCCACTTTTTGACAGATCATTAACTTTATTCTCAGGTCCATAGACTAGTAATGTGTCATAGGCATTCAATATAACATGGGCAATCTTTTTTCTCAAAATCATACCTTCCCTGCGAATAGCAAGAATGAATGAGCCAAACCGCCTGCGAAAATTGCCCGACATCAAACTCTGACCCACCAACTCGGATTTATCTGTTAAGAGACATTCCACCAAAACATTGTCTTCCTGTTCCAACTCTTCCTGGGTGAGCTTTTCATCCGTAAGCAGTGTAACTTTTTCTACTTCTTTCATGCGCAGAAAATTTTCCAGAGTTCCCCTCACAAACAATATATCTCCTGTTCTTAACCTTGTTAAGCGAATACTATTGGTAATCATTTTTCCATCCCTCAGGATATCTAATACCATCACATCATAGTTTTTATTGATACCTCTATCTAAACATGTTTTTCCATTTAGTGGAGATTCGGAAGTAATCTTCATTTCAGTAAGGTACCCGCCTAAATGGTAACTTTTTGTCAGACTGGAAGTGGTCGTCCGTGATGGGAGCAGCATGGGTGCAATAAAAAGGACATATAGAAGTCCAACAGCCATTAGGATAACACCGTATCTCATAAATTCAAACATGCCCAGGGGTTCAGCACCAGGTTCAGCCACATAGATTGAATTAACCAGGAGGTTCGTAGATGTACCCACCAGCGTAAGGGTTCCGCCAAGAATAGCAGCATAGCTCAATGGAATTAGCATCTTGGACGGGCTTAGTTTATATTTCTGGGCTAATCGGATCGTGACCGGCATAAAAATGGCAACAATAGCCGTGTTATTGACCACAGCAGATGCTATGCCTATGGTGAACAAATAAACGGCACGGCCCAAAAGGATTGACCTGTCTGCCAGGCGCCTGATCCTGATGATTAAATATTCTAATATGCCTGTTTTTTGAAGTGCACGACTGATGATAAAAAGAAAGGCGATGGTAATGACTGCCGGGTTAGAAAATCCGGAGACGGCTTCTTCGGGGGTTAAATATCCTAGAACAAATAGGACCGTCAAAAGAATCATTGCTGTAACATCGATAGAAAACACCTCTGTAACAAAGAGGAGAAATCCAAAAAAGAGCAGGCTTAATACAAATACAATATCCGGGGTCATAGAAGCAAATTTAATTCAGGGAATTAGAGATGACAATTCAGGATTCAATTAACTGAAAGGGTGCTCCCGATCGTGTGAGCGGAACAATCTAGTTTTAGAAACAATTTTTGATGATTTTTCTGTACGTTCTACGTTCTCTAATATTGCATCCAAAATCGAATTAACAATGCTGTCCCGTCGTGTATTATTCAATACCGCCATAACAAAAATAGGATATTCCGGTTCAGGAAGAACTTTTTCCCACTCTTCAAAAATGTCAGTATTATCTATGAATTTATCCACATCCGGATCTGTCTGAAGGTGTTGGGCAACCTGATCCATCAGAGAAAATAGATGATATCTCAGGTCATCTTTTTTTAAGGAAGCGTAATTCATTATTCACCCAAAACTGAGGGTTCATCCACATTATCAATTTGCGTTTCCGCTACATATTCGGTTGCATATTTCTTATAAATACCAGAT
>ERZ651768.483-NODE-483-length-30163-cov-8.006481_pt1 | contig 30163 bp, 27 predicted proteins | sample MGYA00514754_ERZ651768 | MGnify/ENA metagenome assembly ERZ651768
AATTGAAATAAGATCTCAACAGATGCGTAGCGATAATCCTGGACCATTATCCAAGTACATCACCTTCCTCTATGGGAAACCCGCGCAGAAAAAGTTCCATGGCCATCCTTTTCTTCCCTTCCAGCTGAATCTCGATTAACGCAAGGGCCCCATCCCCGGTGGAAACCTGCAATTCATTTTTGGATTTAAACACGACAGTTCCCGGTCTGGACTTTACGGAAGTTTCCCGAATGGATGTTTTGTAAATACGAAGCTGCTTGCTGTTAATTATAGTTATCATGCCTGGATGTGGAGCCAGTCCTCTGACCCAGTTGTGGATTTTTTCTGCGGGCCAGGACCAGTCTATAACAGTTATTTTTTTGGAAATTTTTGGTGCCCTGGAAGCCTGGGACGAATCCTGCGTTTTTGCCACTGCTGTGCCTGATTCCAGCTCATTTAAGGTGTGAATGATCATACCGGCACCTGTTTCACATAATCTTGTTGACAGGGATAAATAATTATCATCTGCTAAAATTGGGATTTCTTTCTGCTTCAAGATGGCGCCCGTATCCACTTTTGAAGCGATCTGGAAGATTGAAACTCCTGTCACCGGTTCACCATTCATTAATGCCCATTGTATTGGTGCTGCTCCGCGATATCTGGGCAGCAAAGATGCGTGAAGATTGATGGCTCCGTATGGCGGAATTTTGATCACCGGGTCCGGAAGTATTTTATAGGCCACTACTACAAAAATATCTGGATTTAATGCTTTTAATTCTGTGATAAAGGAATCACTGTTTGTATCCTCCACAGGTATAACACTTAAATCATGCTCAACAGCATAGGAGCCCACTGCAGTATGGCGCAGCCGCTGACCGCGGCCCATTGGCTTTGGAGGGTTTGACACAACAGCCGCCAACTCATGGGTACTGGTGAGAATGGTTTTCAGTGTTGGGATCGCAAAGGCGGGATTGCCCATAAATACAATGCGCATCATTGACCTTTTATGGAGAAAATAGAGAAATAATTACAGAACAAACCTCTTCGCACCACGGGTGCGGTAAGCGGACTGTTTTTTGGAGTTTGATTCAATATCCATTAATTCTTGCTTATATTTCATTTTATCCAGTTGACTGACACGGTCTATGATATAAATTCCCCTTAAATGGTCCATCTCGTGCTGGACAGCCCTGGAGAGTAATCCGGTATATTCATCTTCATGCCATATTTCATCCGGGGTTTGATATTTCAGGGAGATTTGTTCCGGCCGAACCACATCCAGGGTGATGCCAGGAAAAGACAAACAGCCTTCTGGATAAATATTTTCATCTCCAGCCTTTACAGTGATCTCAGGATTAATGAAAATATTTGGTTCATCAGCCTCCTCTGTATGGGTGATATCAATAATGAACAAACTCAAATTCAAGCTGACCTGGTTTGCCGCCAAGCCAATGCCTTCTGCCTCATACATGGTATCAAACATATCATCCAAAAGGTTTCCCAGTATCGAGAAATCCTTTACAGGTACGCATTTTTTACGAAGAATGGGGTCTCCGTAATGGACGATATCAAGCACAGCCATCAGGCAGGTTGTTCCAGATCCTCGTCTGTTACATGCTGGGCAAGACCGGCGATTGCGGTCTTGCTTAGATTGATGTTCGTATTTCTATCGACTTTTACTATGACCAGTTTCCCATTCTCTTTGAATCCCTGAATGGTGCCGTGGATGCCCCCCATGGTGATCACTTTGTCCCCTTTTTTAAGGTTATCCCTCATGGTTTGCTTCTCTTTTTGACGTTTTGTCTGGGGACGTATCATCAAGAAATAGATAATGAACATGATCAGGATAAAGGGCAGAAATGTTATAATTCCACCTCCTGTCTGCCCGGGTTGTGCTGCTGCGAATAAGAAGTCCACTAATTTTCCTTTATAATTTGAAGCGGAAGTTATCCAGTAGAAAATCGATATTAAAGACTGATTTCGAAGGTTGTACCTTCATTCCGGGTTGAATCACGGATCTGCAATTTCCCCTTATGGATATCCTGTACAATGCGCATGGACAGGGAAAGTCCAAGTCCCCATCCGGACTTTTTGGTGCTGAACCCGGGACGAAAGACATTTTTCCAGTCTTTCTTGGGTATGCCCCGACCATTATCCTTAATTTGGATTTTCACACCGATTTCATCTTCTTTTAATGAAATAGTGATCCTGCCGTCGCTCCGGTCTATAGCATCAATACCATTGCGAATAATATTTTCGATTGACCATGCCAGGAGTGAACCATTGGCGGTAATCATAATTCCGGGGTGAATATCATTTACCAGCTCAACTTTTTTACCCAGGGTTGGCAGGCGCCTGTTTAGATAATCCACAACCCGCGTAACTCTCTCAGACAGATCAAAATTTTCCATTTCCGGCTCAGAGCCCATTTTGCTGAAGCGGCGGCCGATCTGCTCCAGCCTTTTGAGGTCTGCTTCCATTTCCGGGATTAATTCAAGAGTTTTTTCCGGGTGCTCCTTCAACCAGTCCACCCAGCCCAGCAGGGCCGAGACCGGGGTCCCTAATTGGTGGGCAGTCTCCCGGGCCATACCCACCCAGATATGGCGTTTTTCATTGTTGCGGATAAAGGTGAATCCAGTGAAGCCCAGGAAGATGAATACAGCAATTGCGGTCAATTCAATGTAGGTCCACCACTGGAGTTTATGGACCAGGGTTGAATCGCCATAGTGTAAATAGCCAAAGGTAAGGGCGCTGATAGTCTCATCTTTATAAATCAGGGGAATCGGTTCATTCACCTCATCCATGGTGGACATAAACTTAGTTCGCTGGGTGCTGTCCCGGATGGATTCCGGCAGATTCTTCCACATCTGCGGCACGTGCTGCGGGTCGGTCTGGATAACGGGGAATTGAACTTTTCTGATAATATTATCGAATACAAAATCAAGGTTGGTATCATTTTCATCCTGCACCGTATTGGCGATTATTTCCGCATAAAGGCGAACAATTTCGCGATTATCCTCTCTCAATTCATCGATCAGGTGGCGGGTATAGGTCAGTAGCCCGATGATAAGAATAATGCCCAGAATAAAAAGTCCGGATTTGATGTTTCCCGTATGTCGATATAAATTCATTCGTGATCTGGATTCTTCTTTGCTTCTCTCCAAAAGAGGAACCCGAGCCCAAATAGAACAGCAAAAAATGTAGCCTTAGATAAGATACGGGTACTTTTCCACAATTTGGTGTCATATTCAAACACAACTTTAGATTGACCCGCTGGAACCCGTACCGACCTTAAAACATGATTGGTCTGGTAAATAGTTGTTTCTTCATCATTGACAAATGCCTGCCATCCCGGTTTATAATAGATCTCAGATAAAACCAGAAGTCCACCCGTTTCAGATTGGGATGTAAGTTCAATTCTGTTTTCTGTTTTTGACGTTACCATTACCAGTCCCTTCCCGTTTTCAGGTATCGCTTCATCATTATAATTCATTACTATGGCAGACCGGGATGGATCAAATCCATTCAAAAGGGTTTCCATTAAAGATTCTCTTTGGGTTGGAACAGATTTGACATCACTGACGATCCAAGCCCTTGGCAGCACTTTTGTATTTTTAAAAATTCCCGGCACATCCTTTACGGGAATAAAATCAGGATTATTGATCTTTTTTTGAGTTAGAACATATTTAACATTCAGCATATTTAAGACTTGGGGACGTCTGAATCCTTGCGCATCCATGAGATCTTGATAATTCCGTAGTTTTACCGGTCGATAGCCGCCAATGCTGGAAAGGCCAAAATACCCGTACCAGTTTGTGTTAAGTCCATCTGCTGGGAAAATCCTGAAAAGATTTTCATCGGCCGTCAAAAAATTAGTTACTGCATTAGGTTGAAATTGTTTGTTAATGCTTTTAGGGTCTTTCAAATTCATAAATTCATTATTCACTACCCAAAGGTCACATATAGTAAGAATAATTATTGCCCAGCCTGCAATTAACGGAGTAATCTTTCGTTTAATGCCCAACCAGATCGCCATAAATCCACACCCTGAGACAAATAGAGCAAGCAGAATTCCTTTTTCAAATAATTCCTGTCGGATAGCTTGAATCTGTGCTAATAGTCTGGGATTATATTGTGTAGTCTCACCAGGCCTGATAAATGATAGAATTGAATTTCCAAACATCATGTAAAAAATTGTTAGCCCGATAAAACTGCCAAATACAATTATAACACGCTTGATAATCTTCTGGTCGATTTTTTCGCCCTTCATCAATCCTAAGATATTATCTAGCCCAGTTGCTGCTAGAAGTCCAAAAGTGAAGGGCAAAAAAGCATAAATCATGGAAGGAACACGGAATTTTGAGAAAAATGGTGCCCAGTAAAATAAAGGTGAAAAGAGAACCGGAAAGTGACGACCAAAACCCACAAGTAGAATTAGAGTTGAAGAAACCCACAGAAAGATTTGAAAATTATCAGGTTTCTTTACCAGTGATCCTAAAATAGCTAGTAAAAATACTAGAATTCCAAAATAATGCGTTGACTGGGTGAACTGCATACCACCCCAATAAGCTGTACTTTTAATATCCCGGGATGGATAATTCTGCAGACCGTAATAGTATGGATAAATGAAAGAAATAGTTTCATAAGGCTCGAAAGACCACTGCGTCGCATAATCCCATTTGACCCCTGTTTGAGTTTGAGCAGATTTGTCCAAGACAGATGGAGCACCACGATCCGAGTGTTGCTGAAATTCAAAAACAGATGCATAAGGATCAGAGACAATGACCAGTGCCAGTATTAAGCCAACCATCATAAAAAGGGTTGATTTTACAAAGGCGGCTTTGGGTTCTTTGTTAGTGATCCTGTCAGCGATATGGTTCCATATCCAGAAAAATACTATAACCATCCATGAATAATAAACCATTTGAGGATGGTTAGACCATAACTGGAGAGCTGCAGCAAGTGCCAATGCTAAAATATTAAATACTTTCTGTTCATAAAATAAATTGTAAACGGCCAGTAAAATCCACGGGAAATAAGCCAGTGAAATTATTTTGTTTCCATGACTCGCATTTATTAAACCGAATTGGTATGGGGTTATTGCATAAACAAGGCCACCGAATAATGCGGCCAATTCTCCAGTTTTTAATTTTTTTAGGAGAAAGTATACACCTAAACCGGCGATAACAAATAGAGTCCAGTATGTAAACCCTTTATTAAAAAGTTTTAATATTGTTGTATTTAGGGGACCGTAATTTGATACGATGTAACTGCCCAGTGTGGGCATTCCACTAAATAAAATAGAACTCCAGGCCGGTATTTCATTATGCTCGATTTTATAATTTGAGCTCCACTGATTAATTGGTTCACGAGCCACCGAATCACCTGATGGAGTGATTTGACCTAAAAATATCATTTTGTACAGCATCAGTGCCACTACCACCAAAAGAATGGATATACTGAAATTTTTTGAACTGGTTAATTTTTCCACAAAGAATCTCATCTAATTGGAATTTTTAATAGCTAAGCGGGACATTATTTTATCCATTAATTCAAGCAGTCCCTTGATTTCTTTTTGACTGATCAATCCTGTTAATCGTAGAGTTAAAATGTAACCGATAAAAATAATAGACTTGAGTGTCCAGTTCGGCAGGAAATTGCTGCTGATAATATATTCGTGGATAAGTATGAATATTACCATGCATAGCATTACACCTGATATTTTTGGCCAGCCCCAGTTAACTTTGATAATTGTTTGTGAAGCCATCAGAATCGTTACTGATAATACAATATAAGATAATAATGTTGCGCCCACGGCTCCCCATATTCCAAAATTGCCGATCAGCCAATTATTCAAAAGCAGGTTAATAATAATGGTCATGATAGAAGCATAACCAAGGAATGATGTTTTGTCCTTTATCGCTGACCCCGACATGAAAAAATGACGATAACCATTGATTAAGTAGGCGGCGGCCACCATGGGAATGTACTTTGCACCGGACAGGTAGTCAGCAGTGGTCAAAGCTAAGAGTAATTGTTCACGAAAAATCGCTATCAGGATGAAAACCAAAGATGCTATAATTGTATAGTAATAGGCAAAATCACGGTAATATCGGGTCGACTTGGTATCGGTCCCCAATTTGTACATCATTGGCAGCCAGGCCAGTTGCATGGGAGTGACGAGTAAAATATTTATCAGCATCCCAAATTTAAATGCAATTGAGAATATCGCCACTTCATCGAGGGTTAAAAAATGATTGATGAATAATCGGTTTGCCGTATTTAGGATTGGTGTTACAAGAGCCAGCAATATGAAATAAAAACCGTATCGCTGGAGTTTTAAATAAACGGAAGAAGAAATAGTAGAGCGGTATTTAATAAATACATATAAGATTGAGTATAAGAAGCCCAAACCATTCACAATTAGTTTAGCATACACTATTCCAAGGACTCTTAGATCCAGGACGATGACAAAATACAGCGAAAAGGATACAATCAGAAAAAACCGGGCAGTAGAAAAAATACTGAACTGAAGACTGTGATCAAAATAACGCCATAGACTGAGTACGAAATTTGAAGCGGCCACCAGCAGACTGTTCACGATTATTAATATGACTAGATTTAAGTATTCCGGCGGTATATTGAGAAACCGTGTGATTAGATCACTAAAAATAATCAGTACGGCAACGATTAAAATATTAATAGCCAGCCTGCCGATGTAAGCACTGAAAATAATTGTTCTGTCGTTTTCTTCAGTATCCCGTCCCAAGTACCGCCAGACTGCATTACCAATGCCCATCATCAGAATTGTTGTCAGAAATAATTCAAGCATTTCCAGCAAAGCCAGAAGTCCCACTTCCATTACCAATAGGTATCTGGTAGTTACTGGAATCAGGACAACTGTAATGACCTTATTGGCTATGTTTCCCAAGCCATAAATAACAAAATTTTTAATGAAAGCTTTGGTTTTGTCCCGGATACTCATATTGTTTTTATTGCAGTCGTTCGTGACCTTCTAGTAATCACAGAATTTTATGGTAGCCATGACTATGCATGAGCGGGTGGTTACGTACCGAATGGTAAAACTCAACTAAGCTATCATTGTTCAGGAATGCCATACTACGGCTTTTATTAATTGAATGGACCACCTTTCCTACCTGATCATAATCAACTTCAATTTCTAGATATCTCAGAATTTCTAAAAGTGTGTCTTCCGCATCAGATACCAGTTTTTCATATTGAACAGTAAGTACAGAAATTTCATTCTGTTTTATTAGTTCCTGGAAATGACAGACATAATCAGCCCAGATTTGGAAAGCATCACTGATTCCCAAATCATCATTGAGTGAAACAACTGGGTCTGCCTGATATTGTTTTGCAACTAGGAAATAATCAAATCTATTATACAGCCTTGCAATACTATACCTTTTATTACTGTTATTGAATTTACGAGTTCTTTTTTTCTCACGAGTAATAAGGCTGCTGGCAACATCAACTCCGTTTCGAACAATATTAAGAATTTTAGCATTCGGAAATAATTTGAGCCACAACGGCAGCAGGATTGTATTGCGGGGATCCTTCCACCCCCAGGGATAGTCAATATTTTTTAGGGATTTAAATTTAATGTAATCAACTAATCCCAAGTAAACAATTATTGGCAATCCATTGACATCAGAAATCAACTTTTCTGTTAATTCTCCGGACCTGTCAAATTCATCCAGAGAATAAGAGAATTCTTGCATGCGCGACCAATCAAACCCGAGAAATTTCAGTATCGCTTCATTCCTTTTCAGGAAAAAGGTTGCCTCATTATTAACATCTTTGTATAAGCCAAAAAAAACATTAAAGCTCTCCAGCAGTCTCGTTACCAAAGTTGTCCCGGATCTATGCATGCCGGTTACAATAATTGGCTCAACAGTTCTTTTCATATCTAAATGATTCATTTCGGAGTCTGCCAGTCACTATCACCATAAAAATGGTAATAATAATCAGCGACTCCATCTTTTATTTTTACTATCTCATCACTGGACAGCCTCTTTTTCCACAGTTTACCAATGGAACTTGTATCCCGATAGATGTTTACTGTTTTGGTCACTTCCTGAGGATTTCTCTCCGAAACAGTTTTATTTAGAAAACTATCCACTTTATTGGAATAATCGAGACCATAATGATTGAATACTTTTTTAAACTTTGCATCTGGTTCGGCGATCAAATCCTCATGCTTTACCACCATCCAGTCAGGATGCTGGTATTTATACTGATCGGTCTTGTATGCGAAAATGCGCCATAATAAAATTCCCTGCTCTATAATATCGTCGTTCCCTCTTGAAAACTGCTCAATTTCATCGCTAAAAGAAGATAACTGATCCATAAGATCTTCCTGATCGAGTAAATTAATAAAATTAAAATGCCATTGCTTCTTTTTTAAACTGGCGATAAAGGAGCCAGGATGACGCATCATAACCAAAACGTCACATTTCATATTTTTTGCAAGCCAACTGGCAGAAAAAAACGCAATTGGATCTTTAATGATTGGCCGGTAATGAAAAAGACTATAGTATTGGAATCGCCATAATCTTAAGAAATACTTACCCAATTGTATTGTATCAAGTTCCGAAAGATTTGGAAAACTGAGTTTAAAATCGATTGTTTTTTTAATGCTGGAATAATATTGGTGTTCATTACGTTCATTGATATATAAAAACCAGTGGTCAAATTCTTTGGTAAAATAACTCCAGTTGTTTGCAATATTAAATGGTTCATGGATATAGCCGGTACAGGAAGCAGCAGAAAGAATTTTTCCGACCCAGGTTGTACCGGATCTGTGAGGACCAGTTACCAACAGAGGATTTTTATTGGATTTCCGTTTTTGCATCATTTCGACTTTAGATATAATTAAGTCTATAATTTACGAACAGAAATTTTCATTGAATCTTGTGACTTTTATTTTACCCATGCGTATTCTGTCTGGGCAAGAAACACAAATAAAAACACCAACGGTCTCATCCAATGGTATTTTTCGAAAAACAGGGATTTTAGAACGATAATGAATGAACAGGTAATTCATACTCTGAAAAAATTGAACAATCGGCCAACTTGCCCGACTGTGTTATTAAGGCGTGGGGGAAAGTTGGGGTTAAAAATGCCCAAACAGGTATTTTTTGACAGAATCACCCAATCTTACCTGTCTGCAAACAGGCAGGCAGTTACTATTTGAATCCAGATCTCGAGGAACTATTCAAATTGATAAAGAAAACAATATTATCTTCGCTTGCCTTCTGAGATCAGCTTAATTTTACTTGCACCTGGTGCTACCCTGGAATTGTTTACCAATTAATTATGAATGTCCCTATTGATGTAAATAAATCTAATTCATTGGCAATTATCATATTGAATTGGAACGGCAGTGAAGATACTACCGCCTGTACCAGTTCTGTCCTGCGGGCAGGTCAAAACCCGGATGATATTATTATTGTTGATAATGGATCCAGCGACGGGTCGATAAGTATTATATCAAAAAAATTTCCGCAGATTAATAATATTCTGGGACTGGATAATAATCGCGGGTTCGCCGGTGGAATGAATTTTGGTCTGCGGAAGGCAGTTGAAATGGGCTATCAGTACGCCCTCCTGCTCAATAATGATACCTTAATTATTCAACCCGGAGTGATAGAGGCATATTTATCGGCTTTACAGATCAATGATAATGTTGCAGTTGTATCGCCCTGTATTGTCAACAATGAAAATGGAACAGGCGAGCAAAAAGACCTGATTGTAGATTCTAAAGGATTGAAACAGCTGGGATATCGCTTTTTATATCCTCCTTATTCTGGAAACTGGAACAGGAATATTCAGCGTACGGAAAATGACCTTATCCTGGAAGAAGTCCTAATGCTCCATGGTGTGGCAATAGCAGTAAAATTAAAAGTTCTTCAGGAAACTGGATATTTCAATGAGGATTTCTTCTGTTATGAGGAAGACCGTGACCTAATGATCAGAGTACGTACTTCCGGTTATAAACTATTAAAAATTGCTAATTACTGGATATATCATAGGTGGTCAGGAAGTGCTGGAAAAAATTCAAGTTTTACAATTTATTACAGAACAAGAAATTTATGGTATATGCGTAACCGCTATCATTCGAAAAGATACATTATTTTCAGCTATATTAAATTATTTCTCGTTTCCATTAAAAATGGACAGATAAAAGCGTTTATTAAAGGTCTTCGTGATGCTTTTCAAGGTACTCCAGACAAACAATAATTAGATTAAAAAATAGCCAAAACTAAACAATTTTATTTATTAGGTCGGTAATTTCAGTATCCCATTCCGCGTTTTTAACCTGCTTCAATTGGGCCATTTTTCTCTGGTAATTATCTAAATCAATGATAACATTTTTCATTGACTTACCGATATCGCCTGTCAGCCTATCCAGGTATTCAACGTTTTCCTGAAAATATTCCCGAAGTGTATCGGTATCCGATATTAGCAGCGGTTTTTCCAGGGCCAGCGCTTCATAACCAGCAGACAGTAGCGTATACTCACGTGTGGTCAGGGCAATAATAAAATCCGCACCGGCTAACAATTCCCAATATTTATCATCGTCCAAAAAACCAGTCAGCCTGTAGTTTTCACCTTCCGCTTGATCAGGAGTTATACGAGCTTTTGTATAATTTCCAGTCACATATATGTAAATATTGTTTACTTCCTTGATTTGTTCAAGGAATGGAAGCACCGGTTCATCATCGGAAAACCGGCTGACCAGTATGCCCACGAATTTCCCCTTAACGCCATACAAATATTTTTTCCTGATATGTACAGGAACCGCTGGTATGGGGTCTTCCAAGACAAATAATTTCCCCGAATACCCGGGGATATTTTGGTTGAAATAATTCTGGGACATTCGATTGTGTATCAGGAGGATATCGGCCTTTTTCCAAACCCATCGATTCAGGGATTTCAACGGAAATCGATAATGGTCAAGGTAAGCGGCAGAATGAAGGTCCGCTACAACTTGGCATCGGTTGAATTTCTTATATATTGCAGCTGCCAGTGTTATCAAGGGGTGGGCGTGAAATGTAAAGATCACCTCCGGTCTTCTATCCCGAAATAATGAATAAGTTCTGAAAAAATTAACTACCAAATTGAATAATCTTTTTAATGTTGGCCTGTCAACCCGTCCAAGATTGATATATTCTGCACCTATTCGTTTGCTCAGTTCAGCACTGCGTCGTGAAATCTGGTTCCATGCCACAAAAATTAACCGCTGTTTCATAAAACTATAATGGTATGATAAAATATTTTGACATCATTTTTCAACAGAGCAAATGTAATACAGTTTGAAAAGACTTTATTGTCAATAATCGTTTAGTCAATGATAATACCGCTTAGAAAATCCTCGCCATTCACCCATCCCAAAAATATATCGCTTTATAAATTGAATAATAAATCCCGATCCATAGCCAAAAATCTGGAAAGGAATAGTAAGAGATGTATAGAAACCAACTTTAATACTCTTTGATTGATAGACAGCAATGATTGACATTAATAAAAGACTAGTAATTCCGAATAGGAAAATTGGGAAAAATACAGGCGGATTCACCAGACTTCCCATTATCACCAAAATGGCTAGGAGCGTAGCTGCAGCAGGCAAAAAGTGAATGGGTTCCAACATGGATTTATCGATTTTACCGAGATTTATCCTGGCAACGCCCCAGTTAAATACCTGGCGGAAGAATTTTTTCAGCGTGGTCCGCCTGCGGTGATAAACAACGGCATTTTTTAAGAATTTGACTCTTGCTCCGCTTTTGTGAATGCGGTGGCTCAATTCAATGTCCTGGCCATGACGCAGGGACCCAAAGCCCCCCACCTTGTCATACACGGACCTTCTCATGGCCATATTATGGGACCTGGGATAAAATTTGGCTATCATTTTTTCACTGTGACCCCGCATACCTCCTGTTGTTAAAAAAGATGTCATGGAAAAATTAATCGCTTTCTGGATCGGTGTAAAATCATCCTTGGCGCTGTCTGGCCCTCCGCAGGCGTCAAACTCATCATTCTGATAAGCGGCATAAATCGTTTCTAGCCAGGCCTGATGGGCTTCACAATCTGAGTCAATGAATACAAACAGTTCCCCCGCCGCCTCTTTCAGACCCAGGTTTCTGGCTGACCCGGGACCCTGGTTATCCTGGGTGAAATATTTCAGTTCGAAATCAGTCTTCTGCTGCCAGCCTGCGATGAGATCTTCTGTTGAATCTGTAGATCCATCATCCGCAATAATCATCTCAAACAAGGAGTAATCTATGGTCTGGTTGTTAATTGACTCCAGCAAAAGATCAATTTCATCAGCACGATTGAACGTGGGTGTAATAATACTGATGATAGGTGAGACCCCGGACATGGGAAGGGACTTCAGCCAGTGTGAGTGATTTTTCTAATTCTGTTTTCCTGCCCCTGTGCGGTTCGCGCCATCAACTCACCCAGCAGTCCCATAGAGAAAAACTGAATCCCGATCACAATCAGCATGATACCAAACATTAAAAGGGCCATATGTTTCACAAATGGTTCACCCAGTCCGTATTTAAAATAAAGGACTACACATTCTACGATCAGGCCCAAATGCAGCGAGATTAACCCAAAAAAGCCAAAAAGATGCAGGGGCTGCTGGTCATATCGATTAAGAAATAAAATGGTAATCAGGTCAAAAAAACCATGGAACAGCCTGGAGCCGCCGTATTTTGTTTCCCCAAACTGGCGAGCCCGATGATTGACGGTGATTTCGGTTATCCTGAATTTTCGCTGCCCTGCCAGAGCCGGTATGTAGCGGTGGCGGCCGCCAAAAACCTCAATGGATTTCACAACGGATTTTTTATAGCCCTTTAAACCACAATTGAAATCATGGATTTTTACGCCGGTCATTACTCTGGTGACAAAATTGAACAGTTTTGAAGGAAGCGTTTTTCCAATTGGATCATGGCGAATCTTTTTCCAGCCGGAAACCAGGTCCCATCCCTCTTCCAGTTTTCCAACTAAATTCGGGATCTCTGCCGGGTCATCCTGGAGATCCGCATCCATGGTGATGATATAATCCCCATCTGCTAATTTGAATCCCTCCGATAATGCGGCAGATTTTCCATAATTCCGATAAAACTGAATCAATTTATAGTGCGAATCCTGAGCGCAAAGATCTGCCAGGTACTCTGTTGAACCATCTGAGGATCCGTCATCAATAAATATCACTTCCCATTCGGGGTAGGCAGACAGATTTTTATCCAATTCTACTTTCAGATCGGGCAAAGATTCGTTTTCATTGAAAACAGGAATAACGATCGATATCTTCATCTCAACTTTGGATCAAACCCCAAACCCTCTCCAGGTTCACAGCGGTTGTATGATGCATTCTTTTTTGAATATCGATTTTTACAGACTGATTCATATCCAAATCTTTGAATGTGGCTGAGATCAAGGAGAATGGAATTTGATCCAATTCCCCTGTTTCAAACTGTAAAGACAGATCCATAAAATCCCTGGATGGATCATCTGAGACAGGCTTAGCGATATCCGGTTGAACCCCCCACAAGAATTTTGTGATGTCTTTTGGTTCAACAATATAGAGAAAAGGAAAAAATTCCAGGATTTGTTCATAATCATACTGTTTATTTTCAATGAGGTTCCAGGCAAATACATTATGGGGAGTAAACCACATTAACAGTGCCTTTCTGCCAAGAATATCTTTGAATTGCAAAAAGGAACTATCATGCTGCGACATATACTTAAATGTCAGTTCTCCGGAGAAGAAACCTCTGGAATCAATTTTCCCGTTGCCGGTGCAGGAGATATAAGATTCTAGCAGTGATCCGTACTTTCTTGGCGCTGGAGAAACCGTTTCCGGACTGGCAGGTTTCATTGGAGCCACGCAACCGCTCGCGACAAACAACAGCAAAAGAAATGGGATTGCCATTGATTATTCTTTAAACGGTAAAGTGGCCTTTGTGGTATCTGTAATTCCAGCCTGTTGAATACCTTTATCTACCACATGCATTGATTTGGCCTTGATTACTGCGTTCAAATGGTCTTGAATCACCGGGTTGCTGGAATCAATACTTAAGGATTCGCGAATAAATTCAATCGCCTTTTCATAATCATTCAATTTATAATAAATCCAGCCGATGGTGTCCAGATAAGGCGCAGATTTAGGAACCAAGCGGATTGCGTTTTTTGCCAATTCCAGTGCCAGCTCAAAATCCTCGTTGCGGTCCGCAAGGCTATAGGCGTAGTTGTTAAATGCCTGGGCATCGGTGCTGTCCGTAGCAACAAGGTCAAGGTATAATTCATCCGATTTAGACCACTCTCCGATTTGATCATAAATAAGGGCTAGATTATGTTTTGTATTCCGGGAATCAGGGAAAATACCTAACGCTTGTAAAAGATATACTTCGGCATTGCCGTAATCCTTTACCTGATAATAAGAGGTGCCCAGAAGATAGTGCACGGTAAATTCATTGGGAAATTTTTCCACACAGGAAGATAGCGCTACGATAGCATCTTCAGGTTTATTTCTGTTCAAGGCCAGGAATCCTGTATTGATAAATCCCCTGACATCATCTGGAAATTTTTCTATCAAAAGCTGATTATAATTCTCGGCGCGGTCAATTTGTTTATCGTTAAGCAGTAAATTCACCAATCGATTTAACACATCACTGTTCAAACTATCTCTACCAAACGCCTTCAAAATTTCCTTGAGCGCATTTTCCGAGTCATCTAATTCTTCATATAAAGCACTTTTTTGGATCAACAGTTCAACGGTGGGCCCTCTGGTAGTTTCCAGTACCTGTATTGTTTTGAGTGCTTTTTCAAAATCATTGTCGAATAGAGCCAAGTCCCGTAAAGTCTCTAAGTATTTTTCATTTTCAGGTTCTTCTTCCAGAAGCAGGTCACAGATTTCTTCTGCCCGTTCAAATTTATTAGTTGCCAGGGTGATCTGCAGTGCCTGTTCCAGACCTTTAACAGCCATGGAATTGACCCGGTAGGCTTCCAAATAATAATCAATGGCTATGTCCCATTGTTTCTGCAGCCGGGCAAGGTCAGCCAGTGCATAAAGATGATCAATATTATCTGGATCTAGACGGGTGAGTTCTCTGAATGCTGCTTCTGCCTGAGGCAGTCGTTTTTGCAAAATATAGATCTTGCCCAGTATTTCGTATCCTTCCACCTCATCGGGATTGAGTTCTATGGCGACCTGTAAATGATTTTCCGCCCGCTTATTTTTACCCAGCCTGCGGTAGGCATCAGCGATGGATACATGAATGGTGGGCGCATTGGGATCCAGATCCAGGGCGTCTTGAAATTCCAGAATTGCCAGAGCGTAATTGCCCTGGTTCACCAGGAATTCACCCTGCATGAAATGATGCAGAGCTAACTCCTGGTCTTCTTCAGGAATATTTCCTGCCAGTCCGGATAAAAAAAGACTACCCGCTGCGAAATAAAAGATAATTTTTCTCATTCTGTCTCTTCTGCATTATGTTTAATTGACTCAAAAAGAATAATATTATTCCCTCCCTGTTTTTTTACCAGATACATGGCCTGGTCCGCAAAATCGATCAGCTCTTTCATGGATTTATGATGTGTAGGGTATTCTGACATGCCGGCGCTGATGGTCATTTTTACATCCTGCCCATTCATACTGTAAGGGTAATCAGCAATATTTTGTACAATGCGCTTGCCCACGGGCATGGCATTCTCCGCCGCTGTATTGATCAGAATAACCACAAATTCCTCTCCGCCGTACCGGGCAACCAGGTCAATTGCACGGACATTTTCTTTTAATATGCCGGAAACTGTTTGGATAACATAGTCTCCGTAGGGGTGTCCAAGTGTATCGTTGATCCGTTTAAATTTGTCCAAATCAAACATCATAACCGTCATATACTGCTGGAATCGTTCCGCCCTAAGTATTTCATCCTGAAACCGTTCTTTGAATGTTTGATGATTAAGCAGTTTAGATAAACCGTCATGGGTAGCATCCTGATAAATTTTATCGTATTCCTGTATCCAGTACATGGCAGTGCCCATCACTTTACCTATCAGGATTAGGTTTTCTCTATCCCGGTCCGTAAATGCATCAGGATTGAGTCTCTCCAGCACGATTGATCCTAAATTTTCATTGTCAATAACAATGGGTACGCCCAGGACAGCACCAAAACCAGGGTCATCATCAGCACCGGTGGTGTAGCGGCCTAAATTTGGATAATCTTTCTTCCAGTTCACGGTATGAATAATTTCGCCATTGGTTATTGGCAAGCCATGGAGAGAACCATTAACATTGTATTCACTACCGATTTGTAGATCCTTATTGATGCCTTCCGTCAGTTTCACGACACAATTCTGCCCCTTATCCAGTTTTGTGGATATCGTAAGGCAATCAAACTGAAAAGAGAAGATCAATAAAGATTTGAACCGTTCTAATGCTTCGGATTCCTCTGATTTAAAACTCAGCGCTGACAACAGGTCTAGAATTCGCTGTTTCCCGTCAACCTTATTTGTCTGGATTTCTAGAAAATCCAGATTTTTCAAACCATAGGAAACAAAACGACCTAGTTCCCCCAGTACAGCCTTATCTTTTTCAGTAATATCACTAAAATGATTGATCCGGGTCATGACAAAGCCAACTATATTATCGTGCAGGCTGATCACACTGATCACCACACACTCGCTCCCCCGCCAGCTTCTTGCATCAAATAATTCATTCCAAGCATCGGGAACATCTTTCTGGTGGCAGATGGCTTTACCTTCCGTATTCAATAATCTTGAAACAATCTCATTCTGAGCAGGAATTGTATTTGCAAACCCCTCTACGTCGGAATACTGGAGTGTAAAAACCTGAAGTTCAGGATCAATCATATAAACAGCAGTTTCAAAACTCTGATCCATCGCTTTCACAGTTGATCGCACCAGCATCTGGAGTTCATCATACAATCCTTTTGTAGGGGACAATTGGGTGCTGGACTGTACTTCGGGATGATCCGTTTCAGAGGCCGCTGAGCTCAGGCTGTTTTCAGAGCCATTTTCGTCCAAGGTATAATTGTAAAACAGTAAAAGTAAGATCACTCCAGCCAATATAACATACCGCAGGATCTCTACTGCGGAATTACTGGTATTGGATAAAAGTGCAAAAACGAAAACAGCAAGACAAAAAGCAATCAATGCTTTGGTAAAATTTGCCAGGTTAATATGCGAAAACATAAAATTACTTTCCTCGTCAGCAAAATTAAGATGTTTGGACGGGGATTAAAACCTGTTTAAGCGGGCTTAATCGTTTACAAGATGGATCCGTTTTGTATAATCTTTTTTAGGCAAATTTGCAGAATTTTCATCCAGGCTATCCTCTTCTGCTTCTGCCAGGTCCTGTGGTTTCGGATTGACTCGAGTTGTGGCCGGGTTGGAGAGAGTTGGCACAGGATCATTCGCATAAAACTGATTCTGGCTGGTGGAGGCATCCATATCAGGGGAAAATAACTGCATACTCACAAATAATAATGCAATCGTAAGCCCGGTCATTAAAGATGCATATACAGGCGTAAAACCCATGAACGTCTTTTGGCCTGAAACAGGTTTTAATCTGTAGGGCAGTTTTTCATTTTTAATGCGGCTCATCAAACGTTCATTGAAACGGTCTGACACCTTCACCTTTTGTATATTTCTTAATTGATCTATGGTAGAACGAACAAGATCGACCAGAGATTCTGCTTCCGGATCTTCTGTCAGATAGTTCTCAAACTCCTTCCTTTTTGATAAAGAAAGGGAGTTTTCAATGTAGTCTGAGATCAGATCTTCAAATTCGTAGCGATTCATTGAATATGTGTACTCCTTTTCATCTTAAATCTTTTAAATCAGCCTGCAGTTGTAAACGAGCTCTGTTAATTCTTGATTTCACGGTTCCCAGCGGAACGCCAACAATGGAACTGATATCCTCATAGGAAAGTTCCTGTATATCCCGCAAAATAATCACTGTTTTAAAATGTTCCGGTAATGCATGGATAGCGATCTGGATTCGTTTTGCAGCATATTCGCTTTCAACTTCCTGCCCGGTTTCCGGTTGAACAGCCGGTAATTCATACTCCCGTTCATCACGGGTCATTTGACTGAGTACGGTTACTTTTCTGCGCTTTCTTTTCCTGAGTTCTGTATTAGCCAGGTTTCTGGCGATCGTGTAGATCCAGGTTGAAAATTTGGCAATCTCCCGGTAGTAATGTTTTTTTTCATATAGTTTCAGCATGGTGTCCTGAACGACATCTTCGGACTGTTCCGTATCACCTAAGAACTGAAAAACAAAATTCATTAAACGGTCCCGATAACGATTGACCAATTCTACATAGGCCTGTTCATCACCAGCCTGGAATCTAGCGATTAATTGCTCATCGGTATAAACAAAGGGGGAATGTCGTTTATCCAATGACATGGCTGATAAAATGGACGAGCTCTGTCTCATCTGAAATGTATGCTGTTTTTTGTCTTTTGTCAATTTCACCCAGATAAGTCAGCGCTGATTTTAATTTCTCTTTCGTAAAACCCCGAGAGAATTGAGGAATCCGCTTTCTTACTGACGGTGATATGGGCATATAACCACGGGATCCCTGAAAAGTTCCATGATTCATTTTTACAAAAAGCATTTCCTGGAATAAGCAGGTCAGGGGATACAACAGTGAAATCAATGTTTCATTTTGGGTAATAATGGTTTTACCCAGGGCGATTGCCTGATCCAGATCCCGGCTTCCCAATGCTCCCAGGAATTCCCAGCGCTGTCTTTCCCGCTGCCAGCCCGAAAACTGCCCTATATCTTCCGCATTTATTGTATCCTTTTCTCCAGTCCAGATACAAACTTTTTTAATTTCATTTTTCAGGTGAGCAAGTGAATCTCCGGCCATCTCAACCATGAAATCTATTACATTGAAATGGACTTTTTTTTCTTCTTCCTTGAAAAAATAATTTGCCCATTTTCTCATTTCAGTTCCAAAGGGTGTGCGCACCTCAATTGGTTCAACTATTCTGCCCATCTTTTTAGAAAAAGCTGATTTGTCCAGCCAGTCATTGATGATCATGACCAGCACATGGCTTTCCATCGGAGACCTGCAATAAGCCAAAAGATCATCGGCCATTTTTCCTTTCAACTGCTGAGGATTTCTTAACACAAACAATTTGTTACTGCTGAACAAATCACGGGTAGTCAACTGGTCAACGATCTCCTTTCCCTTCATATCGTCAGGTAGCATCAGTGTTTTATCTACAGGATCTTCGCCGAAGAAGGTTTCCGATACTTTTTTAACAAAAAGGGATTGCAGGAACTGATCATTACCCTTTAGGAAATAAATGGGATTAACTGTCCCTGTTTTGATAGTATCGAGGACTCCCTTAATCTTCATTTTTTCTATTGAACTGTGTATTCATACTAACCACAACAACTGCAAAAAAGGCAAAAACAAAACTTGTAAGTCTTTCTGTCATTAATGATTGCAGACCCGGAATGTTTGCCCAGGCAATGGTTGTCACAAATCCGGTTAAAAGACCCGCAATGACACCCTGCCTAGTTATTTTCTTCCACCACAGTGTCAGAACCAGCACAGGGCCGAAGGTAGACCCCAAACCACTCCAGGCATAACTGACTACGCTAAAAATCTTTTTATCCTGGATCTCAGAAAGCATGGCAATTCCAAAAGCAATCAATCCCAAAAGAACAATTGTGACCCGGCTCAGCGTAACCAAGGATTTGTCAGATAATTTTATTCCTAAAAACTGGTGGACAAAATCTTCCGTCACTGCGGAAGTGGACACCAGCAGTTGTGAATCGGCAGTGGACATCATGGCAGCCACAGCCCCGGAAATGAATAATCCAGCTAAAATTGGTGGCAGCAGTTCGGTGGCCAGCAGCGGCATGGCCTGTTCAACATCTGTAACCATTTTCAATTCACCATCCGCCATCACCTGGTAAAAATGATCTACTCCAAAATACTGCAGTGCAACCAGGCCAATCAAAAATGCACCTGTTATGCCGGGTAAAGCCCAAAGGATCGCCACGGTCCTGGCCTGTCTCACTTCCCGGGAGTCGCGGATTGCCATATAGCGGATCACCAAGTGGGGCTGTCCGAGATATCCCAACCCCCAACTCAATCCACCCAACGCAACCATCAATGCGGCAACCCCGCTCTCCCCCATAAAATAAGAAGCATTGTTCTTTCCCAAAAGTTGGTCCGCATTCTCAAGACTGGCCGACAGGGATATGCCGGATTCCTGCAGCTCGATAAAGCCGGCAATTGGAAGAATAACCAGCGTTCCAATCATGAGAATGCCCTGCAGAAGGTCTGTCCATGCCACGGCAAAAAATCCACCCATGAGAGTGTAAATAATGATCACCGCTGCTCCGATCGTAATTCCATTAACCGGAGACAGGTCGAACAGGGAACTCAGCACCTTTCCTGATGCATGGAATTGCGCCGAAACATAAAACATAAAGAAAAATGCAATAATAATGGCTGAAAACAGCCGAATGATATTAGATGGGTCATTAAATCTCCGGTGCAGATATTCCGGAATGGTCAGGGCATTATATTTTTCTGTCTCTTCCCGAAGTTTTTGGGCGATCAAAAACCAGGATGCAGTGATTCCTAAAATGATACCGATGACCGTCCATGCTTCCCCCAGGCCCACAGCGATGGCTGCACCGGGAAGTGCCAATAGCAGCCAGGCCGATTCGCCAGAGGCTCTTTCAGAAAAAGCCGTGACCCAAGGACCGAGTTTTCGTCCAGCCAAAAGGTAATCTTCCTGCGTTTTGTTGAAGCGGTACGTCCAAACACCCACACCCAGTAAAAGCAACAGGTACAAAACAAAAATGATGCCGATTAAATCCATATCAGATCAATAAAGTGATGATACCAACTGCAAAGCAGTATATCCCGAAATAATGAAATTTCCCTTGTTCCAGCCATCCCAGGAGCCATTTCAGGGCAACCACCCCAACCCCGAAAGAGCTTATTAACGCAGCAATGCTTACTGAAAGCGGCAATTGAAACCCACTGCTTACATCCAATGCTGTCAAGAGTCCTGCTCCGGCTATAGCCGGGATAGCCAAAAGGAATGAAAACCGCGCAGCTTCCTTTGGAGATAATCCTAAAAATAGTGCGGCGCTGATGGTCATGCCGCTCCGGGAAACGCCGGGAATAATGGCAACTGCTTGTGCGCAACCAATCAGAATAGACGTTATATAAGAATGATCCCTATTCCTCCTTTTAGCAAAGGATGAACCATAAAGGACCAATCCAGTGAAAATAAGCGCGCCACCCACAGCCGGAACGTTTTCGAATAAGGATTCAAACAAGTCTTTCAGCCCAAGCCCAATGCCGACAGCTGGCAAAGTGCCGATAAGAATGAAAAGAATGAACATTTGTGTTTTTTTTGATGTCAGGGATAATGCAAGGCATTTAATGTCATCAAAAAAGACCAGCAGCACGCTGGTCATCGTTCCCAAGTGGACGAGAATCTCAAATTCATTCCCAGGCTGCTCGATACCAAGGATAGCTTGCCCCAGGACCAAATGCCCGGAACTGCTGATCGGTAAAAATTCGGTTAATCCCTGGACGATACCCAGGATGGTTGCTTCAATAATTGTCATAATAAAGAAAAAAGTGGTTGGAATTTAGACGAGAGAATTAGATTCGGGGAAATTGAATATTCCTATCCCAATAATCCGATCATCCGTCCAGCTATTTTCTCATTGGTTTAGAAAAGATATTGGATTCCGGTTCTACGGCCGAAATGACCTTAGAATCTTATAGTATTAATCTTTATTCGTCCCTCTGTTAAATAGGAAAAGAATAAAGAAATTATTTCATTCCTAACAATCCAATCATCCGCCCGGCTTTTTTCCCGTTCCTTCGGTAGGAATGATATTTACCTTCCTTACAGGAGGTGCAGTCCGATAAAACAGTGATATTATCTTTTTGAAATCCGGAACTCATTAATTGATTTAATGCCATTTCCTGCAGATCAATTCGATATTTCCCGTTTCCTTTATTTTCGACAAATGCGGGATTAAATTGATTGATCACGTCATCGCTCACTTCAAAACAACAGGATTTGATGGATGGACCAATTAGTACTTCAAACTCATTTGTTGAATGGCCATGGTCCATCAGTAATTTGGATGATTTCCATAGTATGCCATTTACCAATCCTCGCCAACCCGCATGGACAAGCCCGAAAACCACTTCAGATTTATGAACAAAGTAAATGGGTAAGCAATCGGCAACCTGCACTGAGCAGATCAAATCGGGATTTGCTGAAAAAACTCCATCCAGGTTATTCACTCTCCCCGCTGCCCTAATAACGGATACATTGGTGGAATGGATCTGCTGCGGTATGATCAGCCTGGATGGATTCAATCCTGTTACACTGGCAAATTGCTGCCGATCCTCTTTCCCATCAAGGAGCAAAGATGAATGAGAAAAAACAGCTTTTAACCTTTCATTCCGGAAAACAGGGGAATAATCAGACCAGTGCTGTACAGACATTAAGGTACGGTGACCTGCAGTGAGTCGCCGTTATATATGCCCACAGAACGGATAGAGTTGCGTTTGTATTCCAACACCTGGGTTGACTGGTTGCTGTTTTTATTTTTTCCGCCGAACTGGATAGAGGTTGTACGACCATCAAAAGAAATCTGTTTTTTTAGGTTTTGATAAAAGGATCGACGGGTGCCGCTGGATCTGGAACTGATAAGATTAATGAAATCACCATGGTCAAAGCCAAGGGCATAATAATTGCTGAATTGCAGTTTTTCATTCATCATCATGGAAGAACGCACATCACTAACAATGCGCATGCCCTGCACATGAGGGCCAATCACGTCCTGGTTCAGGACATCCATATCCAACCAGTTTTCATTACCAATGATGACTGTCTCTAAATTGTACAATGGAACCTGTGTGCCCACATAGGTGAGTTCGCCAGCACGTAGAGGCAGATATAACGCCTGGATAGTTTTTAAAAATATTTTGGCCGAGTCCCGTTTACTCATGATTTCGGCCCCCTCCTCATCCGGTAAATCAAAAAAATCATCCACATCCACGTCAAATAGCCCTTCCAGGCTGTCAATAGCCATATCCATCACATTTTCTGAGGGTTTTTTTTCCGGTACCAGGGACCAGGCTGTACGCCGGATGGATTTAAACTGCCGCGCTATATTCTCCGGTTTTTCATGATACCATTCCAGGGCAACAGGTTCAATGCCCAACTGGTTTAATTCGCTGATAAAAAATTTAGTCATCTGCAAAGAATGTCCATCTCCAGGTGATAATATGGCAATCTGCTCCAGGTCCATTTCCTGCACCAGTAACTGGGCGGTCCGCTGGGCAATGGTTCTGTCTGTGGGAGAAAGAAAAAAAACATTATCAGCCAGGTCAGCCAAACCGGTCAATTCAGTTTTTGGAATCAATATCGGGAGCGAGGACGTGGTTCCAGAAGCAATGAGTATCTGAGAATCCGCGAAAGGGCCTAATATGCCGGTTATTCTGCGGTTCAAAGCGATTTTTCTAAGGATCTCAAATGCTTTTACATTGCTGCTTTCTGTATCAAATACAATAAAGCGTACTGCAATATGAGCCAGATTCTCATCTAAAAATTCCGAAAGACCTGCTAGATACGACATACTTTTACCCGCATCGGTACCCGTAATGGGCAAAACAATAGCAATCGTACTCTGATTAAAAAATTTTCTATTCACGGCCTGCGATAAAGACTCGAAAAAAGCCTGGAACGCCTGGGGAAACTCACTGGACATTCTACCTCTCAGTACCAGCTCCAGATCATAGCGGTTACCGTTTTTCCAGGCTGCGTAGGCTCTGGTCAGATTCAGAATAGCCCGGTTTGGTTTGTCCTGTTCCTGGAAAAGCAACCCTTCCAGCCGATGGGGGTCTATATCATTGGCAATGCAATTCAGGAGGCGTTCATCGATTCCTTGCAATTGGATCGAATCTACAGCCAGGGTGCGGATACGGAGATAACGCTCAAATGCAGATGTAACCTGTCCCTGCACAAGCAATATATCACCCATAAGAATCTGGGCATGGTTTTCATAAGGGCTGTCAGGATAACTGGTTATGTATGATTTACAAGTCCGCAATGCCTGTTTCCACTCACCCTGGTGGTATTGCGATTTGGCCAGCATGAGCTGGGCTGCGGGGTCTGCGTAATCTTTGTCCTGAGTCAAGATGGCATGGAAATAATCTTCCGCAAGTCCAAAACGGGCTTGATTGTATTGTTCCAGGGCCTGTTGGAAATGCACCCGGTATCCCAGGGAATCCAGGGTAATATTTGCGTCCAGAGACTGACAAATAAGCGGTAGACAGACAGCCAGAACTTTTTGAAAAGAGCGCAAAGGCAATTCCTTTTGTTGTTTATGCCTCGTCCCAGATTTTATCCAGTAATCTTCCCTCCAGCTCTAGCGTATAACCTCTTTCTGAGAGCAGATCCTTTTGAAGTATACCATGCTTTTCACCAACAGTAATTATTTTTTTCACCAGGGACTGTTCATCTTTACAGTTGATTATTCTGTTAAACGATGTTATGAATTTCCCATTATCCGCATCCGCAATGTTTTCCTGGTTCGCCTTCAATTCTTTGGTTTTTAGGAAAGCTGATAAAAAATTCTCTTCATAATTATCAGCCCATTTTTTGACCCCGGACATTTCTTTCAGTGTGCCGTTATCATTTAGAATGGTGATCAATTCATTCACAGCATACACCCAGGCATAGTCCACCAGAATATCCCGGCAGGTTTTGAGCTGGGAATTGGAATACTCTGCCTGAACCCAGTTTTCTTCAGCCAGGACATATACAATCTTTTTCATGATCATTTTTTGCTTTTGAATATATCTAAAATTTTCTTTATCAACGATCAGGTTTGAGATATGTTCTTCAAACTGCTTATTGTTAAACTTTATTGACATCAATTTTTCCTAAGCATTTATCATTTATGTTACCACACTAAACGGGTAAAATACATAATCAATTCCTGAAACTCCACAATAAAACCCCATTACACTATAAAAATTAACTGTTTAAACAGAAAATGGTTTCAAATAACACATGGTATATGGTTTGATTTGATTTCAAGGCTCCATATTCGAAAGGCCGTTATTTCCTACCGAGTTAATAGTATAAAAATCTATATACGGTTTTCGCCACCAAAAAGTCCTGGTTCGAACCCCTACCCGGAACAATCAGGAATTTTGCAGCCTCGGTCAGATTTTTATGGTCATCATAGAAATAGTATGTTCGAAACAATTTATCATTCATTTCCACAAGTTTGCCATCTTCGCCATAGGTAAAATTATTTTTTATTTCCCTGAATTCACCCGTATCACGGACAAATTCCACATTGGTTTCAACTGCCTTTTTGCCATTTGGACCATAAAAGTATTTTACTGATTTTAATTTCACTCCGTCCTGTCCGTAGCGGCTATGCTCAACCAATTTTCCGGACAGGTCGTAATCGTTGAGCTCTTTGCCAACGATATTTCCGCCGGGTTCCTGGACAATTTGTTCAATCACATTGCCCTTTTCATTGTATCGCAGGATTTTTTTTTCAACCAGGTAATGCTGATCATTGTAAATCAGTATCTTTACTGTCTGGCCTTGTTTGTTTGTTTCGTATTCGTATTTCCGGTAGGTACGGCTTTCCAAAAAGCCCCCGGGATTGTAATAACTGTACGATACTTCTACCCTGGCGCCGCTGGTATCATAATGAACGACCTGGCTGGATAACAGTACCATTATGCTTTGTCCCGCGGTTTCTCCGGCTATATATTCATTAATTTCCCGGGACATGATCCCTTTTAAAGGAATTTGCCGTACAGTGTCAGCCGCATTATCCGCTTCCAGTTCTTCCAGTTCCAGGTTTTCCCGGAAACTGTTCCGTTCGGACCATTCCAGCCATTCGCCCTGTTTCCTGCCATCCATGATCATTCCCAGGGGAATGCTGAGGTCATTGTCCTTCTGATACACAAAACCGCTGACTTTTTCCTTACTGAAATTCTTGTAGAAGATACCGTCCACTTCTACAATATCCTTAATGTTGTGTTTTTCCGTCTGGGAAAAGGCCAGTGAGAAAAGCAAAATGATCATCAGCCAGGTTTGTTTCATTTTATAAAGTCTGGATATCAATGTATTATAGGTTCATTCTTCAATGAGCAGGCCTTTTTCAAAGATTCTCTCCCGGATTTTATGGCCCTTTTCATCCCAGGTGTAGCTGATACCACTGCCGTCATAAAATTTTCCTGTTTCCAGACGCTGGCCGCTCTTGTACCAGCGTTTGGAGAATCCATCCAGTTGTCCATTGCGGTAGTGCTGTTCGGACTTTTTCTGCCCATTTTTGTACCATTCCGTGATCCGTCCATTTTTCACACTGACATTTCTCAGAGCGTCTGCAATAAAATTTCCCTGGTAGCGCAGTTCTCCTTTTTTGTTCCAATGGTGAACCAGGCCATGGATTAGGCCACTCACATAGGTTTTTTCGCTTTCTTTATTGCCATTCTCATACCATGTGGTCCATAGTCCGTTCTTTTTCCCTTTCTTAAAGCTGTGTTCCAGTTTTTTCTGGCCGCTGCGGTACCATTCCGTTACCATTTTCACTTCACCGGCTTTATCGAATGTTTTTGAACGGAATTTATTGCCATTATCATGGAAATCCACTTCCTTGACCTTGCGATGGCTGTTTTGAGTGATCTCCAAATACACCACCCGATCCAGGAGACCCTGTTCACTGCGTATCACCTCCTGGATGATATCTTGCCCCCACACAGCCAAAATCGGGATAAAAAATAAACTATATAAATACTGCCGTTTCATTGTTTGTGAGTATGTTTCCTGAAATTAAGGATTATTTCAGCAAAACCCCAAAGCAGCAGATTATTGCCTTATACTTAAGCTACTATGGGATTTAGAAGCCTGAAAGCACAGATTATGCTAATATTACTTAAACTCCAATCCTTATGATTGCTTATATAAAAATCTTACATTGAACTATTATTTTATCAACTTTCCATTCCGGTAGTTTCTCTTATAATCTATACTGCCATCCTCATTCCAAGCTGTCCATTTTCCGTGGGGCACGCCCTTTTTCCATTTCTTTTCACTGGCTTTCTTTCCATCCAAATACCATTCTGTATCCAATCCGTATTTTTTTCCGTTCTGATAGGTTACTTTCATCTTTTCTTTATTATTATCGTACCAGGTAGTGAACACACCTGTTTCTTTTCCATTCTCAAATGTACCTTCTGATTTTTTGTTTCCATTGGAGTGCCATTCACTTTGCAGGCCATGTTTTTTATTATTTTTGTAACTTCCCAGTGATTTCGGCTTCCCATCTTCGAAATATTCCCACTCTGTTTTATCCAATATTTTTCCACTTCCAAAGTTTGCTTCAAATGTTTTATTTCCATCTTCATTCCAAATCGTTAATAAACCAGTTTCCTTACCAGCTTTATAGGTGCCTTCGGATGCTTTCTTTCCATTCTCGTGCCATTCGATATGCAATCCTTCCTTTTTTCCATTTTTGTAGGTCCCTTCTGACTTCTCCTGCCCGTTCTTGTAATAGTTCCATGAATGAACCTCAATAATTTCCCCGCCTTTGTAGAACTTCTCCGATTTTTTCTTTCCATTTTCATACCAAACAGTATGCAGACCATCTTGTTTCCCTTCCTTGTAACTCCCTTCCTGCATGGTCTGTTTATTCTCATACCAGGAAGTCCATTTCCCAACCCACAGATCATCCTGATATTTTCCTTCTAGTTTCTTATGACCATTTGCGTGCCAATCCGTGAACAGTCCATCCTTTTTCCCATTCTTGTAGGCACCTGCAAACATACTGCCACCATTCTCATGCCACACGTTCCAGGACCCATGCTTTTCTCCATCATTATAGTTTTTTTCCTCATATTTCTGACCATTCTCAAACCATTCTGTGTGCAAGCCCTGTTTTTTCCCTTCTGTAAAGCTCCTATCTGTCTTTTTCTGCTTATTGGGGTGATATTCCCACAATTGATTATTAATTAATTGTCCATCTACATAGGTGCCTTCTGATTTTTTCAGCCCGTTTTCATACCAGGTCGTGAACAGCCCATATTCCTTTCCTTCCTCATAGTTCCCCTTTGATTTCTTCGCGCCGCTGTCGTAGCGGTGAATGATTTCGCCATTCCATATTTGCCCATTTCTCGTTTCCTTTTGGATATTCCCATCCTGGGTATAGTAGATAATGATATCCTCATTGATGCCAGTTGTATATAATTCTCCGGTAGAATAATATTGAAACGTCTTTTTGTACAGCTGCTGGCTTGAAGAAAATAATTTTTCTTCAATTAACTCTCCTGTTGAATCCCACATATGCCATAACCCATCTTCTCTATCAGCGGAATACAGGCCCCTTGACTGTGGTTTCCCATCTTCATGCCAACTGATGTATACGCCATTCCGTTCACCATCCTTATACATTTGTTCTGATTTTTTCGTCCCATTTTCATACCAGGTAGTAAATAATCCATTTTTCTTCCCATCCGTGTAGATCACCTCTGTTTTTTTGTTTTCATTCTCAAAATATTCCCATTCGGTATTTTCCAGCAATTTTCCATCACTATATGTACTATCAGATTTCTGAAGGCCATTCTCGTACCATACAGTAAACAACCCGGTTAATTTCCCCGCTTTATAAACTCCTTCTGTTTTCTTTTGCCCATTTTGATACCATGATATATATTCTCCAGATTTTTGGTTATTTTTATAGGACTCAATAAACTTTTTTACACCGTTATCATAAAACCCTTGACGGGCAGTAAGTTCTTCATTGATGTCTTTACCTTCGAAACTGAGAACCAATTTCTTTAATCCGTTGTCGTGCCTTTCAATAACAATTTCATGTATTTCAGACTTTTGCGCATAAGAAATAGACCAAAAAAACAAGATTAGGATTATGACTAGAGAATTTTTCAAAATGGATGGTTCCTTTGTATTATTTTGGAATATGGTTTGAGATATTATGAAACTGTTTAGAAACCAACACTACGGCACCACTACTCATTTATACAACTTTAATAAATAACCATTATTTTAATCACAGTCGCCAATCACACTCACCTTTATCACAATTGAAAAGAAGAGCAGTGGCACGATCAGATGGTTTTTCATTTATTCTTCTTTTTTCTTCAATTTCTCTGTTAACTCATTCACCTTCGACAATTTTTCCCATTTATCCCCTTCAACCATACTCAATATTATATTTTTAATGAAATCTTTATATTCAGGATCTCTGCCTGCACACAGTTTATCGATCAACTGTTCTAATTCTTTTTCTTTCTTTATCATTAAAGTATCTTGTAGTTACAATTTACATAACAATATTCTATAAAAAACAAAACCCCACGAATGGACTGGGGTTTAATAAATTAGTCGATGATCAATCTCACCCTCTACAGATTACTCAACCGTGACATATTGGATAATCAAGGGTGGGGAAAATGGAAACTTTTTCTCTGTTTTGATTATACAGTTACTACTAACAATTTCCATAGTTCAAGTTTTAAAAAATCTTTTATAAGTAGGATAAGGAATTTCCGGTTTGAATGGGAATCTAATTAACATCATTAATTTTCTGATTCTTTTTTGATGTAACCAAAATATATGACTCTAAAAAAAAGAAACACCAAAACAGAAATAATCATTCCTACAACAATTTCTATTCCATAATTACTAAATATGTTTTCCATTTTACACTCTTGTTTATTTTAAAATTTACAAAGGGTAATTCAAATAAGGTAACTCCCTCACCCTTGATTATCTACTCAACCGTGGTGGAATCAACTTCGGTAGTTCTATTCCATTCTTGACATTCACTTTTTATACCATCACTCATAAGTTAGTTCCCTCTAATTATTATAGACCATTAACTAAAACTCAATTAAAATTACATAAAGAAATAGTAAGACTTCAGAGGAAAGGTTTGAGTTATAGAAAAATACATAAAGAACTGATTAAAAAAGGATTTAAGATTGGAAAATCACCTTCTACCGTTCATTCAATCATTAAGAAAAGAGAAAAAAGAGATAAGTTTTTAAATCAACCTGTGGTGGAAGGTTATACGGAT
>ERZ651768.484-NODE-484-length-29959-cov-10.343618_pt1 | contig 29959 bp, 28 predicted proteins | sample MGYA00514754_ERZ651768 | MGnify/ENA metagenome assembly ERZ651768
AGGGCAACGGCCAGGGACGACCCGGCGGCTCCAAGGCCAGGACCGGCCAGGGCAACGGCCAGGGACGACCCGGCGGCAACCGCAATCGTCGATCCAACCGTCAGGGCCGCTCGGCCGTCTGAACGACCGCCAACCGCATCACCAGCCCCTAACCGGGCCATCACCAACTGGCCGCCGGGGTCGGACACACTGTTCGTGACCGGACATCCCCCCAGCGAGGCGCCGACGGTGAAGACGAGACGAGGCCTTCCCCAGACCACTGTGCTCCTCCTGCTGCTCGCAGCCTGTGGCAGCGCATCCGGCGCCGTCGGTGGGGATCCGGCCGGCGACAAACGGGCCGTGGAGGAACAGGTCAAGGAGACCATCCCCCTCGCCGAAGAGGAGGAGGACCGCCGCACGGTCCTCCGGAGTGCCGTGACGGCGTTCAACTCGTGCCTCACCGATGCCGGGTACACCTTCCGCGGCTTCGCCGGCGACGGCCAGGCCGACGCGGCGGTGACCGAGGACCCCGCCTACCAGGCCGCCCTCCAACGCTGCAACGCACAGAGCGGTATCGGCGACCTCCGTGCCGAGTTCGCCGAATCCCGATCCGAGCGCACCCCCGACCAGATCCGCGAAGCGAACCAGCAGATACTGAAGGTAATCGCCTGCCTCCGCTCCAAGGGTTGGCAGGTGGATGATCCCACCCAGGACCAGACCGGCGGCCTGAACCTCCGCCAGGTGCTACAGGGTTCGGACATCGACATCCGCGGCAACGAGGAGGCCAGGGCCTGCTTCAGCGAGATGAGGCTGAACCGCGGCTGAGATGCCGTCGAACCACGGTCGTGCCACATCCCCTGTTGTCCGGGTCCGGGCCGGGTAACCGACCCGCTGTCCCGGGGCCACACAACCACCCGTCGGCGGGCCATAGCCCCTCTCCATGGGAATCCCGACCAGAGGCAGCATCCCCTCTCCGGTCGCCCGCCTCCTGATCTGGGCGTTCGTGGCGGTCATCGCACTGGGCGTCGGTAGCCAACTGCTCGGCGGCTCGAACGACGAGGCCCGCCTTCCGCCACCGACCACGACGCCACCGACCACCCTGGCGCCGGTCATGACCACCCCTCCTCCCTACTGGATGGACAAGTACGAGTGGGGCCTGAAGGACCACATCGACGCCCTGGCCGTCGACGCCGACTGTACGGAGCTCCACGACCGCTACGTGAAGGCCACCCTGGCCAACAGCGCGGTCGCCGAGCGGTACGGGACCGGCACCGCCGACCTCCTGGAGTACATCTTCCTCGTCTCCGAGGCCATCGGCTGCTACGACGGCTAGGTCGGCGCATCCGAACGCGCCCGGTCAACCGGCGGACAGGAGCCTCTCCGCATACCACGCTGCGAAGCGGGCGACGTTCGGCTCCAGGTACGAGAACCTTCCCTGCCGAGAGAACGGTGATCTCATTCCGAGGTACTGCTGTTCCAGCACGGGAATGTCCTCGGAGATGGCCACGTCGAATCGTTCGTAGTAGGCCTCAGCCACCTCGGCGAAGTCCGGCCGGGCGATGGTCGTCGGTGGGAAGCACACAACCTGGGCACACCGACACCGATCCGGCCCGTCCGGGTAGACCTCGTACATCCACATGCCCTCGGCACCCGTGGCGATGACCAGGTTCGGGAAGAGCCAGGAATAGCGGACCCCGTGGGCCTCCCGGTCGGGCAGGCCATCGATCAGTGGAAGGGCCCTGTGCTGCTCGTCCACCAGCAGGCCGCCGGTGCCCTGCGTGGTCCCGAAGTGCGTGGCATAGGCGCCGACCACCACGTCGGGCTCATCCGGGTCGTCGTAGGTGCTGTCGATGCTCCCCGGATGCACGTAGGGCAGGTGGTAGTACTCGTTGAAGACCTCGGCGAAGCCCTTCCAGTTGCAGTCGACGGTGAACTCCCGACGACGGGTGGTCACCATTTCGGCGAGCGCCCACGGTTCGTGCACCTCGCCGAAATCGCCGAGCCACTCGTCAATCGGCGGTGGCGATTCCTCCAGGCTCACGAACACGAACCCGTGCCGCTCGGCCAGGTCGAACTCGTGCAGGCCGTGGTCGGCACGATCGAAGCCGGCGGTCCGTTGCATGCTGGGCGCTCCCAGGAGGCGCCCGTCCAGGCCGTAGGTCCAGAAGTGGAACGGGCAGCGCATCCGGGAGCAGTTCCCGTCGCCCACCATCACCTGGGACGACCGGTGGCTGCAGGTGTTTGCGAAGGCCCGGAGTCGGCCCTCGTCCCGGACCACCACGACCGGTACGCCGCCGAGGTCCATTGCGCTGAAGTCCCCCACATCGGGCCACCTGTCGAAGCGACCGACCCCGATCCAACCGTGGCGGAACACCGTGTCGCGTTCCACGAGGTGGACCGCCAGGTCGGAGTAGCAGGCCGCCGGCAGGCTGGAGGCCTCGTCGGCAGGGGCGAGACAACGGGCCAGGCCACCTGCCAGGCCGTCGGGAAGCCCGGAGGTTCCGACCACCACGCCCCCCTGTTCGGTCATGGCGGGAGTGTACGACCGGCTCCGGTGCCGCCGTAGTCCCCTACAGTCCCGGAATGCCGCACGTGTCCCTCGACGAGATAGAGCAGGCGACCCGCCGGGCCCTTGTCGGCCACGGCGCCCGGGCCGACGTCGCCGTACACGTCGCCCGGGCCGTCCGGGTCGCCGAGTCCAACGGCAACCGGATCTGCGGCCTCTACTACCTCGAGAGCTACTGCAGACAGCTCGGGACGGGGCGGATCGACGGGTTCGCCGACCCGGTCGTGACTGTGGACCGCCCGGGTGCCGTTCGCGTCGACGGCCGGCTCGGCTTCGCTCAGGCTGCCTTCGCCGCCGGATTTCCGACCGCTGTCGAGGCTGCCCGTGTCAACGGGATCTGTGGGATGTCCGTCGAGCACACCCACACCTGTACGTCGTTGGGCTACTTCACCGAGCAGTTCGCTCGTGAGGGCCTCCTGGCAATTGGCGCAACCAATGCAACGCCCCGGGTTTCGCCGCCCGGCGGTTCGATTCCGGTACTTGGCACCAACCCCATTGCCATGGCCGTCCCCGATGGCGCCGGCGGAATCGCCTTCCAGTTCGACTTCTCGACCAGTGCCGTGGCCCTGGGGAAGATCACTATGGCAGCGGCAGCCGGTGAGGAGATCCCACTCGGTTGGGCGGTCGACGCCGACGGCAACCCGACGACTGACCCGCAGGCTGCGCTGGACGGTTCCCTGGTCTCGGCCGGTGGCTACAAGGGCTATGGCATCGGCCTCATGGTCGAGGTCCTCGCCGGGGCCCTGACCGGTTGTCGCCTGAGCGTCGACGTGCCACCCCTCAAGACCCCCGAGGGCCCGCCCCACGACCTCGGCCAGTTCTACGTGGTGGTAGACCCTGCCTCCTACAGCGGGGACGGATTCCACGAGCGCCTGGTGGCGCTGGGACGGAGCATCTCCGAGCAACCCGGAGCCCGCCTCCCCGGCGCCGATTCGACGCCCATGGACCCGGTGGAGGTCGAGGACGACGTCTGGGCGCTGGTGCTGGACTCAGCCGGAGGCTGAGGCCGACCGGGTCGCCCGGCTCAGGTCTCGATGGCGTCGAGGGTCGCCTCGGCCACGAGGAACCGCTTCGCCTCCTCCACCAATCGGTCGAACGCCGGACCGGCCACACGGAGGCCGTCCCTGTAGGCGGCACCTGGTCCGACGGTGGGCGGGTCGGCCGTTCCCACACTCAGGACAAGCTCTGACACCATGGTGCCGGCCGTAGCCGCGCCGTCAACCCCGCGGATCACGACGCCGCGGCCCTCCGTCTCGTCGATCGACGCCGACAGGCCAGCCAGGGGGGCAGGCGGATCGAAGGTGGCGGTGGCCGACGCCCCGGAACGGGCGGCAACCTCGGCCCCGGCCAGCACGTCGGGTGCAGATGCCAACGGCGATTCGGGCAGGTTGCCTCCTTCCATCGCATCGACGAACACCTCGATCGCCGCACCCAGGTCGACCTCGGCGGCCGTCACGTTTCGAGCCAGGCGGTCCGCCACACCGGCGCTGCAGCCAGCCACCCGTGCACAACGCAGGACCAGGTCGTGGACCTCCCGCGGCGCCACCAGCAGGGTTCTACTCACGCCTGGAACACCTCGCCCATCGGGGTGGCGCTGAACTCACTCTGGGAACACCTCGCCGAACAGGCGCAGCCAGTTCCCACCCAGAACCAGGTCGCGGTCGGCAGCCGAGAACCCGACCTCGTCCAGCCCCTCTGAGAGGCTGCCGAAGTCCTTCGGGCCGTCGAACCAGGCAGGCCAGGGCGGGAACGATGGCGCCCCGCCCGGCTCCGGCGGACGATCCCAACGACCGCTGCGCATCCAGCCCAGGGCGTCCGGGGCCCACCCCAGGACGGCGTCGGAACCGATCGCCACGTGCTCTACGCCGACGGTGGTTGCCAGGTCGGCGAGCATCCCGCAGTACCCGGCCCTGGTGACGTCCGCTCCACCCATGAACAGCGGGTAGAGCGTGCACCCCACCACGCCGCCCCGTCCGGCCACCGCAGCGATCAGGTCGTCCGGCTTGTTGCGCGGCGAGTCGCAGAACGAGGTCGGGTTGCCATGGGTGATGGCGATGGGCCTCGACGAGGCGTGCACGGCCTCCATTCCCGTCCTGTTGCCCACGTGCGAGATGTCGACCAGCACGCCGGCGTCGTTCAGGGCGGCGACCATCCGATGACCTACCCGGGTGAGGCCTCCGTCATGGGGCTCCCAGCAGCTCGAGCCGAGGTGGTTGGCGATGTTGTACGTCAGCTGGACGACCCTGATCCCGACGTCGGCGAATATTCCCGCCATCTCCGGGTCGTCGCCCAGCATCGAGCTGTTCTGGAAGCCAAGCACCACGGCGAGGACGTCGTCGTCTACCGCCTCATGGATCTCGTCCACCGATCGCACGATCCGGATCAGGTCGGCGTTGTGCCGACAGAGGTGGCGGAAGGCGCCGATCCTCGTCATGGCCCCGTCGAGGTCCTCCCAGACCCCCACGGTGGCGTGGACCACGTCGATGCCACCGGAGCGGACCTCGCTGATCACCTCCCTGGACCAGTTGTTGATCTGCAGGCCGTCGATGATCACGGGCTTCTCCTATCCTGCGGTGCAGAGGGATTCTCCGCCATCCCCGGTCTGGGTGGAAGTACCCAGTCGTCGGTGGTGTCAGGGCCCAGGTCGTCCAGGCGTGGGGCCCCCTGGAAGAGCGTCACCCTGAGCCAGTCCGTGGACTTCGGCTTGAAGTTGTCCATTCCGTACATGGCCAGCTGGAACCTCTGGATCTGCAGCGGGAGGTAGCCGGCGGCACAGGCGTTGTCACGGGGCTCGCAGTAGCGACGGTCGCTGGCGTGGAGTCGCTCGAATGCCTGCCGGTGTTCCGGGTGGTCCACCAGCACCCCCTGGACGGGTGTGGCGCCGTCGGCCTCCACCAGGGCGGAGCGGAACCGCCACAGCCGTAGTGCCACGTCGATGGCCACGTCCCTGCGTTCCGGGGCCAGGCGGCTCCGCCGGGCACGGCGCGGTTCCTCGGTGTTGTCGCTGACCACCCACCAGAAGACGTCGGCGTCGGCACCGTCCAGTTCCAGGGCCTCCAGCCACCCGAACCGCTCGTCCAGCAGCCGTCGGGCCTCGCCCACGGTCGTCGCCGGGTCGGCCGCGGCGTGCTCGTCGACCAGGAACAGGTCGTCGAAGAGGTCGTCGTCGCCGTCGTGGAGTTCCAGGAGCAGCGAGACCACCATCTCAGCCGTCTCGGGTCCCTCGGCTTCGGCCCACCGGTACAGGGCGTCGAACGGAAGGTCGCCGCCGGCCACCCTGCCCCATGTGGCGGCGATCCCGTCCAGTACTGGCACCAGGGCCGCCGGGTTGAGGAACGGATGGCAGTCGTCAGTGGTTCCCGAGGTGAAGTGCCTGGCCGCCCGGCCGATCCACCAGGCCAGCCGATCGGCCGAGGCCGGATCTCCGGCCCGGCCCCGCACGTCGGCCAGAGCCACCTCGCGGACCCCCACCCACGCGTCAAGGACCCGCAGGTGCTTGAAGGCGTATGGAACCAGGCCCAGGCCGGTGGCGTTGCCCAGGCCGAAGAACCTGCGCCAGCCACCCGTGAATCCGACCGCCAGGTCACCGCCGCGCACCCTGGCGCAGTGCTCGACCATGTCGTAGCCGAGTTCCCGGAACATCCAGGCGGTCACGAACTGGGCCCGGTACGGCACGCGGAACGGATGGTCGGCCGGGTAGCCGGCGAAGGACCGCATCCCGAACTTGCCGTTGGCGTAGAAGGCCGTGCTCCGGAGGATGTAGCCGGCATCCCCCACGTGGTCGGGATCCGGTTGCCCTCCACCCGCCAGGGCATCGACCAGGTACTGGAAGAACCGTACGCTCCGGTTTCCCCTGGTCAGCGAGAGGATCCGGGGGTCGAGGCGAGCCTCCTCCTGTGCCGGCACCTCCACCCGGAGTGTCTTCAGCAGGTCGTCGGTGACGTCGCCGTCGACCAGCACGGCGGCGACCTCCCAGCGTTCTGCGATCACCCGGTCGGTGTGCGCGGACTCGTCGATCGTCGTTGTGAAGGCCACGAAGCTGAACCGGTGGGTACCGGTGTCCACCCGGTAGATCGACTCGCCGCGCCCCTCTTCGTCGAGGTCCTGACGTACGAGGCCGGCCGTCCACCCGTCCGCCACGGCCCGTCGGAGCATCGTGCGACTGAAGCTGTACCGGGTGAGGCGGGCCGCTCCGAGCATCTCGGGCTGCATCACGACCTCGGGCGGGCGCAGGGCGGTGGCGCGGGCGTCCAGCTCCGCCTGAAGTCGATCAATGACCGGGTGGACCGCCATCATCGCAGCACCGGCCAGCCTTGGAACCCCTGTCGCACCGCGGCAGGTTAGACCCAGCCGTTCCTACGGCCGCTTCTCCGGTGGCGTCGAAACCTGTCCCGGACGCGGACCACCCGCCTCCAACTCGAGGCGGGTGCATCCCGGGGGTGTCCCGAATCGGTTCGCTCCCTACGGCGTCGCCCGAGTTTCCGTCGGACCCGTACGCCCAGCTAACCGGTCGACGCAATTCTCGCGCCGCCGACCGCAATCCACAAGGGCTATCTGGAGCGCCGGTCGGACGGTCGCCAAATTGGCGTCGATGGTGTATCCCTCCTGGCTCCGGCAGCTCTACCCTTCAGGCCATGCATCTTCGAGTCCTCGCCCCTATTGTCATAGTCGCCGCTCTAGCTTCCGGCTGCGGCGAGAAGGCCCAGTTCAAGGACGACGTCGCTTCCATCATCCACGGCCGGTGCGTCAGAGGCATGGAGCAGCAGGGAGATTCTCGACTGGCACTTGAAGGAGCGGGTCTCACCATCGATGACGCCTGCACCTGTGCCGTCGACCTGATTGCCCAGAACTACTCCGTCCAGGACCTCACCCTCATGGGTGACGAGAAGATGGACATCGTGTTCACCAATGCTGGGCGAATCTGTGCCACCACGCTGACCGACTGATCAGGAGCCCGGCAGTACCTGCCGGATGTGCGGGGATAGGTTCCTCCCATGGTCGGTCTGGCGGAACTCCTCGAAGCCAATGGTTTCCTCGTCATCGACGGCGCCATGGGCACGGAGCTGTTCGCCGCCGGCCTCACCGCCGGCGACCCACCCGAGCTCTGGAACCTGGACCATCCGGACCGGATCCGGGCCATCCACCAGGCCTACGTGGATGCCGGATCCGACATCGTCCTCACCAACTCCTTCGGCGGCAACCGCCACCGCTTGAAGCTCCACTCGCTGGAGGGGCGTGTACCCGAGCTGAACGCCGCCGCGGCCTCCATAGGCAGGGAAGTAGCCGATGCCGCCGACCGGCCGGTCCTGGTCGCCGGGTCCATGGGTCCCACCGGGGAGCTCATCGAGCCCCTCGGCGCGCTGACCGTCGCCGAGGCCCAGGAGGCGTTCGCTGAGCAGGCGGCCGGCCTGTCCGACGGCGGCGCCGACATCCTCTGGCTCGAGACCATGAGCGCCCTTCCCGAGGTGGAGGCGGGCGTACTGGGAGCCCGCTCCACCTCAGGCCTCCCGATCGTGGTCACCCTCAGCTTCGACACGGCCGGTCGGACCATGATGGGCATCACCGGGGAGGACGCCGGTGCCCTGCTGGCCGAGCTCGGCGTGGACGGCATCGGGGCCAACTGCGGTGCCAACCTGGCCGACACCGAGGCCGCCGTCGTGGCCATCCATTCGGCGTGCGGCGACATCCCGGTCGTCTCCAAGGCGAACGCCGGCATACCCGTCTGGAAGGGAGCCGAGCTGGAGTACGACGCCACACCGGAGATCCTCTCGGCTCATGCCCACAGGCTCCGGGAGGCGGGCGTATCCATCATCGGCGCCTGCTGCGGCAGCACGCCCGACCACATCGCCATGATCCGGGCAGTCCTGGACGGCGACCGTCCGGTCCCGGACATCGCTTCACCGGTTGCGACAGCCACCGTCGGATCAGGTGAACGCACGGATCGGCGAAGGCGCCGACGGCGTTCCTGAAGGTCACCCCGTAGCGGTCGACCGGGCGGTGGTGCCGGCGAGCGCCGCCTCGGCCGCCTCGGCTCCAGCCTCCAGCAGTTCTGGTACCAGTCCGAACTCGAAGTCGGGGGCGTCGTCGACTGTCGGCAACTCCACGTGGAGGACGTCCAGGTCGGTGGGAACGTCCAGCCACTGCTGGCGTATCAACTCGGCGGCGGCGGCCCGGACCCCGACCATCATCAGCGACAGCGCCGTCTGCTTCCCGGCTGGCGCGAACTTGGCCGCCACGTCCAGCACGACCAGCCGCGTGGGGGCCAACGACACCGCCTTTCGGAGCGGGATGTTGGACACCACGCCACCGTCGATGTGCCGGCTGCCGTCCTCCAACTCGACCACCGGCAGGACGCCGGGAACCGCGGTCGATGCACAGAGCAGGTCCACGACGGGACCGCTGGTCCACCAGGTCAACTGTCCGGTGGCGGCATCGGTGGTCCCCACGTGGCAGGGAACGGAGACCTCGGCCAGGTCGTCCATCGGTACGTGCTCGGCGATCAGGGCCCGGAGCCTGTCTCCCGTGTCGAAGCTGGACCGTCCCCGCAGGACGGACGCCACGTTTCGGATCACGCTTCCCCGGATGGGCGCCTTCTCGGCCACGTCCCGCCACAGGTCCTCGAGTCGACCCACCTGCTCGAGCGTGGGGTCGTGCGCAAGGTAGACGCCGTTCAGGGCGCCGGCCGATACGCCCACGATCTCGTCGGGAATGATGTCGTTCTCGAGGAGCACCCGCAGCATCCCGACTTGGGCCGCCCCCCGGACCGAGCCGCCGGAGAACACGAACACCGTGTGGTCCCGCTCGACCGCGGCCGGTCGGCGCAAGCGGTGCAGCCATCGGATGCGAGCCATGGCCAGAAGGTAGCGGGCCGTCGTCGCCTTGTTCCGACCGCGTCGACGCCCGTCGCTAGAGTCGGGAGATGCCACATCCCATGCTGTTCCCCACCATCAGGTGCCGGGATACGAGGGCGCTGATCGACTTCCTCGTCACGGCCTTCGGCTTCCGGGAGCACTTCTCGGTGCCCGACCGAGACGGCATAGTCCACGCCGAGATCCGCTGGCCGGGAGGCGGCGGGGTGATGCTGGGCGATGTAGCGCTCGGCGACGCCGACCACATGGCTCTCCCCACGGGCCCTATCAGCGTCTTCGCAGTGACCGACGACCCCGACGGCCTCCACGACCGTGCAACCGCAGCCGGTGCCAGCATCGTTCGCGGGCTCCGGGACGAGGACTACGGCGGCCGGGGCTTCACGGCCACCGACCCGGAGGGCAACTTCTGGAGTTTCGCCACCTGGCACGGGGATTGAGCCCCGGCCGGGCAACTGCCCGCGGTGGTGCGGTCGTGGGCGGCGACTGGCAGAGTCTGGAGGTGGACGACCTCGGACCTGCCGACGACCCGACGAGGCTCCGCGAGGCATGGGAGGCCTTCTGCGACCGCCTCAGGGATGGAGCCGACACCATCCTGGATCCGGTCCAACCCGCCGAGGGCTACGACCACGCCGAGGGATTCCGCCACCTGTTGCGACGCCTCCAGAGTGCGATCGGCCCCGGCGTGGAGGGTGGCGACGCCCTGTACCCGGAGCTCGCCTGGGTCCACCCCTCCAAGACCGGTCAGGACAACCCAGACGGGTTGTACCAGTCGGCGTCCGTCGACCTGGCGAACACCTACCGGCTGGCGGGAAACGTCGGGACGGTCTGCTACCTGGGCCTGACCCTGATGACGTTCGACTTCGGTCGGGCGCCGATCGAGCAGCTCCTCACCCTCGACAGTTCCGTACTGCCCGTCGACGGGAACGGCGACTTCGAGATCCACTTCGGTGCCGGTCCGGCGCCAGAAGGTGCGGCCGAGGGCACGTGGTTCGAACTCCCCCCGAAGCGCTGCAAGCTGTTGGTCCGACAGTTCTTCAACGACTGGGACGTCGAGGTTCCAGCCGACCTGCGCATCGACTGCGTCGACGCCGGGCCGCCGGACAGCCGGATGGACGCCGATACGGTCATCCACCACCTCGTGACGGTGGCCGACCAGGTGGTCTCCATGACGGCCTTCTGGTCCGGCTTCGGACGTCGCCACCTCGAGCATGGGGAGGTCAACTCGTTCGACCACATTGATCCGGATCGCGGGCCGAACCTGGCGATGGGAGCCAGCCCCCAGCAGGGCTACGGCCAGGCCTGGTGGCACGTGGAAGAGGACGAAGCCCTGCTCTACGAGGTGGAGGTCCCGAATTGCGTCTACTGGGGGGTCCAGCTCGGCGACGTCTGGTACCAGTCCCTGGACTGGGTGAACCGGCAGTCCAGCCTGAACGGACACCAGGCGTCGATCAGCGACGACGGGGTGTTCCGGGCCGTCATCTCGCAGCGGGACCCGGGAATCGCCAACTGGCTGGACACCTCCGGTGCCACGCAGGGGTGCATCACGTACCGGTGGAACCAGGCCGGATCGTCGCCAGTTCCGACCCTCCGGCTTATCCCGTTCGCGGAACTCGAGGGAAGCCTGGACGACAGGTGGATCCGGATCAGTCCCGGGAAGCGATCCGACCTCCTGCGGATACGACGCCGTGGAGCCCTCAGGAGGTTCCGCCGGTGATCCCACTCCCCCACCTTTCGATACAGGTCATCAACTTCGCCGCCGAGGGGCCCGGCGACTGGCAGACGCTTAGCGACCACGCAGTCGCCGCCGACCGTGCCGGCGTGGACCGGCTGGCCGTTTCCGACCACGTCGCCTTCGGCGACGACCTCTCCGACTACGCCGATCCCTCGAAGGGCGGTACGTCAGGTGGACGCCAGCCCACCGGACCAGACGGCCTCTGGCTGGAGCCGCTGACCACCCTGACCTGGCTGGCCGCCCGGACCGACCGGATCCGACTCCAGACCGGCATCCTGCTGGCCGCGCTACGACGACCGGTCGTGCTGGCCAAGACTGCGGCAACCCTCGACGTACTGTCCGGAGGTCGCCTGGACCTCGGGGTGGGCGTCGGCTGGCAGGCAGCCGAGTACACGGCGGCGGGCCTCGAGTTCGGCGTACGCGGACGGCTCCTGGACCAGACCCTGGAGGTCTGCCATGCCCTCTGGACCCAGCCGAAGGCCTCGTACTCCGGAGACGGCCTCTCGTTCGATGGCGTGCACGCCATGCCCAAGCCTGTATCCGGCGACGGCGTGCCGATCTGGGTCAGCGGCACCGTCAACCCGAGGACCGCCCGGCGCCTCGCACGCTTCGGCACCGGCTGGATCCCCTGGGGCGACGACCGGGCCGACGTCACCGGCGGCATCTCCCGCATGCGATCCCTGCTGGACGAGATGGGCCTCGACCACGCCGGGTTCCAGGTGCAGGGATCAGTTCACGTGGCCACCGACGCCGACGGAGCGGTCGACGTCGCGTCGACCATGGCGGGCGTACCCGACCTGGTGGCCGCCGGGGTGACCGACTGCCGCCTCCAGCTGCGCCTGCCGTCGGGAACCGAACCGGCCACCGATCTGCTTGGACGCTCGGTGGAGGCCTTCCGGACCGTCGTCGGACGGAGCACCTGACGTGAGGTTCGGGTTCTTCGGCGTCAACGCCGGCGTGCTGTCCGAACCGGCCACCATGGTGGCTGCTGCGACCACCGCCGAGGCCGCCGGCTGGGAGTCGATCTGGACCGGCGAGCACCTGGTCGCCGCCAGCCCGCAGCGCCCACCCTCACCGGTCCGACCCGATACCCACTTCGTGGACCAGGTGGCCTCGCTGGCCCACCTGGCGGCGCAGACCACCACGCTGCGCCTGGGGACCGGCATCGTGATCCTTCCACAGCGGAATCCGGTTGTCCTCGCCAAGGAGCTGGCCTCGGTGGACGTCTTGTCCGGCGGCCGCCTCGAGGCCGGGTTCGGCGTCGGCTACGTACCCGACGAATTCGACGCCATCGGCGTCCCGTTCTCCGAACGCGGCGCCCGGATGGACGACCACATCGACGCACTGCGGGCCATGTGGCGTGGGGACCTCGAGTTCGAGGGACGCTTCACGTCGTGGCACGGCGTGGAGGCCCATCCCCGGCCGGTCGAGCCTCACGGCCCCCCGATCCACGTCGGCGGGGGTTCGGCGGCCACCTTCCGACGTGCCGTCCTACGGGCCGACGGGTGGTACGGCTTCCTCTCGACGCTGAAGTCGACCGGGTCCGCCATGGACGCCCTGGACCGTGGGATGGCGGAACTGGACAGACCGGCACACCTCGGCCGCATCCAGGTCAGTGTGACCCCGTCGGAGCCCGTCGACCGCGACATGGTCCGCCGCTACGAGGACCTGGGCGTGGATCGCCTCATCCTGGTCCGCGACTTCCGCGACGTCGGGGGCACGCCGAATCCCGAGCGGGCCGATGACGTACTGCGGTTCATCGACGAGGCTCCCGGAAGGCTCGGCTTCGCCTGACCCCGTCCAATGCTGGGCGGGTGTCCACCCCGGCAGCCACCGCGATGCCGCCGATGCCGGCGAACGCCAGCATCAGCATCACCCGACGGGCACCCACCACAGGGTCGTCCGCTCCCAGCAGCAACGCGACGGTCACCGCCACGCTGCAGACGCTGCCGATCTCCGTCATAATCCGGTTCGTGGCACCCGCCTGGCCCAACGACGGCCCTGAAACGTAGCGCATTGCCAGCGACGCGCTGTTGGCGTGCGCCAATCCCACTCCGAGGGCGTAGAGCGCTATGGCCGGAAACCACAGCCACAGGTCAGGACCGGGTCCGACGCCCGACCGGAACCAGAGGGCACCGACCACCATGCAGGCCGCGCCCGGCACCAGCAGGCACCGGTGGCCGTAGCGGTCGGCCAGTCGACCGCTCACGAAGCTCATGGGTCCACCGATCAGCGGCACGAGGGCCAGGGTGGCCCCGGCAGCCGACGGGCTCATCGCCCATGCGCCGGTGAGAACGGTGATCAGCGCAAGGTAGGTGCCGGCGAAGTTTCCGGCGATCAGGAACGCCAGCAGGTTGCCCCGCCCGTAGTAGCGGATCCGGTAGAGCGAGAGGTCCAGGATGGCCCGCGGGTGGCGGGCCGATCGGCGCACCACCAGGGCGAGGCTGGTCGGCGCGAGGACCAGGGCAAGGACCGTCCTGCGGTCGGTCCAGCCCCACTCGCCGGCCTGGACGATGCCGGTTGCCAGCATCGCGGTGCCGACCACCAGCAGTAGCGCTCCGCCCAGGTCCGGTCGGCCCGCCCGTACCTCACCCGACGGCTCGTCAGGGGCGAGGAACGCCAGTCCGAGCGCCACCGTCAGCATGGCGATCGGGATGTTGAACGCGAACGTCCACCGCCATCCCAGGGCGTCGATCACCAGCCCACCGACCACCGGTCCCAGGACCAGCGAGATCCCGCCCAGGCCGCCGTACGCCCCCACGGCGGTGCTCCGCCGCTCGGCCGGGAAGGCGTCCAGCAGGATCGCCAGGGCGGCCGGCCCCTCGAGTGCCAGACCGCCTGCCTGCACCACCCGGGCGGCGATCAGGATCGGCAGGGTCGGGGCGGTCGCCACCAGCAGGGAACCGACGGCCAGGAGGCTCACCCCTGTCAGGAAACTCCGCCGACGTCCGAAGCGGTCCGAGATCCAGCCGCACGGTATGAGCAGGGCTATGAGCGTGATGGCAAAGGCGTTCAGGACCCACGACGTGGCCGCCGGGCCCGAGGCGAAGGTCGCCTGGATCTCACCGAACGACACGAAGGTCACCGAGTAGTTCATCGACGCGGAGACCACCGCGCCTGCGACCAGGGCGAACGTGCGCCAGGGGGACCGCCCCTGACCGACCGTCATCGGAGCCGCCGACTCGGAATCAGTCGGCTTCCAGTCGTCGGGCCTCGTCGCCGATCGTCGTCGAATCGCCGTGACCGGTGTGCACGGCGGTATCCCCGTCCAGGACGAACAGGCGGGATCGGATGCTATCGACCAGCATCCCCCTGTCCGAGAAGGAACGGCCCGTGGCACCCGGCCCGCCGTTGAAGAGCGTGTCGCCGCTGAAGACCACCCCGAGGCTCGGTACGTGGATGCAGCAGCCACCCGGCGAGTGGCCCGGGGTGTGCAGGATCGTCAGTTCGTCGCCGGCCACGTCGACGGACAGGCCGTCCCGAAGGGCGTCGTCGATCCTCCGGTCCGGGTGGACGACGTCCCAGAGCATCCCGTCGTCGGGGTGCAGCCAGATCGGGGCGTCCACGGCGTCGGCCAACTCGACGGCGGCGTTAATGTGATCGTTGTGGCCGTGGGTGCACAGCACCCCGAGGGTCCGCCGCCCCCCGACCGCCTCGGCGATCGGCCGGTGGTCGTGGGCGGCGTCGACCACAACCACCTCGTGGTCGTCGCCGATCAGCCAGACGTTGTTGTCAACCTCGAAGTCCTCGCCGTCCAGCGAGAAGATCCCGCTGGTGACCACTCGGTCGATCCTCAGGCCCATCCCGACGGACCTACAGGACCACCACGGAGCGCAGCACCTCGCCGCGTTCCATGGCGTGGAAGGCCTCCTCGACGTCGTCCAGGGAGATCGTCTCGGACACGAACCGGTCCAGGTCGAGGCGGCCCTGTAGGTAGAGGTCGATCAGCATCGGGAAGTCCCGGCTGGGCAGGCAGTCGCCGTACCACGACGACTTCAGCGTGCCGCCCCGGCCGAACACCTCGATCATGGGTAGCTCGATCTTCATCTCCGGGTTGGGGACCCCGACCAGGACGACGGTGCCGGCGAGGTCCCGGGAGTAGAACGCCTGCTCGTAGGTCACCGGTAGGCCGACGGCCTCGATTGCCACGTCGACGCCGTTGCCTCCGGTCAGCGACCGTATGGCCTCGACCGGATCCTCGGTCGAGGAGTTGACGGTGTGGGTGGCCCCGAACTCCCGGGCGATGGCCAACTTCCGGTCGTCGAGGTCCACGGCGATGATCGTGTGGGCGCCGGCCAGGCTCGACCCGGCGATCGCCGCATCGCCCACGCCGCCACAGCCGAACACGGCCACGGAATCTCCGCGGCCCACGTTGCCTGTGTTCATGGCGGCCCCCAGGCCGGCCATCACGCCGCAGCCGACCAGGCCTGCCACCTCCGGACGGGCCGCCGGGTCCACCTTCGTGGCCTGGCCGGCGTGCACCAGGGTCTTCTCGGCGAAGGCGCCGATGCCCAGCGCCGGCGAGAGCTCGACGCCGTCCAGGGTCATCTTCTGCGTGGCGTTGTGGGTGGCGAAGCAGTACCAGGGGCGACCCCGTCGACACGACCGGCACTGGCCGCAGACCGCCCGCCAGTTCAGGATCACGAAGTCGCCGGGGGCCACGTCGGTGACGCCGTCACCCACCTCTTCCACGATGCCCGAGGCCTCATGGCCGAGCAGGAAGGGGAACTCGTCGTTGATGGCGCCCTCGCGGTAGTGGAGGTCCGTGTGGCAGACCCCGCAGGCCTGCACGGACACCAGGACCTCGCCCGGGCCCGGATCAGGCACCTCGATGGTCTCTACGGTGACCGGCTCACCCTTGGCTCGGGCCACCACGGCCCGGACGCTGTGCGGCATGACTTCTCCCTGGTGCTGGCCGGACGGTCCGACGCCGGACCGAGAACGGCCGGACGCTAACAGGTGGCCGTTCCACCCTCTCCGAACCGGCGACGGGTGGCCGCCCGGTCGACCTTGCCGCTGGAGTTACGGGGCAGGGCATCGAAGAGCACCCGGCGCGGGTACGCGAACCGGGCCAGGTGCTCCTAGGCCAGGCGCCGGAGGCCCCCGGCCAGCTCCGTGCTCTCCTCCCAGGTCGAGTACAAGTCGCCGACCCCGGTGCTGATCGGCCGGGGGAAGAGGGGCGGTCGACGCACCGCCACATCCTGACAGGGGCGATGCTCCGGACCTATCGTCCCGACACGACGGACCAACCCCGCGGAGGTGGACATGAAGGTAGCGATCACGGGAGCCTCGGGGTTCCTCGGTTCCCACTGCCTGGCAGTAGCGGTGGCCTCTGGACACGAGGTCAGGGCGGTCGTCCGCAACCCGGCCAAGGCCCGCTCTGCTGCTTCCCTCCACGGCCTGGACCCCGACGGAATCGAGGTCGTCGTCGCCGACCTGGCCGACCACGAGGCGCTGCGGGCGTCGGTGGACGGGGTCGACGCCCTGCTCCACGTCGGCGCCGTGTTCAGCCTGGATCCCCGCCAAGGCCGCCAGATGCGCTCGGTGAACCCGACCTCCACCTCGGTCCTGCTGGAAGCGGCAGCCGATCGGGACCTCCGACGGGTGGTCCACGTCTCGTCCATGGGCGTCTACGGGGCCGGCCGGACCTCGGTGGGTCCCGACACCCCGACCGGCCCGGAGTGCGGGCCGTACACCGGAAGCAAGATCGAGGCGGACGCCCTGGCCGTGTCCCACCAGCGGGCCGGGCGACCCGTGGTGATCGTCTGCCCCGGTGGGATCATCGGCCCACTGGATCCCAGCCCCGAACTGAGCGATTCCATGGCCGCGGCGCTGGACGGCCTACGCCGCTCCCGGGTTCCGATGCCCGAGGGGGCCTGTTTCGGCATGGTCGACGTGAGGGACGTGGCGGCGGCCTGTGTGGGATCGCTGACCTCCGGTGGGGCACCGGCCCGCCACCTCCTGGCCGGCCACCTGGTCGGACCTGCAGACATGCTCCGGATGGCGTCCGAGCTGACCGGCCGTCCGGTGCGGATCACCGGCTTCCCGGCACCGCTGCTCAGCCTGACCGGCGTCCTCTGCGACCTGGTGGGACGGGCGACCGCCAACAAGATGCCGCTCAGCCGGGAGGTCGCCCGCATGACCACGGCCAACATGCGGGCCGGTGGCCTCCAGGAGGTCGACCAGCGGAGCGCCCACCAGACCTTCGGGTTCCCGGCGACCCCCCTCGAGACGACCCTGGCGGAGACCATCTCGTGGCTGCACGTTGCAGGGCACCTGACCGACGAGCAGGCCGGTCGGCTGGCCCACTGACCCTGCCCGGTCAGGACCTGTCGTCGGGCGCACCCCGGACCAGCACCACGGCCAGGAACGCCACCACGGCCACCACGGCCATCGAGGCCCCCATGGCCAACGCCTCCGGTGAACCGACGTCAGGGCCCACCCCGGTGTGGGCGTGGTCGACCTCGCCCAGCAGGTGGTGGCTGAGCAGCGCCCCGACCAGGACTGACCCCGAGCCGACGGCCACCGACGTGGCCATGATGGCCGGTACGCGGCGGACCAGGAGGGCCGCCGTCGCCGGTGGTGCCACCAGGAAGGCGAACACCAGGAGCCCACCGACCGCCTCGAAGGACGCGGTGACCGACAGGGCGACCAGGACCAGGAAGGCGATCTCGGTGGCCCGGGGTCGCAGGCCCAGGAGTTGGGCCTGGACGTCGTCGAAGGTCAGGGCCAGCAGTGGTCGGTGGAACACCAGGGCCATGGCCGCCACCAGGGCCACGACCACCACCTGTCGGAGCAGGGCGGTTCCCGTGGTGTCGAGCAGCGATCCGAAGAGGAACTCCTCGAGCTGGTGTTCGTCGATCCCATCCGAAGCGGCCACCAGCACGACGGTGAGGGCCAGCATCGCCACCAGGAGCAGGCCGATGGCCGACTCGCCGGGCAGCGGCGAGCGACGCTGCACGCCGCGGACGCCCAGGACCATCACGACGGCGGCCACCAGCGCACCCACCATGAGGTCGCCACCCAGCAGGGAGGCAATGGCCACCCCGGGCAGCACGCCGTGGCCGAGTGCCTCGGCCAGGTAGGTGTTGCCGCGCAGGACGACCCACGTTCCGACCACCGAGGTGGCCACCACGGTGAGCAGCGCGGCCAGCACGGCCCGCTGGAAGCCGGGATCGCCGGTGAACGGCTCGATCCACCAGGCGATCGGATCGGTCAGGAACTCCATGCTGGCGGCCACCTCGACCGGGTTCGCCGACCACCTGAGGGCCGGAAGGATTGAGAACGAGTCTCAATCGTAGGGCCTATCCGGACCGGGGCGACGATCAGGCGGGCCAGGCCTCTCGGAGGCGCCGCCACGAATCTCCTAGGGCCTCGGGAAGCACCCGGAGGTCGGCCGTCGTCGTGGTGAAGTTCGTGTCACCGGACCAGCGGGGCACCACGTGCACGTGGAGATGGCCGGGTACCCCGGCACCGGCCGCCGGCCCCAGGTTCAGCCCCACGTTCACGCCACCCGGCGAGAAGGCAGACTCGACGGCGGCCACGGCGTCACGCACCGTCGCCCAGAGCTCCTCGTGTTCGGCGGCGTCGAGGCCGTCCAGGGTGGCCACGGCACGTCGGGGCAGGACCATCATGTGGCCGCTGGTGTACGGGTAGGCGTTCAGCAGGACGAAGCAGGTCTCGCCCCGGTGGACGATGAAGGTCTCGGAATCGTCGAGGCCGCTCTGCTCGATTGCCTCGAAGAGGGTCGACCCGTCCGGCATCCCGCTTTCAACACCATCCAGCGGCGCGTCCCCGCCCAGCGACGCCACGTAGGCATGCCGCCAGCCGGCCCAAAGTTGGTCCAGGCGGCTCAGGACTTCGCCTCCACCGCGGCGGCCAGGCGCTCCACGAACTCGTCGAGGGGCAGGTCCCGCTCTGGAGCATCGGCCCCGCGGGCATTGTCGCCCACCGTGCCGTTGGCCCTGTCGTCGTCGCCGACCACCAGCACGTGCGGAACCTTGGCCACCTTGCCGGCCCGGACCCGCTTGCCGAGTGGTTCGTCGGCCGCCGCCAGGGTGGCCCGGAACCCCTCATCACCCAGCCGGTCCAGGACCGACTCGGCATAGGCCTGGTGCTCGTCGGCCACCGGCAGGACCCGGACCTGCTCGGGAGCCAACCACCGCGGGAACGCTCCGGCATAGTGCTCCAGCAGCACACCGAAGAAGCGCTCGATGGAGCCCATGAGCGCCCGGTGGATCATCACGGGACGGTGGCGACCACCGTCGGCACCCACGTACTCCAACTCGAACCGCTCCGGGAGGTTGAAGTCCAACTGGATGGTGGAGAGCTGCCAAGGGCGGCCGATGGCGTCGGTGACGTCCACGTCGATCTTCGGCCCGTAGAAGGCGCCGCCTCCCTCGTCCACCACGTAGTCCAGCCCGGCCGACTCCAGCGCCGCCCTGAGGCCGTCGGTGGCCATCTCCCAGAGCTCCTCCTCGCCCACCGCCTTGTCCTCCGGCCGGGTGGAGAGCTTTGCCTGGAAGTCCTCGAACCCGAAGGCCCGCAACACGCTGAGGGTGAAGTCCAGGAGCGAGGCCAACTCGTCCGGGACCTGCTCCCGGGTGCAGAAGATGTGGCTGTCGTCCTGGGTGAAGCCCCGGCTCCGCATCAGGCCGTGGATGACGCCCGAGAGCTCATAGCGGTAGACGGTGCCCAGCTCGAAGAGTCGACTGGGAAGGTCCCTGTAGCTGCGCTGCCCGCTCTGGAAGATCGCCACGTGGAAGGGGCAGTTCATCGGCTTCGGGTAGTACGTGGCCCCGTCCAGCTCCATCGGTGGGTACATGCCGTCGGCGTAGAAGTCGAGGTGCCCGCTGGTCTCCCAGAGCACCGACTTGGCGATGTGCGGGCTGTACACGAAGTCGTAGCCACCGGCCTCATGGCGGGCACGGCTGTAGTCCTCGATCAGCTTGCGGACCAGGGCGCCCTTCGGGTGCCAGACGGCCAGCCCCGGACCGAGGGCCTCTGGCCAGGACAGCAGGTCCATCTCGGCGGCGAGGCGGCGATGGTCCCGCTTCTCGGCCTCGACCAGGCGGTGGAGGTGCGCCTTCAGGGCCTTCTTGTCGGCCCACGCGGTGCCGTAGATGCGCTGGAGCATCGGCTGCTTCTCGTCGCCCCGCCAGTAGGCACCGGCGACCTTCTGCAGCGCGAAGTGCCCGAGGCGGCCCGTGGACGGTACGTGCGGTCCGAGGCACAGGTCGATGAACCCGTCGCCGTTGCGGTAGTAGGTGACGGAACCATCGGTGGACGCCTCACCGGCCATCTCGCCGGAGGCGGCACCCGACGTGACCTGCTCGATGATCTCCCGCTTGTAGCGGTGGCCGGCGAACAGGTCCAGAGCCTCACCCGCGTCGGCCTCATGGCGCTCGAAGGCCTGGTCGGCCTCGATCACCTCGCGCATCCTCGCCTCGATGGCCTCCAGGTCGTCATTGCTGAACGTGGCGCCGCCGGGCAGTTCGAAGTCGTAGTAGAAGCCGTGCTCGATGGGTGGGCCGATGGCGTAGGTGGCACCCGGCCAGAGGTCCAGCACGGCCTGGGCAAGCACGTGTGCCGTCGAGTGTCGGATGGTGTGGAGCCCGTCGTCGCTGTCCGCTGTGACTATCGAGACGCTGCACCCGTCGGGCAGCACCCGGTCGAGGTCGCGGCCGTCGCCATCGACGGTGACGATCAGGGCCGCCCTTGCCAGACCCGGGCCGATGTCGGCGGCCAGGTCGGCACCGGTGGCACCCTCGGGCAGGACGCGTGTGGAGCCATCGGGAAGGGTGATCGTGAGTTCCGACATGTCGGGTCAGGCCTCCTCGTGGATCGTCAGCATGCTCGTCGCCGGGAAGCGACCAGCCGGCCCGGCCGTGCCGAGACTCCCTGTCTCCATCCTGTGAGGGTATGGGAGTTCCCCGCCCGGGACGCAGACGATACCGACGCTCCCCTCCACGACCGTCCACCCGGCCCGGCCCTAGGATCCGGAATCGACCGACCGGTACATCCGGCCTGAACGAAGGGCGCAGGTACGTGGGGATCCTCGACGGCAAGCGACTGCTCATCACCGGGGTGCTCACCGATGCCTCCATAGCCTTCTCGGTTGCCCGCCTGGCCCAGGAGGAGGGCGCCGAGGTGGTGCTGACGGGGGCCGGTCGGGGCATGCGCCTGACCGAGCGCACCGCCCGCAAGCTCCCGAATCCCGCCGAGGTGCTGGAGTTCGACGTGACCTCCTCGGAGCAGGCTGATGCCCTCCGACAGCACCTTGCAGACACCTGGGGGCAGGTGGACGGTGCGCTCCACGCCATCGGATTCGCCCCGGAGGTCTGCCTCGGAGAGGACTTCATGGCGGCCGAATGGTCCGACGTGGCGGTGGCCATGGAGATCTCCGCCTATTCGCTCAAGACCGTGGCCGAGGTGGTGGCGCCGCTCATGGCCAACGGTGGCTCGATCGTCGGGCTCGACTTCGACGCCCGGTTCGCCTGGCCGGCCTACAACTGGATGGGCGTGGCCAAGGCGGCGCTCGAGTCGACCTCGCGCTACCTGGCCCGCTCCATGGGCCCTGACGGCGTCCGGGTCAACCTGGTCGCCGCCGGACCGATCCGCACCATGGCCGCCAAGAGCATCCCCGGCTTCGCCGCGTTCGAGGATGCCTGGGGAACCCGCGCTCCGCTGGGGTGGGACGTCCACGACGCCGAGCCCGTGGCCCGTGCCTGCGTCGCGCTGCTGTCGGACTGGTTCCCGGCCACCACCGCAGAGATGCTCCACGTGGACGGGGGCTACCACGCAATCGGAGCCTGACATGGCGACCTGACGGGCCCCGGTCCGGACCTCAGTCGTAGAGCGAGACGTTCGCGTCCGCCCGGTCGGTGCAGTGGGCGTCGGCCAACGGATAGGGGTTGACGGCGTTCTGGCCGCCGCCCGGGTGGTACTCGAAGTGCAGGTGCACGCCCTGGGCGTTGCCGCTGTCGCCCATGTAGCCGATGACGTCGCCCGCCCTCACCGCGCCCTCCCTCCCGTACGCCGACAGGTGCGCCCCGTAGTAGTAGTCGCCGTCGGTGGCCACCAGGTCGAACGAACGTCCCCCGACGCTGTCCCAGCGGTAGGAGACGACGCCGTCCACCGGCGCCACGATCGGATCATGGCGGATGCCGACCAGGTCCACGCCCTCGTGGATCCGACCGCCCGAACGCGGGTATCCCCAGGTGTCGCGGAACTTGGTACGGGCGCCGATCGGACAGACCCAGTCCGCCGACGTCACCTGGCGGACCACCGCCGAGCGGTTGCTCCGGGTGCGGGCGTCACGTCGCAGGTGTCGCCGGCTGCTCGCCGAGAGGCCACCAAGGACGTCGTCGTAGGTGGTCCGCAGTCGGTCGGCGTCCCTCACGATGTCCGCGACCAGCCGGTTCACCTCCAAGAGCGCAGCCGAGGCCGCCCGCTGCCTGCGCCTGGCCTCGGCGAGCAGGCGGGCCATGCCCTGGAAGCGGGCCTCGGCGACGGCCAGGCCTGCGACGGCGAGCGGTAGCACGTCGGAGGCTGCCTTGATCAGCGGCTGCAGGCCCGCATCGCGATCGATGACGAGGGCCTGCGACGGATCGCTGGTGAAGACCACCGACCGGTCGGCGACCTGGGCCACGGCGGTGGAGGGAAGGGCCAAGAGGAGCGCGACGGATGCGCCGATCAGGCCTGTGGGGCGGAACACCCGGGAATCCTATTCCGTCAGGGCGAATTCACCAGCGTTCCACGGACCACCTGCCGCCCTCTCTCACCGGCCCAGCCCGTCCGACTCGTCGCGGATCTCGCCCACCATCTCCTCCACTACATCATCCATGGACAGGATCCCCACCCACTCCCCGGTTCCATCGACCACGACCGCCATCTGGCTCCGCGAGCGCCGCAACCGCTGCAGGACGTCGTCGAGCAGCAGGTCGGAACGCAGTACAGGCAGGCTGCGGATCGACTCCAGGGGCACCGGCTCGTCGCGGGCCTCCAGCGGGAGCCGTAGGAGGTCCTTGGCGTGCACCATGCCCACCAACTCACCGGTGGGCGAACGGAGCATCGGCAGTCGGGTGTGTCCGCTGGACGCCACCACCCCCTCGATCTCGGACAGGGGTTGTCTGCGATCCACCGTCACAACCTCGGACCTCGGCACCATCACCGATGCCGAGGTGTGCCGCCCCAGGTCCAGCACACCGGTCAGGAGCTCGTGTTCGAACGGATCGATCAGGCCGTCGTCACGTGAGGCATCCAGTAGGGCGGTGAGCTCGGGCACCCCGACGGCACGCTCGATCTCGTCGACCGGCGTGAGGCCGAAGGGCCGCACCGCCCACGTAGCCAGGCGGTCCACCACGAGGATGGCCGGGCGGACCAGGGCGACGAACGCCCCATGTGTCCGAACGGTCCATCGGAGCGTCCGCTCGGGATCGGCAATGGCGACGTTCTTGGGAACCAGCTCGCCGAACAGCATCTGGAACACGGCGGCCAGACCTATGACCAGGACCAGGGCCACAGTCGACGACACTCCGGAGGGAAGCCCGGCTGCATAGGTGATCGACTCCATCCGGCGCCCGATCGTGGGCTCTACCAGGACGCCCAGGGCGATGCTGCTCACGGTGATGCCCAACTGTGCGCCCGACATCTGGACCCTGAGATCCCGCCGGGCCACCAGCGCTCGGGCAGCCGATCCGGAACCGTCGGCCGCAGCCGCCTCCAGGCTGGAAGGTCGGGCCGCGACGAGGGCGAACTCGGTGGCCACGAACAGGGCGTTCACCGCCACAAGGGCGACCATGGCCAGCAGCGGGAGGACGATCATGCCGACTCCCCGGAGTCGGGCGGAACGACGATACGCAACGTGGCGATCCGACGACCGTCGACCGCCACCACCTCGATCCTCCAACCCTCGTGTTCCACCATCGCCGTAGGTTCCGGCAGCCGCCCGAGGCGCTGGAGCACGAAGCCGGCGAGCGTCTCGTAGGGGCCGGGGGGGACCCGCAGCCCGGTGGCGTCCAGGACCTCGTCCGGGTTCAGACGGCCGGACACCACGATGCTTCCCGACCCATCGACATGCGTGCGGACCACCTGCCGGTCGTGCTCGTCGTCGATCTCACCGACTATCTCCTCCAGCACGTCCTCCACCGTGACGATCCCGGCCGTTCCTCCGTGCTCGTCGACCACGACGGCCATGTGGCTGCGGTGGTCGCGCAGGTCGTCCAGCAGGCCGTCGAGGGAGCGTGTCTCCGGAACGGCCAGCACATCGTGCATGAGCTCGCCCACCGGAATCCCGTCCCGCAAGTTGGCCGGCCTGCCCAGGAGGGACTTCACGTGGACCACGCCCACCACGTGGTCCAGGTCGGAGCCGAAGACCGGAAAGCGGGAGTGGCCCGTGGACGCCGACCTGGCCAGGAGCTCCGACCCCGGAGCGTCCAGATGGAGCGCTTCGACATCGAGGCGGGGCACGAGGATGTCTGCGATGGTCTTGTCACCGAACCTGATGGATCGGGTGAGCAGCTCCACATCCGAGCGGTCCAGCGTCCCGTCGGACGACTCCCTGATGAGGTCGCCCATCTCGTCCAGCGTGCGGGACGCGCCCAGGTCCTCCCGGGGTTCCACGCCGAACCGCCGGAGCACTGCATTGGCCGAGCCGTTGAGGACCAGCACGACCGGTCGGACCACCATTCCGTAGGCCTGCACCAGTGGGGCCAGACGTCGGGACACGCGCTCCGGGGCGGCCAGGGCCAGGTACTTGGGCACCTGTTCGCCCAGCACCAAGTGCAACACCGCAGCTACCGCGATGGCGAGGACTACCGATACCCCGGTGGGCTGCGCCCCGTCGGTCAGGAGCCGAGCCGCGGTCGGCTCGGCGACGAAGCCGAGGAGCAGGGCCGACAGGGTGATGCCGAACTGGGCCCCCGAGAGGTGGGTGGTGAGGTGCCTCAACAACGCCCTCACGCGGCGTGCCCCCGGGTCCGCGTCGGCTGCCGCCTCGACACGGACCCTGTCGACGGCCACCAGGCTGAACTCGGCGGCCACGAAGAAGGCGTTGACGGCCAGGAGCAGGGTGACCGCCACCAGCCCGACGAGGATGGACATCTGGGGAGCGATCCTAACGACGACCGGCCGTAGCCACGGGACCTCTGAGCGCCCGCCCGATTCGGGGCCGAGGAGGGTAGTTCGATACCTTAACCATCATGTCCGACGCCCCCATCCAGGACGAGACGCCGCCCGCCGTCGGGACCGACGAATCCGACGACAAACTCGTGGCGGCGGCGCGGGCAGCGGCCAAGTTGGCGCGTCAGGTCACCATCCCGCTTGGACAGGTCGGCCTCAGCCTTCCCCAGTACCGGGTCCTGGCCTTCCTCGACGAAGGTGATGCGGCGCCGTCGGACCTGGCCGGGCGCCTCTCGGTGAGTCGTCCCTCGATCACCGCCCTGATGGACGGGCTCGTCACCCGTGGCCTGGTGGAACGCCGACCCGACCCCGACGACGGGCGCCGGGTGAGCCACCACCTCACCGAAGATGGCCGGTCGACGCTGCGTAGCGCCGACCGGGCGGTGGGCGACCGCCTGGTGGCGATAGGAACCCACGTCCACGCCGGCGACTCCACCCGGCTGATCGCCAGCCTGGCCCGCTTCGGAGAAGCCATCCGGGCCGCCCGGGCCGCCGGCACAACGTGACCACGGCGGTGCCGGACACGGCACCAGTAGCCCGCGTCGACCCCGATTCCTCCAGGGGCTGGTTCCGGCGTCTCCTTCCCGTCATCAGGGCCCGACGTGGCACCTTCGCCGTCGTGCTGCTCACCGGGCTGTCCGGCCTGGCACTCCAGGTCTCGGTTCCGATGGTCCTACGTCGGGCGGTCGACGTGGCGGTGGACCAGCGGGCCGGAGGGCTGGAGGGCCACGTGCTCCTCCTCGTCTCCATGGCCGCCGCCTCGTTCGGGCTGCGTTTCACCTACCGCTACCTGCTGTTCGGGACGGCCTGCCGCATAGAGACGGACCTCCGGTCACAGATATACGACCACCTGACCCGACTCTCCTTCTCCTTCTACGACCGGGTGGCGGCCGGCGAGGTCATCTCCCGGGCCAACTCCGACATCCGCTCCATCCAGCTCCTCCTGGCCTTCGGGCCGCTGGCGGGCCTCTCCGCCGTCAGCTTCCTGATGGCATTCGGCTTCATGCTCGGCATCCACGTTCCTCTGGCCCTGCTCACCGTGTCGACCATGCCGTTCGTGTACGTCCTCGGGCAGAAGCTCAGGGACCAGGTCTTCCCCCTCTCGTGGGTCACACAGGGGCGGATGGCCGAAGTGGCCATGGTGGTCGACGAGAACATAAACGGCACCCGGGTGGTGAAGTCGTTCGCCGCCGAGTCTGACCAGATCGCCCTCCTGGCAAGGGTGGCCGACAGGCTCCGCTGGTCGGCCACCGCCCTCATCGAGGCCAGGGCGCGGTTCAACCCGCTGATCGAGGCGCTTCCCAGGCTGGGCATGGCGCTCGTGCTCCTCTACGGCGGCCACCTCGTCATCGACGAGCAGATCGGCGTCGGCTCGCTGCTGGCCTTCAGCGCCTACGTGACGATGATCTCAGTCCCGTTCAGGATGTTCGGCTTCGTGCTCCTCCAGGCCCAACGGGCGGCGGCCTCGGCGCTGCGAATCTACGAGATCCTGGACGAACAGCCGGCGATCGTCGACAGGCCCGGTGCCCGACCCCTGGTCGACCCCCGGGGACGGATCGAGTTCCGGAACGTCACCTTCCGGTATCCCGGGGCCGACGGAAAGGAGTCGCCGGCCGTCCTTGAGGGCTTCGACCTCGTGGTCGAACCCGGTGAGACGGTGGCCATCGTGGGTCGGACCGGATGCGGGAAGTCCACCGTGGCCCGACTGCTCCCGCGCTTCTACGACGTGGACGGCGGCGCTGTGCTCGTCGACGGCATCGACGTCCGCGACCTGACGCTGTCCAGCCTCCGGGCCCACGTCAACCAGGTGCCCGACGAGGCATTCCTGTTCTCCGACTCGCTACACGACAACATCGCCTTCGGGAAGCCCGATGCCTCCCGTCACGAGGTGGTGGCCGCCGCCAGGGTCGCCCGGGCCGATGCATTCATCGGGGACCTCGACGGTGGCTACGGAGAGGTGGTCGGCGAGCGCGGCTACACCCTGTCGGGCGGACAGCGGCAGCGGATCTCCATCGCCCGGACGGTCCTGGCCAACCCGATGGTCCTGATCCTGGACGATGCCACCAGCGCCGTGGACGTCCGTACGGAGGAAGGCATACACCAGGGCCTGTCCGACCTCCTCGCCCGACGCACGACCATCGTAATCGCCCATCGCCTCTCCACGATCAGCCTGGCCGACCGGGTCGTCCTGATTGAGGGCGGGCGGATCGTCGCCGAGGGGACCCACGTCCACCTGCTGGCCACCGAGCCCCGCTACAGGGCGATCGTCGCCCAGGCCGACTACCAGGAGGCGGAGGCCTGATGGGCGGCGGGCACGGCCACGGCTTCTTCACCGGCCCCTCCTCGGTCCAGGCAAACGCACAGGCAGGCCTGCCCTTCGCCGAGGTCCCCGAGGAACTCCGGAGTCGCATCGCGGACGTCCTGAGTCACGAGCCCGAACACCCGGAACCGGCGGTCCGGTTCTCACACCGCGACTGGGACCGGCGGCCGTTCGGACTCAGGACCTTCCTGGCACCCAACGCCGGCGGACTCCTCGTCGCCCTGCTACTCGTGCTGGCCGAGGTCGGCCTGCTCCACATCGGGCCACTCCTCACCCAGATCGGCATCGACCACGGTGTCGTGCCCGGCGACCGGGGCGTGCTGGTCGCCGTGGCCCTGGCATACATAGGAGCCGTTGGCCTCTCGACGGTCGCCTCCTGGTTCCGGACCCGCTTCACCGGTCGCCTGGGCGAGCGGCTCGTCTACCAGCTCCGGGTCAGGGTCTTCAGCCACTTCCAACGCCAGTCCCTGGACTTCTTCACCGGGGAGAAGTCCGGCGTCCTGATGACGCGCATGACCAGCGACATCGAGGCGCTCACGGTGCTCATGCAGGAAGGCCTTGTCAACTTCGTGGTGCAGGGCATGACCCTGGTGGTGATCACCGCCTACCTGGTGGTGCTGGACCCGACGCTGGCCATCGTCTGCCTCCTGGCCGTGATCCCGGTCAACGTCGTCCTGACCATGTGGTTCCGACGGGTCTCGCTCATCGGCTACCTGCGGGTCCGGGACCGGATCGCCGACGTGCTGGCGAACCTCTCCGAGAGCCTGGCCGGCATCCGGCAGATCACCGCCTTCAACCGCCGGGACCACGAGATGGCCCGACACCAGCAGGTCATCGATGCCCACCTGGATGCCAACCTCTACACCGGCCGGGCACAGGCGCTGTTCGGGCCCGGCACGGAGTCCATCGGCATCGTGACGCAGGCCATCGTCCTGCTGGTCGGAGGCCGCATGGCGCTGCGCGGCGAGCTGTCACTGGGCGAGCTGACGGCCTTCCTGCTCTTCCTCACCTCGTTCTTCGCTCCGGTCCAGACGCTGGTCCAGCTGTACAACCAGTACCAGCAGGGCAGCGCAGCGGTGGTGAAGCTGCGCGAGCTTCTGGCCAGGGAACCCACGGTGCCCGAACGGCCGGACGCGATCGACCTGCCGCCGATCAGGGGATCGATCCGACTGGAGGCGGTGACGTTCGGCTACGACCCGGACCACCTGGTGCTACGCGACGTGGACCTCGAGCTGGCTCCCGGCGAGGTGCTGGCCGTGGTGGGTCCGACCGGCGCCGGCAAGTCGACCATCGCCAAGCTGATAACCCGCTTCTACGACCCGACGTTCGGACACGTGACCATCGACGGCCACGACCTCCGCGACGTCTCCATCGACTCGCTGCGGAGCCAACTCGGCGTGGTCCCCCAGGAACCGTTCCTGTTCAACGGGACGATCCGGGACAACGTCGCCTTCGCCCGTCGGGGTGCCACCGACGACGAGGTCGTGGAGGCCTGCAGGGCGGTCGGCCTGCAGGGCCTGGTGGACCGGATGCCCCATGGCGTGGACACGCCCATCCACGAACGTGGTGCCTCGCTTTCGGCAGGCGAACGCCAGCTGGTGGCCCTGGCCCGGGCGTTCCTGGCACGCCCACGTGTGCTCGTGCTGGACGAGGCAACCTCGAACCTGGACCTGCTGTCCGAATCGGTGATCGAACGGGCCCTGGACTCCCTCCTGGAGGGTCGGACAGCCATCCTCATCGCCCACCGCCTGGCCACAGCCATGCGGGCCGACCGCATAGCCGTGGTGGACGAGGGCCGGATCGTGGAACACGGAACCCATGATGAGCTGGTGTCGTTGGGTGGGCAGTATGCCGAGATGGTCGACACCTGGATGAGGCACGCGAACCACCTCCCGACCACCCGGTGAGCGGCCTCCAACTGGCGTTCGGCCTCGTCGTATACGCCATCGGCTGCACCCTGCAGGGCGTCCTGGGATTCGGTGGCGGCCTGTTCGCCGTCCCGATCCTCGCCCTCATCCACCCGGACTTCGTTCCGGGACCCGTCCTGATGGTGAACCCGCTGCTCAGCGGGTTGCTCTCCATGCGGGAACGCGGTTCGGTGGACCGCCACGGCCTCCGATGGGCGCTGACCGGTCGGATTCCCGGGGTGCTGCTGGGGGCGGTCGCCCTGACCGTGGTCGCCGAGGAGCGCCTGGGCGTTCTGTTCGGCGTGCTGCTGCTGGTCTCGGTAGCCCTCAAGGCCAGCGGGGTGCACGCCGAACGCATCCCCCGGACCCTCATGGCGACCGGCGGGCTGAGTGTGTTTATGGCCA
>ERZ651768.485-NODE-485-length-29949-cov-6.319798_pt1 | contig 29949 bp, 38 predicted proteins | sample MGYA00514754_ERZ651768 | MGnify/ENA metagenome assembly ERZ651768
GATGGGCCGTATGAGCATTACGACGAGAACGGTCAGCTACAGACGAAGGGCACCATGAAGGACGGTGAGGTGGAGGGGCGGTGGGAGGAGTACTACGAGAACGGTCAGTTAATGACGAAGGGCACCATAAAGGATGGTGAACCCGATGGGCCGTATGAGCATTACGACGAGAACGGTCAGCTACAGACGAAGGGCACCATGAAGGACGGTGAGGTGGAGGGACCGTGGGAGGAGTACTACGAGAACGGTCAGTTAATGACCAAGCGGACCTACAGGGCGGGTGGATATGACGGGCCGTATGAGCGTTACGACGAGAACGGTCAGTTACAGTTGAAGGGCACCTACAGGGACGGTGTGGTGGATGGATGGACGGAGGAGTATTACGAGAACGGTCGGTTAAAGACCAAGGGCACCTACAGGGACGGTTACCTGGATGGACCGTGGGAGGAGTACTACGAGAACGGTCGGTTAAAGACCCGGGGCACCTACAAGGACGGTAACCGGACTGGGGGGTGGGAGGAGTATTACGAGAACGGTCAGTTAAGGATGAAGCGCACCTACAATGGCGAGTTCTGATTTCGAGTTCTTCGCTCTTGCACTGAATCGAGTCGAGACCCTGCACACGGCTTTCTACCGGATCAAGAATCAGTACGGACAGGTTTTTCCTCAACTCGGTCTTGTTAGGAGCATGTGAAGAGTGGGTTGTCGCGGGGTTTCGACGGACGGATCGAGGTCAATGCCGACCGTGATCCGTAAGCCACTTGGGCTGATGGCCCTCGTGCTTTCGCTGCTTTCGTCCTGCCAGGCGGACAAGCTCGTGGATCCCGATGTGGATCCCGATGTGGATCCCAATGACGAACCGGGGGTGCTTGCATCCGGTTTCTGGATTCCCGATGGGCTTGCGGTCATCGGCGAGGAAGAGTTCCTCTTTGCCGATCGAAGTGGGGCGGTCTACCACTACGTGGCCGGCGACGTGACTAGGGTGGAAGGCATCCCGCAGTCCCGGACCGCCGATGTGTTCGGTGGCCTTCAGGACGTCAGCCTTCATCCCCTTTTCGATGACAACCAGCTCGTCTATATCGCCTACAACAACGTTGCATGGAGACTGGCAGTCGCGCGATTTGAGCTCCGGGACGAGCGAGCCCGGAACCTTGAGGTGATCTACGAATCCAGCGCCGCATTCTCGATCGGGTCTAGAATCGTTTGGGAGGACGCGTCCCACTTCTTCCTGTCGTTCGGGGCGGGAGGCGATGACCCCAACGATCTGGGCCCCCAGGACTTACACGCCGACGTTGGGAAGATCCACCGACTCACCGCCGACGGGCAGATCCCGCCGGACAATCCGATACTCCCCGGCGCCTCGGAACCCTCGAGCATCTGGTCGTACGGTCATCGAAACCCCCAGGGGCTCCACTACGATGCCGTGGAGCAGATGTTGTATGCGATCGAGCACGGTCCCTTGGGCGGCGACGAGCTGAACATCATCACAGCGGGAGGCAACTACGGCTGGCCACTGTTCTCTTACGGGCTCAAGTACGACGGAACGCCCCTATCTGACATGACAGAACAGGAAGCGGCCACCGTGTCGATTCTTCCGGCCAAGTTCTGGGGTCCGAACTTCCGGGTCGCACCGTCGGGACTGCTCTTCGTCGAGGACAACAGACAGTTCCCGTCTTGGGACGGGTCGTTCTTGTTAGGTGCCCTCAATCCTCAGCACTTGCTTCGCTACGACCCGTCTACCGAACAGACCGAGATCGCTCTCAGAGGTGTCGGGCGGGTCCATGATGTTGCGCAGCTTCCGAGCGGCAAGTTGCTCCTTGCCATAGATGGATGCTTGGCAGGCTGGCCAGAATGTGTTTCCAGAAGCCTCCTGCTTCCCCAATACGCCTCCTTGGGGCGGGTCATCCAGGTGCAGCCTTGAGGGGACCTTCCCTGAGCAAGCTTCGTCCTTAGCCAGATCGGCCGTAGGGTTCGCCTTCCTGAACCCTTGCAGTGAATAGGTCGGTGGGTGGTAGCAGCAACTCTACTTTGCTGTCGAGTGGGATCAGTTGAGGTGCCCAAAGATATCAAATCGTGAAATAGCGGGTGGTGATATCACAATTAGTTTTGGGGGTCGGAAAGGGGCGCCGATTTGCAGTTCCTGACCGTCCGGGTCAGCGTAAACCGAACTCGCCTACGCCCAACTCTATCACACAAGTCGTAGAGGGTTCGATTCTACCACTCATGCAGAGATAGACCTTGTCTGTGGTTGCATAGGCTATAATCGCTCCGATGAGGGCCAACACTTAGGATCCAGCTCTGCAATTTCTTCTTCATGGGCCAACCCTCCTTCTTCTGGCCCTGGAACCGAAGCACCCGGGCTCTCAGCCCTCTTGGCGCAGCATCCCGAATCAATTCCGCACCGCGCCCAAAGCCAATGACACGAACGTTCCTATATCAAAGTTTTCTGGCTCTTGAGTCCCATGGTAATTGCCTCCGACACGAACAGTGCTCCCGTCACCCCAACGGGTGTATTCCGAGAACCGAAGCAGGACAAGATCAAGCGCTGGGAAGATCGCTATGAGTTGCCCGTGAATTCCAATCGCAGCAAAACCTCCCTGTTGCATCGGCCACCAGTAATAAGCGTATGTTCCAGATCGAGCAGGGGCAGTACTCGCTAAGACCCAGTCCCGGGGAATTACCTGCTCTCCCTCCCAAACGCCATCCTGAGCGTACAGGATTCCGAACCGCGCGAAATCTCGTGGGGTCGCGTCCAGACAACAGTATCCCAAGGTGCTACCGACACCGTCGGTCCACCATTCTCCCTGAAAGCCTATAGGCCCACTGATCTGCTCATCCAGATAGCTTTGTGCTGACCGTCCGGTAGCGGTCTCGATCACACCTGAAATGAGCATCACATCAGCGTTTGAGTACGTATATAGTTGCTCGCCAGGATCACCCAAAACTTGCCGGTCTAACGAGACCTGAAGTTGGTCCTCTGCATTGTAGAGGTCACTGCCTTCAAGCCGAATCAAACCTGAGCGCAAGGTCATTAGATGATCCATCGTAATCTGCGACTTGATCGGATCGTCTAACCAGTATGTGAGAAAATAAGAAGCACGTTGTTCTAGGCTTTCCAAGATGCTGTCTTCGAGAGCAGCCCCAACCAATGCACTCGTGAAGCTCTTCGCTACTGACCAACTCGTCACCAGGTCCGTTGATTGACGATTCTGAGCATAGGACTCGGCGATAGTCTGGCCGTTGCGAATCACCAGTACCGCACCAGTTTGATTTCCGGGTTGGAACGCGTAGGAGAGAGCAGTTTGGAGAGCAGCTGTGCTTAGCCCGTGAGCTTCCGGGTTCGTGACAATCCATGGATATGTTTCAGGTTCAGGAGCCGGCCCGTCCGTGCTCATCGGCGAGCTGAGGTCTGAACAGCCTCCAACACTCAATATGAGAATGATGGCTGCCAATATTGATCTCTTCATCACCAATGCGCGCGCGTGGGACTGGTCAGCTCTGATCAAGTGGGACCACGGTCCCACCTCTGGGAGACCGGCGCCGCCCAGGTTGCCGTCTCGGCGTCCGGTCATCTCGCCTATGCGCTTGGCGGTGTCTTTGCGGAGAGGCGACATCTCTTTTCGGCTAAGGTGGGCGACTACCGCCCCCCGACCGGGCCTGAGAGATTCGTCTGCGTGCTCCGGTAGGGCTGGAAGTCGCTTCCCCAGTCCACCCCGACCACGTCTAGCCATACGTCGGGCCCGTCCACCTAGAGGTCCGGACACGCCCAGGTCACGTACCGCACGGTGCCCACCGGTCCAGCACATGCGCCCATCGTCCGGTCGGTATAGCGGGAGCCAGTACCGATTTCCATGAAATCCTCCCGGCAGAGCTCCGGCCCCCGCCCGGTGCATTGCTCGACCAACCAGGGTCCCGCGCTATACCACCCCTCTCGGCCGGCCATCGGTAAGCAGTCGAAGGCGACTTGGACGTTCTCACCAAGCCCGCGTCGGACCCGGAAATCTCCTTCCGTGGGATCCATGGTCGCGTCCCACTCACCGATAGGTGTCTCCTCGAACTCGCGCAGCTCATCTCCAGCCACGACGGCCATCCGCAGATCGTCACCCGGAAGGGGAATCCGCCACAGGCCGGTGCTAACCGATATGTGGGCAGCCAGCATCACCGAGACCTCGATCCGAGAGTCCAAGCCGATGAAGATGCTGCGCAAACCCTTGGAGACATATGCCACTGGCATCTCGGACAGGGGTGCCCTGATCCGCACAGCATCGCCGGTCCACGGGAGCAGGACCGGGCGCGTGATGGCCCGGTCAGGGAATTCAGACCCTTCGTCTTCGCTCGGAATATCCTCGACGTTGCACCCGAGCATCGAGACGGTAGGCACGGTGAGGCCGAGCGCCGAGACCCGGCGGGTGACGCGGCGGAGAAATGCACGACGGTCGTACCGCTCGGTCAAAGAGTGCCTCCGGGATTAGATTCGATGGGTTGCGGTCTCGCCCCCCACGCCACTATGCCTCATATCCGGCGTCGGGGGCAAGCGGTGAGGCCGCTCGCCACCTCGGCTGGTCAGGCGTAGAATCGTCGGCGGTGAACGAACCCACTATCTTCCGTTCGGAGGAAAGAGGCGGTTTCGACCCACACGCCTAGGCCCCCCAGCCCCCACATCGATGCCAACAAACCAGAATCCCCTGTTACTCGAATACGACCGTCTGCCGTTCGGCGAAATCGAAGCCACCCACGTGGTGCATGCCGTTCGACAGATTCTGGAAGACGCCCGATCCGAGATCGAGAAGTTGGTGTCCCTGGAGTCGACGCCGACCTATGCGGATACGATCGGCCGGCTGGACGACGTGCTCGAGCGGGTGAAGGAACGGACCGGGCCTGTCACACATCTGTTGTCCGTAGCGGAGACACCGGAGTTGCGGGAGGCCTACAACGAGGTTCTTCCGGAGATCACGGAATTCTGGACCCGGATCACACTGAACGAGGGGCTTTGGGGTCGAATCAGGGCTCTTGCCGATACCGATGAAGCCGCGGCTCTCCCCCCGCTTGAAAAACGGCATCTGGACACGACGTTGCGGGACTTCCGGCGGTCCGGCGCCGATCTCTCGACCGCCGGCAAGGAGCAACTGAGTACCATCCGTCTCGAGATGTCGCGTCTCGAGCGCAAGTTTTCCGAAAACGTAATCGACGCGACCAATGCCTATTCGCTTCTGATCGAGGACGGTGACGGTAGGCGTCTCGAGGGTGTCCCGGAACCGGACCGTGAGGAAGCACGGCGCAAAGCGGCCGAGAAAGAAGAAGAGGGCTGGCTAATCACGCTCGACTACCCCTCCTTCGAGGCGATCATCAAGCATGCCCAAGATCGTGAACTTCGCCGTGAACTGTATACGGCCTACATCGGACGCTGCCGCGACGGTGAGTTCACCAACGGCGAGATCATTGCCCGGTTGCTCCATCTCCGCAGAGAGTTGGCGGAGCTACTTGGCTACACGGATTTCGCCGAATACCGACTTGAAGACCACATGGCCAAGACGGGCGAACGGGCTTTTGGATTCGTCGAGGATATGACGCGAAGAACTCGGCCCTACTGGGAACGCGATCTGGCCGAGCTACGGGAGCATGCGTCTGAGCTCGGCATTTCCGGATTCGAGCCTTGGGACTCGGCCTTTGTGGGCGAGAGTCTCCGACGGGCGAGGTTCGAAATCGACGATGAAGTCATTCGTCAGTATTTCCCCCTCGATCGGGTTCTAGCCGGAATGTTCGAGGTGGTGCGCAGAGTTTTCGGCCTCGTCGTCCGAGAGCAGAGGATCCCCGAAGTCTGGCATCCGGACGTCCATCATTATGAACTATTTCGCGAAGAGGACGGCACCTTGTTGGGGTCCTTCTATGCCGACTGGCATCCGCGCCCCGACAAGAGGCAAGGCGCCTGGATGAACGACCTGAGGACGGGTGGACCTCGAAACGGGGGGTTCGAGCCGCACGTCGGGGTCGTGGCTGGAAACCTGTCGCCGCCCAAAGGGGATGTTCCGTCTCTCCTGACGCACCGCGAGGTGGAAACTGTCTTCCACGAGTTCGGACATCTTCTACACCACCTGACCTCCACTGTCCCGATCGCTCCCATGGCGGGCATCAACGTCGCTTGGGACTTCGTGGAACTACCTTCGCAGATCATGGAAAACTGGACCTGGGAAGAGGAGGTGATATCGCTCCTCTCCGGGCACCATGAAACCGGTGAGCCGCTGCCCGGAGACCTTTATAACAGGCTCCGAAGCGCACGCACGTTCATGGCTGGTTCGAGGCTGATGCGGCAGCTCTCGTTCGGGCACCTCGATCTTCGTCTCCACCGTGATCACCCCGACGAGGTGACGCATGATCTGATGTCATATATAGAGGGGCTGTTCGAGGAGTATACGCCGAGCTCCACGTTTGCCGGGATGCACCCCGCGACCTCCTTTACGCACCTCTTTGCCGGGGGATATGCTGCCGCGTACTACTCGTATCTATGGTCTGAGGTACTCGACGCCGATGCTTTCGGACGTTTTCACCTCGAAGGGATTTTCAGCCGAGAGGTCGGTCAAGCGTACCTCGACGCGATCCTCACGAGGGGCGACAGCGATGAGCCGGAGCATCTCTTCCGTGAATTCATGGGACGAGATCCGGATCTCCAGCCTCTGCTGGATCGGAGTTTTGGGGGGCCTCTTGAGGGTGGTTCATCGACCGTGGGTGGGCCATGAGCGGGCCGTCAGCCGGCAGTCATCAGGCCAAAAAAACGCTTCATTTCAGGACTTGATGAGGCTTTAGGCAGTCGTTAGCTTACCAAGCTGACTTGGAAAGGGCCGTCCACAGGGCGGCTTGTTGTGTTCCGGGGGGGGCAGGTCACGGGGTGATATTGCCCCGGATCGATGGCCGGTGGGGTACCGAAGCGGTCAAACGGGGCAGACTGTAAATCTGCTGGCTAAGCCTTCGTAGGTTCGAATCCTACCCCCACCATGAGAATGAACGAAGGCTTTGCGGGAGTAGCTCAGTTGGCTAGAGCATCAGCCTTCCAAGCTGAGGGTCGCGGGTTCGAGTCCCGTCTCCCGCTCTAGTACGAAGGCTGTTGAACAGCCCTATAGGCGGCGCTCCGATAGCTCAGTGGTAGAGCGCCTCCTTGGTAAGGAGGAGGTCCCGGGTTCAAATCCCGGTCGGAGCTCTGAACGGAAGTAGAGGGGATCGGCGGCGAAGTAAGCGATTTCCAACACGGCGAGGCGAGAGCGATGGGAAAAGCAAAATTTGAGCGAACGAAGCCACACGTAAACGTGGGAACAATCGGACACGTGGACCACGGGAAGACGACGCTTACGTCGGCGATCACGCAGACGCAAGCGAAGAAATTCGGTGGGGACGCGATTTCGTTCGACAACATCGACAAGGCTCCGGAGGAACGGGAGCGTGGGATCACGATCGCAACAGCGCACGTGGAGTACGAGACGGAGAACCGTCACTACGCACACGTGGATTGCCCGGGTCACGCAGACTACGTGAAGAACATGATTACGGGTGCTGCGCAGATGGACGGAGCGATTCTGGTGGTGAGCGCAGCGGACGGACCGATGCCGCAGACGCGGGAGCACATCCTTCTGGCGCGGCAGGTAAACGTGCCTTACGTGGTCGTGTTCCTGAACAAGGTGGACATGGTCGACGACGAGGAGCTGTTGGAGCTTGTGGAGTTGGAGGTACGGGAGCTGTTGAGCGAATACGACTTCCCAGGCGACGACACGCCGGTGATCCGCGGTAGCGCACTGAAAGCGATGGAAGCGGAGGGCGATGGCGAGGACGAGGCAGTGGGGTGCATCGGAGAGTTGATGGACGCGATCGACAGCTTCATCCCGGAGCCTGAGCGGGACGTGGACAAGCCGTTCCTGATGCCGGTGGAGGACGTGTTCTCGATCACGGGCCGCGGGACGGTAGCGACGGGCCGTATCGAGCGCGGGATCGTCAAGCAGGGTGAGGAAGTGGAGCTGGTGGGGATGGGTGCCGACCGCAAGACGGTGGTGACGGGTGTTGAGATGTTCCGCAAATTGCTGGACGAGGGTCGAGCCGGAGACAACGCGGGACTCCTGCTGCGCGGTGTGGGGAAAGAGGAGATCGAGCGAGGCCAGGTACTGGCGAAGCCGGGCTCGATCAAGCCTCACACGAAATTCAAGGGCGAAGTCTACGTGTTGACGAAGGAAGAGGGAGGCCGCCACACGCCGTTCTTCGATGGGTACCGGCCGCAGTTCTACTTCCGTACGACGGACGTGACGGGAGCGGCGAACCTACCGGAGGGTGTGGAGATGGTGATGCCGGGCGACAACGTGCAGATGGAAGTGGAGTTGATCACACCGATCGCGATGGACAGCCAGTTGAGGTTCGCCATCCGTGAGGGTGGACGCACGGTTGGGTCCGGTGTCGTGACGGAGATCGTGGAATAATGGCAGACAGAATTCGGATCAGGCTGAAGGCTTTCGATCATTGGATCGTGGACCAGACTGCGGGCGACATCGTGCGGACCGCCCAAAAGACGGGTGCCTCGGTTCGTGGCCCGATTCCTCTGCCGACGAAACGGGAGCGATGGACGGTTCTCAAATCGCCCCACATCGACAAGAAAAGCCGAGAGCAGTTCGAACTCAGAACGCACAAGCGACTCATTGACATCGTAGATAGCCGCTCGCAGACCGTTGATGCGCTTACCAAGCTCGATCTACCTGCCGGTGTGGATGTCGAAATCAAGGTCGATTGACGGACAGGGTCGAATTAGCCAATAGGGTTGAGTGATGGCTGGATTAATCGGAAAAAAGATCGGAATGACCCGGATCTTCAGTGATGAAGGGGCCGCGGTTTCTGTGACGGTCGTGGAGGCGGGGCCATGCCCCGTACTCCAGATCAAGAGCACGGAGACCGACGGTTACGCTGCCGTGCAGTTGGGTTTTGGTGCCCAGAAGGACAAGAGGGCAAACAAGTCCGAAAAGGGGCATGCCGCCAAGGCGGGTGTTGAAGTGGCTCCCCGTGTCGTTCGGGAGTTCGAACTCTCAAAGGGTGATGAATATGAGCTCGGGCAAGCGATCACCGTGGACGTCTTCGAGGCTGGCGACAGCGTAAAAGTGACGGGAACCACCAAAGGGAAGGGCTTCCAGGGTGTGGTGAAGCGTTATGGCTTCGCGGGCCGTCCGGCTTCGCACGGGCACCCGATGTCGCGAATCCCCGGGTCGATCGGGCCGGGTACCGATCCGTCTCGCGTGATCAAGGGCAAGAAACTTCCTGGCCGGATGGGTGGAGTTCGTGCCACCCTCCCGAATGTGAAGGTCGTGAGAGTGGACCTAGAAAGGAATCTCCTGTTCATCAAGGGTGGGGTACCCGGGTCCAGAAACAGCTATCTGATGATCCAGAAATGACCCAACTCAAAGCGCGGTATTACCAGAACGACGGGTCGGAAGGGAAGGCTCAGGCCCTCCCCGAATGGCTTTTCGATGGCGTCGTCCACGAGGACGTCCTACACCAGGTGATCAAGGCCTACTTGGCGAATCAGCGGCAGGGTACCGCCGCGGCCAAGTCCCGGAGTCAGGTCAAGGGCGGGGCCCGCAAGCCCTGGAGGCAGAAGGGGACCGGACGGGCCCGTGCAGGAACGATTCGCGCCGCGCAATTTACGGGTGGCGGCGTCGCGTTTCCGCCTATTCCGCATTCGTGGAGGGAGCGCGTCCCTCGAAAGGTCCGTGCCCTCGCCCGGCGATCCGCGTTCAATTCCAGAGCACAGAGAGATCGAGTGGTTGTGGTGGATTCGCTCGAGTTCGACGCTCCCAAGACCAAGAAGCTCGTTGAGATGCTTGGGGCGCTCGGGGCTGAAGGAAAGGCGCTTATCCTCACGGATGGCGCGAAGGAAAACGTCTACCTTTCGTCGCGGAACCTTGAGAGCGTCATAGTACGTCCGTTTGGCGAAGAATCCGCATACGACATCCTGTGGGCCAACTTTCTCGTCATCGAAAAAGCTGCGCTAGAGGGTGCCGAGCCGTCCGCTATGGACGAGGCCGCGATGGAGTCGCGGTCGCGAGGTGAGCCAGCGGTGCGGGCCCGGGAGAGGGCCGCCGAGGAGGAGCAGGCCGAGCGAAGGAAGGCTCGGCCGGGACACGGGGGCAAGTCCAGGAAGGTTTTGGAGGTTGAGGTCGGGGCCGAAATTCTTCCCGAGAGGAAGGTCGCCTCCGACGCCAAAGCCGGAGCCACAGCCAAGTCTAAAGCCAAACCCAAGGCTGAAACCAAGCCCAAAGCCAAGCCTAAGGCCGAAGCCAAGCCCGAGACCAAGAGCGACACAAAGGCAGAGGCGGCTCCTAAGGAGAAGCAGGCAAAGGCGGCACCCAAGAAGGTCCCGCCCACTGCCGCGTCCGGGAGTGAGCTGGATCTTTCAAGCATCAAGTTGCCCAACGTGGGTGACCTGGCGGCGTTCTTGGCTCAGTTCGACGACGACTCCGATATCAAGACGCTGAAGGCGCGTGATTCACGTAAGACAGCCGTGGCCCACTACGATGCCCGCCTGGCGGAGCTTTCCGGTGCGCCCAAGGGCAAGAAGGGTTAAGGGGCGACCATGAACGACGTCTATGATGTGATCTACGCGCCCGTTGTAACCGAAAAGTCAGCACAGGCCATCGAAAACGAGAACATCTACACGTTCATCGTGGACCGAAAAGCCAACAAGATCGAGATATCGAGGGCAGTCGAGAGTATCTGGGATGTGAAGGTGAGCGACGTGCGCACGATGCGTTATAACGGCAAGGTGAAGCGGGCGCTGATGGGTCGGCTGTCCCGCAGCCCGAAGGTTGGTCGACGTCCGGCGTTCAAGAAGGCCATTGTCCAGTTGGCTGAAGGTGATCACATCGAGTTCTACGAGGCCGGATAAAACTGATGGCTATCAAGAAATTCAAACCGATGACACCCGGGACACGCTTCCGCTCTATCGTCGACAACTCGGACATTCTCACAAAGAAGGCCCCGGAGAGGTCGCTCCTAGAGGGGGCCTCGAAGTCCGGGGGTCGCAACCACCACGGTCGTGTTACTTCCCGTAGGCGCGGAGGTGGACACAAGCGACGGTACCGCCGTATCGACTTTCGACGAGACAAGTTCGGCGTTCCCGGGAAGATTGCCGCGATCGAGTACGATCCGAATCGTAGCTCGAACATCGCCCTCGTCCACTATGCGGACGGCGAGAAGCGATACATTCTTCATCCCCGAGGACTGGAAGTCGGTACGTCCATCATATCAGGCCCGGATGCCGACATTCGGCTCGGCAACGCGCTTCCGCTGAAGAAAATCCCTCTCGGTACCATGGTGCACAACATCGAGCTCAAGCCGGGTAAAGGGGGGCAGATGGCGCGCTCGGCCGGGGCTGGAGTGCAGGTGGTGGCAAAGGAAGGGAAGTATGTCGCTCTCCGCCTGCCTTCGACCGAGGTGCGGCAGGTGTTCGAGACTTGTCTGGCCACGATCGGACAGGTGGGCAACATCGAGCACAACCTCCAGAACCTCGGCAAGGCGGGAGCCAACCGTTGGCGCGGTCGTCGGCCGAAAGTCCGCGGGGTGGCGATGAACCCGGTAGACCATCCGCTTGGCGGAGGTGAAGGGCGGGCTTCAGGTGGCCGACCCCCGGTAACCCCGTGGGGCAAACGTGAGGGCAAGAAGACGAGGAATAGAAAGAAACAATCCAACAAGTACATCATCCGCGGGCGCAAACGGGGCAAGGCGACGCAATGATGACACGAGTCCCAACGGCTGAATGTCACGCCAGGTTGAGCGGAGGTCGATTCTATGCCGCGTAGTGTTAGGAAGGGTCCGTACCTCGACGCTAAGCTGCTTGCCAAGGTCTACGGAATGAATGTCCGAAATGAAAGAACGGTCATCAAGACCTGGGCGAGGGCGTGTACCATTTCGCCTGATTTCGTCGGGCATACGATCGCGGTGCACAACGGTAACAAGTTCATTCCCGTGTACATCACGGAGAACATGGTTGGCCACAAGCTCGGAGAGTTCTCCCCCACGCGGCTGTTCAGGGGCCATGGTGGGAAACTGTCCGACAAGCGGTCCAAGATAGTTTAGCGGGGAGAGTAGAGATGCAGGCCATAGCGATTGCCCGGCACGTGCGGATGAGTCCGCGGAAGGTCCGCTTGGTGGTGGACCAGATCCGCGGGAAGTCGGTCAACGATGCGTATGCGGTTCTTCAGTTTTCAAAAAAAGCCGCCGCGGATCCGGTCGGGAAAACGCTCCGATCGGCGGTGGCGAATGCCCAGAATAGGGCGCAGGACTCGGGCGATGTCCTCGATGTCGATGATTTGCGGATAGCGACCGCGTTCGTCGATGAGGGACCGACCCACCACCGATGGAGAGCCGCGGCCATGGGCCGAGCTGCTCCCCTTCGGAGGCGGACGAGCCATATCACCGTTGTCGTGGATACCAAGGAATAGCATGGGACAGAAAACGCACCCGCTGGGATTTCGACTCGGGATCGTCAAGGATTGGAGGTCCCGTTGGTACGCTGATCGCGAGTTCCCCCGTATGCTCCAAGAGGACGAGAGGATCCGTACCTACCTGGAGCGGCGCTTGGCCCACGCGGCCTTGTCAAAGGTGGAGATCGAACAGAAACCGTCGAAGATCGTCGTGACCCTCTTCACCGCCCGCCCCGGTGTTGTGATCGGTAAGCGTGGCGCCGAGGTCGACAAACTGAGGGACGAGCTGGCGTTGGTCACCAATGCCGACATTTCGTTAAACGTCGAGGAAATTCGGCGTCCCGAGGTCGATGCCCGGCTGGTTGCAGAGAACGTGGCCCATCAATTACGGCAGCGTATCTCCTTTCGGCGAGCGATGAAACGGGCGGTGCAGTCCGCAATTCGCGGTGGAGCGGAGGGCATCAAAATTCAGTGCGCAGGACGGTTGGGAGGTGCGGAGATCGCGCGAACGGAGGGATACAACGAGGGACGGGTTCCCTTGCATACGCTCCGCGCCGACATCGACTACGCGCAAATTCATGCCATGACGACGTACGGGATCGTGGGTGTGAAGTGCTGGATCTTCACAGGGGAAGTGGTCGAGGAACGCCGCGGCCGCACCTATTCCACCGGTGCGTGACGGAGAGCGATAGAGAATGTTAGCACCCAAGAGAGTAAAACATCGCAAGACCCATAAGGGTCGGATGCGTGGGAAGGCCTATCGCGGTAATCGGGTCTCGTTTGGCGAATACGGGCTCCAGACGACGGAGTGCGGCTGGATCACGAACCGGCAGATCGAGTCCGCCCGTGTGGCGATGACTCGTCACATCAAACGAGGTGGAAAGGTGTGGATCCGGATTTTCCCGGACAAGCCGATCACTTCTAAGCCCGCCGAAACCCGTATGGGGAAGGGGAAGGGTAATCCCGAGGGGTGGGTGGCCGTGGTCAAACCCGGCCGGATGATGTTCGAGCTCGAAGGGATACCCGAGGAGACGGCACGCCGGGCCATGCGGTTGGCGGCAGCCAAATTGCCCGTGGCCACGCAGTTCGTCGTCCGCGAGCGGCAACTCGGTTAGTGAGGAAACGATGAAGGCGGAAGATATTCGCGAGTGGGACAATGTCGAGATCCGGGCACGGCTCGGAGAGTTGAGGGAGGAAAGATTCCGCCTTCGCTTTCAGATGGGGACGATGCAACTCGAGAACCCCAAGATGCTTCAGCACATTCGGCGCGACGTTGCGCGCTTGAACACAATTCTTCGGGAGAGGGAGCTTTCCGAGAAGTCCACCGAGGCGGCTTTGCCGCCCGAGACGGAAGAATAGAGCGGAATAACCATGACAGAAGAAACGTCTGAGAACGTCGACCAGGCTGAGGTGTCCGGGGAGGTGCCGGTTGAGGCGCCGGAAGCGCCCGATGAGGTGCCTGAGGATGCGCCCGTTTCGACGAAGGAGCCGGTGGCGCCCAAAGTGGACGGGAGTCGCTTGCGTCGCAAGATCCGAACAGGAGTGGTGGTATCCGCCCAGAATGACAAGACTGTGACGGTCCTCGTAGAGCGCCAGTTCGCCCATCCGCTCTATACGAAGCAGGTCAAGAAGACGAAGAAGTATCGGGCGCATGATGAGACTAACGAGTACCAGACGGGTGATGTGGTTCGCATTGTCGAAACGCGCCCGCTGTCGAAGACGAAGCGGTGGCGGGTCATAGAACTGCTCGAGCGTTCTGAGTAACAGGATTAGGACGAGATGATTCAGCAGGAATCGATGCTCAAAATTGCCGATAACTCGGGGGCCAAGAGCGCATTGTGTATCCGCGTTCTGGGCGGCTCGAAGCGCCGATATGCGAGTGTCGGCGATGTGGTTGTCGTGACCGTCAAAGATGCCATTCCGAACTCGCCCGTAAGAAAGGGTGAGGTCGTCCAGGCCGTGATCGTGCGAACCGCCAAGGAGGTACGGCGCCGCGATGGGACCTATATCCGTTTCGACGACAACGCCGCGGTTCTGCTCACGCCCCAAGGAGAGCCGCGAGGAACGCGCATCTTTGGCCCGGTGGGCCGTGAACTTCGCGAAAAGCGTTATATGAAGATCGTTTCGTTGGCTCCGGAGGTTCTCTAATGGCCAGGAAGAGTCGGTCGAACATCGTCAAAGGAGATCGCGTGCGGGTCATCCGTGGCAACTTCCGTGACATGGAGGGGGCGGTTCTCAGCGTAATCCCCGCCAAGGAGCGCGTTGTTGTCGAAGGCGTGAACATGCGGAAACGTCATGAAAGGCCCAGCGAGGCGAACCCAGAGGGCGGTATTATCACGTTCGAGGCACCGATCCATGTATCCAACGTCATGCTCGTGGATATGGCTGGGGGCCAGGCGAGTCGGGTTCGGGTCCGGCAAGAGGCTGACGGTGCCAAAGAGAGGATCGCAGTGAAGACCGGTAATCCGCTCCCGAAACCGCACGCGGGAGTGTAGATCGATGGAACCCAGACTACTGAGACATTACAAATCCTACGCACGGCCCCATCTGGCCGAACAGTTCCAGTGGAGCAACCCGAACCAGATTCCGAAAATCGAAAAAGTGGTCATGAACGTGGGTGTGGGCGAGGCGACCAAGAACGCCAAACTCCTTGCGGCCGTGGTCGGCGAATTGGGCGTGATCACGGGACAGAAGGCCCTGATAACGCGGGCGCGGAAGTCCGTTTCGAATTTCCACCTGCGTGAAGGCATGCCCATCGGAGCGTCGGTGACGCTCCGCAAGAGCCGGATGTACGAGTTCCTGGATCGCCTTGTGAGCGTTGCTATCCCTCGTGTTCGAGATTTCCGCGGATTGCGCACGCGCTCCTTCGACGGTCGCGGAAACTTCACCATGGGAGTTCGGGAGCAGATCATTTTTCCGGAGATCGACTTCGACAAGGTCGGAGAGATTCACGGCATGGACATCACCGTGGTGACGAGTACGGATAAAGACGATGTAGCGCTGGCTCTTCTCAGGGCGATGGGCTTCCCGTTCCGCGGGGAGATTCCGATCATCATCGAGCACACCGCCAACTAACACGGATAGGGGAAGTCGATGGCCAGGAAGGCTTTGATCGAAAGGAACAATCGCAAGCCCAAGTTTCCGGGGCGTCATCGCAATCGCTGTAACCGGTGCGGGCGCCCGCGTGCGTTCATCCGAAAATTTGGACTCTGCAGAATTTGTTTCCGCCAGAAGGCGCTTCAGGGTGAAATCCCTGGTGTCCGGAAGGCAAGCTGGTAAAGGATCGAATCGACCAATGATGACAGACCCCATCGCGGACATGCTCACTCGGATCCGGAATGCCGGATCCGCAGGGCACAAGTGGGCCGATATGCCGGTCTCGAAGCTGAAGACCAAAGTCGCCGACCTACTGAAGGACAACCACTTTATCTATGACTTCAAAGTCCTGGACGACGGCCGTTTCGGAGTGCTTCGAGTGTATTTGAAGTATCACGAGGAGGGGCCCGTCATCCGGCACCTGGAGCGGATTTCCCGTCCGGGCCGGAGACGTTATGTGGCCGTCGACAAGATTCCAAGGGTTCGTAATGGACTGGGGATGGCCATCCTCTCCACGTCGCAGGGCCTGATGTCTGATCGGGTGGCTCGTAAGCAGGGCGTTGGCGGTGAACTCATGGCCCTCGTCTGGTAAAACGGGATAGAGATAACGGAATCGAGATAGAAGAGATGGCAGATGTCGCGGATTGGTAAACAGCCGATTGAAGTCCCGCAGGGGACTGATGTGACCGTGAACGGGCAAAACGTGCACGTAAAGGGTCCGAAGGGTGAACTCACGTTCGATGCCCACGTGGACATGACGGTGACGTTGGAAGAGGGAGTGGTTACGGTGACGAGGCCGTCGGACGAACCCCAGCACCGGGCTCTACACGGTCTGACCCGAATGTTGGTCGCCAATATGATCGAGGGCGTGGTGACCGGGTTCAGCAAGACACTCGAGATTCAGGGCGTAGGGTATCGTGCCCTCAAAAAGGAGTCGGGCATCGAGTTAAACCTCGGCTTCTCGCATACGATCAATTATCTGGCTCCGGACGGTGTGAGCTTGGACCTACCGGACCAGACGACGATTGTCGTCACGGGGGTGGACAAGCAGAAGGTGGGCCAGGCGGCCGCTGAGATCCGGGCGTTCCGTCCACCTGAGCCGTACAAGGGTAAGGGGATCCGGTACAAGGGCGAACATGTACGGCGTAAGGCCGGCAAGACCGCCGGCGCCGGCGCTTAAAGCTGGAGCTTTGGACGATGAGCAACAAGAAATCGGGTAAGACACGTGAGGATCACCGAAAAATCCGGCATTCCCGCGTCCGCAAAAAGATTTGGGGCACCGCGGGGCGACCGAGGCTCGTGGTTTTCCGATCGTTGAAGAATTTCGAGGGTCAGGTCATCAATGACGATGAGGGGCGGACGCTGGTGGGTCTGTCCACGCTTTGTGCCGATCTCGCCAACTTCAAGGCGGAAAGTCAAAACGCTGGTGTCGAGCGGGCTAGAGCCGCCGGCAAGCTCCTCGCTGATCGGGCTAAAGCAGTTGGGGTGGATACGGTCGTGTTCGATCGAGGCGGATACCAGTATCACGGCCGGGTGAAAGCCTTCGCAGAGGGCGCCCGGGAGGGAGGACTGAAGTTCTGATGGCCAGGGAGCAGAAACGCAAACAGAGTCGAGCTCGGGAATCCGAGTTTTTCGAGAACGTGATCCACATCAACCGGGTGGCCAAGGTGGTGAAGGGTGGCCGCAGGTTCTCCTTTACGGCGCTGGTGTCGGTCGGAGATCAGAAGGGTCGTGTCGGGATTGGGCTCGCCAAAGCAAACGAGGTCGCGGAGGCCATACGTAAGGCCTTCGAGAGGGCCAAGAGGGAATTCGTTGAGATTCCCGTGCAGGACGGGACCATTCCGCACGAGATCGTCGGGCGGTGGGGTGCCGGCCGTGTGATGCTTCGTCCGGCCGCGCCCGGTACGGGGGTGATCGCGGGCGGTCCGGTCCGGTCGGTGCTCGAGGCCGTAGGGATCAAGGACATCCTTACCAAGAGCCTGGGCAGCAACAACCCGATCAATGTGGTCCGGGCCACGATGGAGGGCCTCACGAGCCTGGTCACCGCCGAGCAAGTTGCCCGGGAACGTGGTGTGCCCGTGGAGGTTATTCTGGGGATGGACAACAATGCCTAAGAAGCTCGCCATCACGCAGGTCCGCAGTGGCGTGGGCAGGAAGTTCAAACATCGCCGTACGCTGAAGGCGCTCGGATTCAAGAAACACCAGCAGACGGTGGTTCATGACGACAGCCCGACGATTCGCGGCATGTTACGGCAAGTCCACTACCTCGTTCAAGTTCATGAGGTGAAGTAATGGCTGAGTTACACGATCTACGTCCGGCTGCCGGCTCTCATCAGAGATCCAAGCGTAAGGGTAGAGGTCCCGGTTCCGGAAAAGGCAAGACCGCTGGAAGCGGTGAGAACGGTCAAAAATCTCGCAGTGGTGGCTCGGTGCGGCCCGGCTTCGAGGGCGGGCAAATGCCTCTGCAGCGCCGCATTCCAAAGCGCGGCTTCACGCCCCGTAAGCGAAAGATTTTCCAGATTGTCAACGTGGGAGATCTGGCCCGTGTGGAGGGCTCCACCGTCAACGCTCAAACGTTGAAGGACGCGGGCTTGATCCGCTCCGTCCAGGGCCTGGTCAAAGTGCTCGCGATGGGAGATTTGAGCCAGGCGTACTCTGTCGAGGCGCATAAGTTCAGTGGGGGCGCGGTGGCTAAGATCGAGGCGGCGGGGGGGAGCGCCACCACAGTCGGTCCGGCGGCGGCAAAGGCGGATCCAGAGGTAACGGTCGAGCCTGAGGTAGCCGTTGAGCCTGAGGCAGCGGCCGAGCCTGCGGTAGCGGCTGAACCCGAGGCAGAGGCTGAACCCGAGGCTGAGCCCGAGACCGAGGATGAGACGGAGATAGCGGCTGAGCCTGAACCAGAAGCTGAGTCGGAGGAAGAAACGGAGAACAATGGCTAACCCGATCCCGAATTTGTTCCGGGTTCCGGAGCTCAAAGAGAAGATTCTCTTTACTCTGGGTATTCTCCTCATCTATCGGTTTGGTGCGCACATCACCGTACCTGGCGTAAATGTGGTCATCCTACGGGAGCAATTCGGAGCGCTCTCCGGCGGAATCTTGGGCATCTACGACATGTTCGTGGGCGGTGGCCTGAGCCGGGCCACAATCTTGGCCCTCGGGATCATGCCGTATATCTCGGCCAGCATCATGTTCCAATTGCTGGCGGCTGTCTTCCCGACGGTGGAAAAGCTGCAGAAGGAGGGTGAAGACGGTCGGGCGAAACTGACTCAGTGGACTCGCTACACGACTGTAGTCCTGAGTGTTATTCAGGGCTTCAGCTACGCCGCCTTCCTCACCAGCACAGGGGCGATTGAGGATCCCGGCTTCATCTTCAATCTGACGACGACGGTGATCCTCACGGTGGGCGCGATCTTCGTGATGTGGCTTGGTGAGCAGATCACCGAGCGAGGGATCGGCAACGGCATGTCGCTCCTGATCTTCTTCTCCATCATTGAAACTTTTCCGCAGGCCGTCGCGCGGACGTATGAGTCGTTCACTGCAGGACAGATTACGATCTTCGCGATGGTCATGCTGGTCGTCGTTCTGGTGGCGATTACGGCGGCTGTGGTAGCGTTGACGATGGGCGCCCGGAAGATTCCCGTGCAGATTCCCCGCAAGGTGGTAGGACGTGGGCGTATCCGTGAAGGACAAAAGAGCTTCGTTCCCCTTCGCGTCAACTCCGCGGGTGTCATGCCGATCATTTTCGCGCAGTCGTTCATCGTGGTACCGGGGACGATTGCGCAGCTCACGGGCGGAAGATTCCCGATTCTCGTTGAAGTTGCGCGAATCTTTGAGCCCGGATGGCTCTACTACATCACATACGGTTTGCTAATCGTCTTCTTCACCTACTTCTACACGGCCATCATTTTCAACCCGGTCGATCTGGCTGAGAACCTGAAGAAGCAAGGTGCGTTCATCCCGGGTGTGAAGCCTGGGGCCCGGACGGCGGAATACATCGATCGGGTCTTGACCCGCGTCACACTTCCGGGGTCGATCTATCTCGCGCTTGTTGCTCTGGTGCCTTTCGGGGTCTGGAGCCTCTTCAACATCCAGACGTTCTTCTTCGGAGGTACGGGCCTGCTGATCGTCGTGGGCGTGGGGCTCGATACGGTCCAGCAAGCTCAGCAACACCTCTTACTGCGCCACTATGACGGGTTCATGAAGAAGGGCCGCGTGAAAATGCGCGGTCGGTCTCGCTACGTATAATCCGTGGACGAGGAGAGGACTTGGCCATGTACCTGATCCTGTTGGGCCCTCCCGGCGTCGGTAAGGGCACGCAAGGAGTACTGCTTGCGGATGCGACGGGATGGGAGAGGGTGGTTACGGGGGATCTTCTGCGTACCGCGAAGGATGCCGGTACCCCCTTGGGGACCCAAGCTCAACAGTACATGACCGCTGGGAATCTCGTGCCCGATCATCTCATCATCAAAATGGTCGAGGAAAAACTGAGCACTTTGTCCGCCGGGACTGGCGTGATCTTCGACGGCTTTCCGAGGACCGAGGCACAGGCATCGGCCTTCGCCATGATGCTGGAGGCTCTCGGTCGCACCATCGACACGGTCGTCGTTCTAGAGGCAGACGACGAAGTGCTCTCTGAGAGAATCTCCGGTCGCCGTTCTTGCCCCTCCTGTGGGGCTGTCTACAATACCGTCCTCGCTCCGCCCAAGAAGGACGGTGTGTGTGACGTCGACGGGACTCCGCTCTTCCACCGTGCAGATGATCACGCAGATACGGTTCAGAACCGGTTGAACGTGTACCGCCGAGAGACTGAGCCCCTGATCGAGTACTACGACGGGAGCAAGGCCGTCGTGCATCGCGTACCGAGCCAAGAGGGGCCGGACGAGGTACAGAGTAAGGTCCGTGAGGCTTTGGGAGTGGGGGAATAGTGATCCACCTCAAGAGTCCCGAAGAGATCGACGTGATCGCTCGAGGTGGTGCCATCATCGCCGATTTCCTGGTTGAAGTTCGTCCACGGATTCAACCGGGTATTTCCACGCTGCAAGTCGATAGCTTCGCGGACGAGTTTATCCGTTCCCATGCCGGTGCACTGCCCGCGTTCAAAGGCCTGTATGGCTTTCCAGGAAGTGTCTGTACCTCATTGAATGAGGAGGTCGTCCACGGTATTCCCAAGGCCGACCGGGTCCTGGAAGACGGCGACATCATCTCGATCGACGTGGGGGTAAAATTGGACGGTTGGTGCTCCGACTCTGCCTGGACCTTCCCGGTCGGTGAGATCGACGAGAAGACGCGGCACCTCCTGGAGGTGACGGAGGATGCGCTCGACCGAGCGGTGTCCGCCACGGTTCTCGCGGGTTTTGTCGGTGACATCGGTGCTGCCGTGGTGACCAGAGTCGAGGGAACGGGTCTAAGCATTATCAGGGATCTGGTAGGCCACGGCGTGGGTCGCGAGGTGCATGAAGAACCGCAGGTGCCGAACTTTGGTCGAGCCGGTACGGGACCGGCTCTTCGGGAAGGCATTGTGGTTGCGATCGAGCCGATGTTGTCCTGCGGAACGTTCGAGATTCAGGTGCTCGGCGATCGCTGGACCGTGGTTACAAAGGACGGAACTCCGACGGCCCACTTCGAGCACACGGTGGCCGTGACAGCGGCCGGCCCCCGAGTCCTCACGGCAGCGCCGGCCGAGGCTCCGGCGTGAGCACCTCGGATCGTTCGGGCCGTGCCTTGAGGGTGATTAGTTGTTCCACTATCATTGTATGCTCTGCCACAAACATACGTCAGGGTGCTGAAAATGAAGGTGCGTAGTAGCGTCAAACCGATGTGTGAACACTGCAAAATCGTCCGTCGGCGGGGAGTCGTACGGGTTATCTGTAGTCGTAATCCCAGGCATAAACAGCGCCAGGGATAAACTGAGAAGAAGGACGGATGGCACGAATCGCGGGTGTGGATCTTCCGAAGGAAAAACGGATCGAGGTCGCTTTGACCTACCTATACGGTATCGGTCTGTCCCGTTCGCGAGTGATCCTCGAGAACACCGGAGTAGATCCCAGTCGGCGTGCGGTCGATCTCACTGATGACGACGTGAACAAGCTGCGCCAGGAGATCGAGGGTAACTACAAAGTCGAGGGCGCCTTGCGCACCGAAGTCTCCATGAACATCAAGCGCCTCATGGACATCGGTTGCTACCGGGGCCTACGGCATCGGCGCGGACTTCCGGTGCGGGGGCAGCGAACCCACACGAATGCTCGGACCCACAAGGGTCAAAGACGTGCAATAGCCGGGAAGAAGATAGCCCCGAAGAAGTAGGCGAGGTCGGGATAGGTGAGGCTTGAATAGTTAGTGAGGATGGTACTGAGTGTCCGATGAGAAAACGCCGCGTAGGCGGAGCAAGAAAGTCGTCGAGGCGGAAGGCGTCGCGCACATCAAGGCGACGTTCAACAACACGCTGATCACAATCGCCGATAAGGCTGGAAATACGGTCGTTTGGGGCAGCGCTGGAAAGGCCGGTTTCAAGGGCTCCAAGAAGTCGACACCGTTTGCCGCGACGGTGGCGGCGGAGCAATGTGGCCGGGAGGCCGTTGCCCTGGGTGTCAGGCGGGTCGATGTACTCGTTCAAGGACCTGGCTCGGGGCGGGAGTCGGCCATTTCAGCCCTGGCGGCCGCAGGAATCCAGATCAAATCGATCCAGGACGTAACGCCGCTTCCTCATAACGGATGCCGCCCCCCCAAGAAGCGCAGGGTCTAAACAGTATGGCACGACACACCGGAGCAGTTTGTCGACTCTGCCGCCGCGAGGGGCAGAAGCTCTTCTTGAAGGGACAGAAGTGCTACACGGAGAAGTGCGGCATCGAACGTCGCGCTTACCCGCCGGGTCAGCACGGTCCCGCGCACGCGCGCAGGCGCAAGCAATCCGACTACGCCGTCCAGCTTCGTGAGAAACAGAAGGTGAAGAGGATTTACGGACTGCATGAAAGGCAGTTCCGCACGCTGTTCGAGCGGGCGAACGCGCGGGATGGAATCACCGGAGAGAACATGCTCATCTCCCTGGAGGTCCGGCTGGACAACGTGATTTTCAGGATGGGTTTCGCACCGAGTCGCAGCGCCGCCCGGCAACTGGTCCGGCACCGCCACGTGGAGGTCAACGGGCGGGTCGTGGACGTACCGTCATTTCAGGTGGGTCATGGGGACGAGGTGGCCCTCAAATCCAAGTCCAAGGACCTGGCCACGGTGCAGGGGAGCCTCGAGGCTCGAACTCGCCCGTCCTTGGTGGAATGGCTCGCTCTGGATGAGAAAAATCGTGTCGGCCGCATGACCCGTCAGCCTACGCGCCAGGATATCCCCTTGGCCGTCCAAGAACAGCTCATCGTGGAGCTCTACTCGAAGTAATGGAGACTTCAGTGCAGATCGATTTAACCGGTTTGGTACTGCCCGAGCGTATTGAGGTCTCTGAGGCCTCAGAAGATGGGAGCCGTGCGGAATTTGTGATCGAGCCTCTTGAGCGTGGTTTTGGCCATACGCTCGGAAACTCGGTGAGGCGCGTTCTTCTCTCGTCCCTCCGCGGAGCCGCGGTTTGGGCATTCCGCGTCGACGGTGTTGTGCATGAGCACCAGACGATCGAGGGCGTGGTCGAGGACGTGCATCAGGTCATTCAGAATCTCAAGTCGCTCGTCATCACTTTGGACGACGATGTCCCCGAGGCGACGCTCACCATCCGCGTGGATAAACTGGGCCCGGTCACCGCCGGTGATGCCGGTCCGGTGAGTGGCGTGACGATACACGATCCTGACCATCACTTGATGACGGTTCAGGGGAAGCAAAAGCTCAACATCGAATTGTACGTTCGGAAGGGACGGGGTTTCATCCTTGCCGAGCAGCACGAGTTGCTGCGGGAAGCTCCCGTGGACATGGTGCGGATCGACGCGATCTACAATCCGGTCCGGCGTGCCAATTTCTCGGTGGAGGAAACGCGGGTCGGGCAGCGCACGGACTTCGATCGGCTCACGCTATTGGTCGAGACAGACGGGTCTGTGGATGCGGAGTCCGCGGTTCACTATGCGGCCGCGTTGGTTCGTAAACATTTCGAGTTCATGTTGTACTTCGGAGAGGGTGGGGTGCCGCAGGTGACCGTTCCGGGCGCAGTTGAAGTGCCGGAACAGCTGCGCGACTTGCTCGAGCGCTCCATCGAGGACCTCGCCGAACTGAGCGTCCGATCCCGAAACTCTCTTCAAAAGGAAAACATCCAGACGCTGGGCGACCTCGTTCAGCGTACGGAAGAAGAGATGCTCGGGATTGAGAATTTCGGAAAGAAATCGCTCACCGAGATCGCCGCCTTCCTCGACGAGCACGAGCTGAATTTCGGAATGCGTCTCAAGTCTGGCGACGAGGGCCAACTGTTTCTCGTCGAAGAAGATGAGGTGCAATCCGTAGAGACGAGCGAGGAGTAAGGTTCGAGCATGAGGCACCGCAAGAAGGGCCGGGCCCTTTCCCGGACCGCGAGCCATAAGAAGGCCACGATGCGCAACATGGCCACGTCTCTCTTTCTCCACGAACGGATCGAGACTACGACGGCCAAAGCGAAGGAATTGCGTCCGTTCGCGGAGCGTCTGATTACGCTCGGCAAACGAGGGGATCTCCACGCACGCCGGCTTGCGGGCCGGTTGATCGCGGACCGCCAGGTTCTCGGCAAACTGTTCGACGATATCGGGCCGCGTTTCACAGAGCGGCCCGGAGGTTACACCCGCATTCTCAAGTTGGGAAATCGCCGCGGAGACGCCGCGGAGATGGCGCTGATCGAGTTGGTCGATTAGACTGCCCAGATCCTGAGTAACAAGCACAGATCAAGACTGGGAGCAGGGCTACACATGGCATCGTTCGGATCCCGTAGAGGTGAGGCTGGGTCTCTCACCGTGTACTTGATGGTTGGAGCGTTTCTTGTCGCGGGAGGCTTCTTCGTTTGGTTGTCCATACAGGCCGCGCCGGTGGAAGTTGTGGTGGTGGAAGGGGATGAGGAGAGCATGGCGACGGTAGCGACGGTGGTGGACATAAGCGACTTTGGAATGAATCCGATGGCACACGCGGCTACGGTCATCGAACTGCGCCGCTTGGGGGTGCTGAACACCATGCCAGGAAGTAGTCAGACCTTTTTTGTCGGGGTTCCCGGCGATTACCTGGTCAAGATGTTGCCTGAGGTCGCCGTAATCGGCGGGGACCTCGAGTACGGTGCGACGGTTTCAGTGACAGGAACGGTCTACGCCATGACGGATAGTGCGAAGGATGCATGGATGGCCAGCGGTGGCCTCGCGGAGGGTGATCGGATCCTTGCCGACTTCGCAGAGTCCTTCATCGAGGTCCGGGCAGTGAGCGTTACCGCCCCGCCCCAGCCCGATCCCTGACCGACTCCGTAAGAGAAAGAATATGGCCCGAGTATGTCATGTGTGTGGCAAGAGACCGGCCACCGGAAATAACGTCAGTCACGCCCACAACAAGACGCGGCGTCGCTGGCTGCCGAATCTTCAGACGGTGAAGATCATTACGGCCGAAGGAGTCCGGCGTCGCGTGCGTGTATGTACGACTTGCATCAAGGGTGGGAAAATCGCGAAGGCGCCGCCGGTGACGGTGGTCGAGGCGTAAGCCCCCTGATAGGCCGAACCCTCGTTGTTACGAGGGCGGCGGCCCAGGCCGCTGGACTGGTCGACGCCTTGGAGGCCCTGGGGGCCAAGGTCGTTCGTCTTCCGGCGATCAAAATCGAGCCCCCCATGGACCAACGGGCGCTCCATCACGCTGTTCAGAACACCGCGGAGTACGACTGGGTGATCTTTACGTCGGCCAACGGTGTCGACTTCTTCAGAACAGCGGCGGAGGCCGTGGGGGTCGATGTGAAAGGCGCGCTCGCGTCGACCCGTCTGTCCTGCGTAGGGCCCGCCACGGCGAACACCCTCGAGGCTCTGGGACTCACGGTGGAAGTAGTGCCCGAGACCCATAGGGCCGAAGCGGTTGTTGATGCGCTCGCGGCCCATCAATCGCTTCTCGGAAAGCGTGTCTTGATCCCGACGGTTGCCGAGGCCAGGCCCGTCCTACGGGACGGTTTGCAGGAGCTGGGTGCCGAGGTGGACGCCGTGACGGCGTATCGAACCGTTTCCGTCGAAAATCCAGACCCAGGTGCCCTGGACCAGATCGGACGGGGGGTGGATCTGGTGACGTTTACCTCACCGTCCGCGGTGCGGAGCTTTCATCGTTTGGTGGACGGGGAAGTCGTCGCAGACGCTGGTGTGATCGGACCGGTGACGGCCGACGCCGCCCGCGATTTGGGGTATCGGGTTGCGGCAGAGGCCGATCCGTTCACAATTTCGGGGTTGGTGGAGGCGATCTCGAGTCACTTTAAGGGAGCAAGACATGGGTGAGGTGGCCGCTTCCGACCTTCAGGTGGCAGACGCTCCGGGCGAGGATCCGCCCCTGAAAACGATTCTAGACCCCGTTATTCTCCGATTCGCCGTCCTCGCCTATTTGGTCATTTTGCCCGTAGGCCATCTTGTCGCCCGGCTACTTATCTTGCTGCATCTCTTGGTGCGTCTCGATCTTGAAGCCTCTTCGGCACACTACTCCCAGACCGGGCTAGGCCCGGCATGAGCCCCGAGTCACCAATGGCCGACACTGCTTCGAACGACGCTTTGGACCACTTCCGCTCGGGCGACCTGACCGTGGGCGTGGTCGGCCTCGGTTACGTAGGACTGCCGTTGTCGGTCGAGATTGCACGCGCGGGCCTGTGTGCCGTGGGTTTCGACATCAATCCCGAGGTCGTGGATGGCATCAACTGCGGAGCCAGCCACATCAAGGACGTCACGCACGTAGAGTTGACCGAGGCTCTGGCTGCAGGACGGCTGGAGGCCACCACCGACATGGCCCGGCTCGCCGAGTGTGATGCCATATCGATTTCGGTGCCGACCCCGCTGTCGAAAACGCGGGATCCGGACGTCTCCTTTGTGATCGCCGCGTCCGAGGCCGTGGCAGCCGCGTTGCGCCCCGGGCAACTCGTGGTTCTGGAGTCGACCACTTATCCGGGCACGACCCGCGAGGTACTCCTACCCGCCCTGGAGGGCACTGGGCTGAAGGTAGGTAAGGACTTCTTCCTGTGCTTCTCTCCCGAGCGGGTGGATCCCGGAAACCAAGAATGGAAGACGAAAAACACCCCGAAGGTTATCGGAGGAGTGACGCCGGCCTGTACGGAGGTGGGGCTGGCGGTCTACGAACGCTTCATCGACACGATGGTGGCGGTCTCGTCCACTGAGGCGGCGGAGATGGTCAAGATCCTGGAGAATACCTTCCGGGCAGTGAATATCGCCCTCGTCAACGAAGTGGCGCTCATCGCCGACCGGCTCGACGTGGACGTGTGGGAGGTCATCGAGGCCGCGAGCACGAAACCCTTCGGCTTCATGAAGTTCACACCCGGACCCGGGCTCGGAGGGCACTGCATCCCCGTCGATCCCCACTATCTGGCGTGGAAGATGCGTACACTCAACTACCGGACCCGTTTCATCGAGCTGGCCTCGGAGATCAACGCCGAGATGCCCGAGTTCGTGGTGGGGAAAGTTCAGGTCGCCTTGAATGCCCGCCAGAAGGCCGTGAACGGCGCCCGCATCCTCGTGCTCGGTGTCGCGTACAAACGGGACGTCGACGACGTCAGGGAATCGCCGGCCTTGGACATCATCGGGCTTCTTGCCGCCGATGGCGCCCACGTGGAGTACCACGATCCGTTCGTGCCGGAGTTGGCCGAGGACGGAGCGCACATGTCTTCGGTCGCCCTGACGGATCAAGCCCTCGCCGAGGCCGACGCAGTGGTGATCGTCACGGACCACACGGACATCGACTACGCACGCGTGCTTGAGCAGGCGGCCGTGCTGGTGGATGCTCGTCACGTCGTGGCGGCTCTTCTGGATGGGAGCGGCTCACAGGTCGACAGGCGTGGCTCACGGACGGGAGCGTGGATCGTGAAGGGTGGGCCATGAGGTGGCCGCCGGAGACCCTGAAGTAGACCCTCAACAAGACCGTACATGACCCGGTTGGATGACCTCGCCAGGATCCAAGAAGCGATCATGGCCGCCGCTGACGCGATCCAGCCGTTCACGCCGGGTGATATCGAGTTCGAGATGAAGACGGAACGGGGAGACCCGCTGACCGCGGCCGACACAGCGGCGGATCGCGTACTCCGCGACGTGCTCCCCACCAAGGGCGAGGGTTGGCTTTCGGAGGAGTCGATCGACGACCCCGTCCGTCTCGGGTGCCGGCGGGTCTGGGTGGTGGACCCCATCGACGGGACCCGGGAATTCATCGACGGCATCCCGGAGTGGTGCATTTCGGTCGGCCTGGTCGAGGACGGTCTCCCGGTGGCCGGCGGCATCTACAATCCGGTCACCGAGGAGTTGGTGATCGGTTCGTTGGAGACCGGAGTCGAATACCAGGGACGCTCCTCATCCGTCACCGGCCTTCCCGATCTCGACGGCGCCGTGATCCTGGCCAGCCGGAGTGAGATTGGAAGAGGTGAGTGGGACGTGCTCGACGAGGCGCCGTGCCAGGTTCGGCCGTGCGGATCGGTCGCCTATAAGATGGCGCTCGTCGCAGCGGGACAGGCGGACGGTACTTGGACAATGGTGCCGAAGAGTGAGTGGGACGTCGCGGCCGGTACCGCGCTGGTCCGGGCGGCGGGCGGGTCCGTGATACACGCCGACGGTACGGAGCCCACGTTTAACCAGCCGGTACCCAGGTATCCGAATTTTCTGGCGGCGAGCGACGGAATTCTCAGCGATTTCCGCGGAAACTGGATGAAGGTCTACTCTTGAGGCTGTCGGCTTGAGGATTCCAGTTTGTGGAGGATCGTCTGGGTCACGACCGGCGCTACGCGGTCGATGCCACGAAGGCGAAGCATGAGCTGTCCTGGGCGCCATCAGTGGAGTTCGCGGAAGGGCTCACCGCGACGATCGCATGGTACAGGGATCACCAGGCGTGGCTCGGTCGGATCGAGAGCGGTGCGTATCGAGAGTGAGGGGGGAGCCGTCAGGAGAGCCTGCTCGAGGCCGGAAAGACGGTCTTCGTGGTCGACGACCTGTCGACCGGCAGTGGTCGCTAGCTCGGGCGCCGGCTTGTTGAAGTGGCAGAGCCCATTGTCCCTCCACTCTCGGATTTGGACGACGGAAACATTTATTTCCCGAGCGCAGGGGCGTCACCATACCCTCCCCTCTGACCGTCCTGAGAGGTACCCGACTCGGTTGGCGGAATCCTTGACCCAAAGCCGGTGTTTGGTAGCTTCCTCAACGAAGGTTCACGTTCCCCACCCACCCGACCCGAAGCACCCTCTTTATGATGATCTTCTCGCGGGGTATGCGCCCCTTATAGTGTTATGACAGAGCATCTGATTACCCCTCACGGCGGCGAGCTCATACAGCTCATTGCAGAACCGGAGCGGGCCTCCGAGCTTCAGGCGGCCTCGCGGGACTGGCCCTCCTGGGACCTCACATCCCGCCAAATGTGTGACCTCGAATTGCTCATGAACGGCGGGCTTTCACCTCTCGACCGATTCATGACATTGGCCGAATACGGGAGTGTGTGTGAGAGCATGCGGTTGGCGGACGGAACACTCTGGCCGATTCCCATCACTCTGGATGTCGACGAAGCGTTTGCGGAAGGACTCGAATCCGGATCTAAGGTCGCTCTACGTGACCCCGAAGGTGTCATGCTTGCGGCGCTCCACGTCGAAGAGATCTGGCGTCCCGACCGGACGCAGGAGGCTGAGCAGGTGTTCGGTACGACGAACCCGGAGCACCCCGGCGTCGCATACCTGTTGGAGCAGGCGAACCCCGTGTACGTGGGAGGCCGCGTCGAGGCTGTAGATGGCCCCAGCCACTACGACTTCCGCGGGCTCCGCAGCACACCGCTGGAGCTCCGTCACGATTTCGCACGGTTGGGATGGCGGAGGATCGTCGCGTTCCAGACCCGAAACCCCATGCACCGTGCCCATCAGGAGTTGACGCTCCGGGCTTCGAAAGAGGTCGGCGCAAATCTCCTGATCCATCCCGTCGTAGGCATGACCAAACTCGGTGACGTAGACCACTTCACTCGGGTCAGGTGTTATGAGGCGCTCTTGGGCACCTACCCTCAGTTCACGGCCAAACTTGCGCTGCTCAATCTGGCGATGCGGATGGCGGGACCGAAGGAGGCGCTCTGGCATGCCATCATCCGCAAGAACCATGGGTGCACCCACTTGATCGTGGGCAGGGATCATGCCGGCCCCGGGAGCGACTCGTCAGGGAAGCCGTTTTACGGGCCGTACGACGCGCAGGAGTTGATGAACGAACACCAGGAAGAGCTGGGCGTCGAGATGGTCCCGTTCCGGCTGATGGTCTATGTCCAGGATCGGGCCGAG
>ERZ651768.488-NODE-488-length-29904-cov-4.147048_pt1 | contig 29904 bp, 29 predicted proteins | sample MGYA00514754_ERZ651768 | MGnify/ENA metagenome assembly ERZ651768
CCATAACCACGCGGTACTAGCGAATGTTAAGCCACTACTTCCCTACCCCGGCTTCGATGCTTGTTCCGAATTGGCCTTTGAATCCGTTAAATCAATGAATGACGGTTTCTCCTCCGAGTTGTACTTGGAATCGGTACGTCAGGATGAAGATGCCTTCATTGATAAGTCACGTTTCTCACTCGCGCTCGTCCGTGAACAACTGGCAACCGGCGACCTCTCTGCAGCACCGAGTTCTGCAGCACCGAGTTCTGCAGCACCGAGTTCTGCAGCACCGAGTTCAGCAATCAAGACAATCACTGCCTTTCGGCGCCATCCCTCGGCAGAAAGAGACTCACTCACATCAGTCATTTGCAACGAAGTGACAGACGTCGTTGCAGAAGATGAGCCACTTGCTCAGCGTGTCCTAATCACCGACCACCAGGCACACACAGGGCTGCCTCCTGCAGTCTTCGACGCAGTCCTCATTGCATGGTTCCCGGACCTAGACCGAGCCCAAGGCCACCTCAGTTCGGTGAATAGGGCCCGGGCAGAATTGGCGCTGGCGGGCATCGCCTTCGGAAGGGTCGACCTCTTGGCTAAAGAGATTCATGTCGTGAAGCTTGATCAAGGAACACGGGACTAGGACTAGCTCACCCAACCGAATCGTCCGCTCAACCAGGTCGCACAAACGAGTACCCGTCACGATGAAATAGCCTGACCAAGCCTGCAACCTCGAGTCGACAGGACTCGTCCTATTGCGCTTCTTCTGCGAATCGTTCTTGGAGCCGGAATTTCTGTATCTTCGTCGCCGACATCGGCCACTCGCTCGCAGCAATGAAACGGACATAGCGGGGGATCTTGAATCTTGCGATCTTCCCCTCGCAATAATCGGTGAGTTCCCTCTCCGTGGTTTCGCAACCTGGTCGAAGCTCGATATATGCGGCTGGAACTTCAACGTATCTAGCGTCTGGCACGGCAATGACCTGGGCAATGCTCACAGAAGGGTGGGTTTGCAGCAATGACTCGATTTCGACCGCAGCGACATTCTCCCCCCCCACCTTGAGCATGTCCTTGACCCTGCCCAAGTAGGAGACTCGACCCTCCGGATCTATTGCGCCAATGTCGCCGGTGCAAAACCAACCGTCGTCGTCGAAAGACTCTGCGTTCTTAGCCGCATCCTTGTAGTAGCCCTCAAACAGGTTGTAGCCCCTGGACCAGATCGACCCCCGCTCACCTGGCCCTACTGGTTGGCCGGTTTCAAGGTCGCGTACCTCTATCTCGATCCCATCGAAGGGACGACCGGAAGTCGTGGCCCACGTCTCGGGCGGATCGTCGGGCCGGGTGAAGCACGCCACACCTCCAATCTCGGTGCACCCGTAGGCGTTGAGGTGGCGGGAATCAGGAAGCCTCTTGTGCAGTTCGCGCAACCCATCAGGCGATGAGACGTTGTTCCATGCCCGAATCCGGGCGAACTCCCTTGAATCCCAGTCCGGATGGTCGAGGATCGCATTAGTGACGGTGGGAAACGTGGAAAATGAAAAGGTGCACGCCTCTTCACGCAACTGTCGGATGGCGGCCTCAGGGTCCATGTGGGTCAGCGTGATGTAAGTCGATCCGGCGTCTAGACAACCAATGAGAGGAAAGACGGCGCTCATGTGAAAGAGGGGAAGCGGATCCCAGAACCGATCTTCTGTAGTCAACTCGAAGCAGTTTCTGCAACCCGTTACCGCTGTGCGCACCAAGGCTTCGTGCGTGGTTGGACAGCCCTTGGGGTCAGCAGTCGTCCCCGAGGTGTACATCATCATGGCGATGTCGCGGATAGCGATCCGGGTTCGCAATCGGTGAACATCACCATCGGTGGCTTCTTCAGCTAACGACTCGAAGTGTTCGCGATCAACCGTCCCTGGTGGAGACGAGTTTCCCAGCATCACAACGCTCCTCAACTTCGGGGCCAGGTCCAACCCAAGAGCGGTTGGATCTGATGTTGCTGAAAGCCCAGGCAAGCACGAATCGAGGATCTCGACGTAATCGGTGTGCTGGTCGACGAGGTCGCTTGTTAGAAGGACGGTTAGGTCTGCATTCTCGATCAGGTACCCGAGCTCCCGGTCTTTATAACGGGCGTTGATGGGAACTATCCGGGCTCCTATTAACGCTCCTCCGAACATCACTTCAACAAAATCCATGCAGTTAGGCATGAGGATGCCGACAGCATCACCCCGACTTACGCCGAGCCCGAGGAGGGAACGCCCTGCCTGAAGCGCAGCCGCTAGGAGGCCTTCGAAAGAACGCCGTTCGTCCTGGACTACGACGGCTTCATTGGCACCGTACTTTTCGGCTGCCCGGACGAGTAGATCGCCAAAAGTAGTCGCCTCACACCAACTCATCCCTAACCCCCCACCTGTCGGGCTATCTCCGCAGTGTCGAACCACTGCGAGAGGCTGACAATCTGACCGTCGTTGATCTCGAAGATGTCAACAGCGGCAAAGGACACCTTTTGGTCGTTGCTCGCGATTCCATTGAAACCGATCTCGACGACCACACAACTGCCGTCGACCAGGACGCGCTGCGGAGTGTCAACGTGATGCGGGAACTTCTTGAACACCTTGTGGAAGAACTGAATTACCTCATCGTGGCCAATGCGCGCATCTGTGCCAGGCGGACGAAGCACAACATCCGGATGGAACACTTCCTTGAGGGCTTCGTAGTTCTCATCGTTGAGCGCAGCGAAGTAGCGCTCGACCACGTTTCCGAAGGTTTCGGTCATGCTGCTCACCGGCATTTAAGTCTCACCAGCACTTCTATGCCAACTGCCACCGACTCGGTCCGTCCTACCGGGGATTTCACCATTTCTTGGTGTTAGCGCCCGAACTCACGGAACCGCATGCCGTCGGGATCTATTACCTCACGGATAAGGCGAACCTGCTCCACGGTCGGCACCGCGGTCTCCGGTACCCCAGTTTCTTCCATCAGCAATTCAAAGCCCGTTGAGTCCTGGATGTCTTCAGCTGTGACCCCCGGATGAATTGTCTTGATGCGCATGTGCTTTGAAACAGGTTCAAAATCAAGAACACAGAGATTTGTGATGACTAGTTCTGGACCACCAACGAGTCCCATGTCTTCTCGCTGCGAGCCGCCTCCTAGCCATCCAGCACACGAAATGAAGTCCACCTTCTCAACTAGAGACCTCGGGTTGTGATTCGGGTTCCAATAGATGAGCTTCTTCCCGATGGATCCCATGTCACCAAGACCGGCTGTCCCCGGCAAGCGAACTTTTGGTGCGTGATAGTCATCACCGATCACCGAGTTGTTTCCGTTTCCGAAACGATCCAGTTGCGCGGCTCCAACACAAAACGTCTTCAGCCACCTTCCGTTGAGTGCGATGTCCCAGAAAGTGCTGAACTGCTCGATATACATGATCGAATCCCCCCAGAGGGGTGCTTCAAGCGTCGAAGCAGGGATTCGCTTCGGTAGCGCCTCAAGGCCCACAGCGCCAGCCAGCCAGACCAGGTCGGGCGCGTGCGTCATCCGAGCTAACTGAAACGCGGCCACTGGGATGAATGAGGCCATTCCATTGCATGCCTGATCCCCGTTCTCGAGGTTGGACGCCAGCGAGGTGATCATCAATTCGTCGACAGTCCAGTCTGTCGAGAGATCTTCGGTCATTCCGTAATTTCCCAGCGCCTCAGTTCCTCGAGCCGACCAGTCCCGCCCACTCGATCGAGATAGTCCTCCTGAGTGGCCGGTTCGTAGACGTACCGTTGCATCCAGGCCCGAGCTCCCTCGTGGTCACGGGAGACAGCGATCCACCCACGATGAAAGGCCGTGTCATAGCCGTAGCGAGGATTGAAAGATGTCGGATGAGCACCGAAGGGAACCTCTACGACAGCGTCAACCATGAATCCGGGAAGAACTGTCCTCTCCGGACTGCGTCGCAGTACCTCTGTGTCGACGATCTCCTCTACCGTTGCAATTACCTTCTTGGCCGCCTTCGGCATAATCCCAATGTCTGGCCAGACCGCTGTGGGTTCCATCTGAAGGTTCCCGAACCGGTCAGCACAGTGGCAGTGAACTAAGGCGACATCCGGGATCAGCGCCCTGCAGGCCACGACATCCGGCCCTCCAAACGGATCCGGCACCATCACTAGGTCAGGGTTGATCGCGATGAGATCTGTTCCAATCAGGCCTCGGGTCGGGAGGAACGGAAGGCTGCGTGCCCCTGCTCCTAGCCGAGCGAGAAGGGCGGTTTCCGAGAGTTCTTGAACGACGATCCGTCCCGACTCCACCGCGCTCCTGTACGCCTGACAGAGGCCGAACTGCTCCATTGATACGGCAGCACCCGTGAATCTGTCCATAGAACCGGCTGCGGCCATGAGGTCGATTGGGATACCGCCGACTAGGGCGACGACTTCCAGTCCAGTACGCCCCTGCCGAATGAGTTCACGGACGGATGCCATCGGTGCCGATTGCGTGGCCATGTTCTGGATTGCCACAGTTGCACCGTCAGGAACCGTCCCTATGGCTTCCGCCAACGATGTCAGCTTTTCTTCGGGCATCAGTCAGTCACCTTGATGATCTCCATGCCGCCATGCACCTCAATGATCTGGCCACACACGTAGTCGCTGTCGGGTGAGGCAAGCCACGAACAGACACCGGCGACATCCTCCGGAACCCCGGCACGCCCGATGGGTATCGTCGCCTCGATGGATCGAATCACTTCGACCGGAAGACCAACATCTCCACCATCCTCCTGGGCGGAGGTCATCCGGGTCCCGGAGATGTAGCCAGGAGCTATTGCGTTGACGTTGATCCCGTAGGGCGCCCATTCGCGTGACAGGGCCCGGGTCAGCCCATTGACTCCTGCTTTCGCTGCTGAATAGTTGACATTCGCTGCAGTTCCATAGATTCCGTTGATCGACGACAGATTGATGACCTTCTTATTGGGCAAGTCAACGCCGTCGTCCGCGTCCCGTAAGAGGCTGAACGCCGACCGACACATATTGAAGGTTCCCGTGAGCGCAACGTCAATAACAAACTCCCAAGCTTCGTCGGTCATACGGTGGGCCATCGAAGGCCTAGTCACGCCGGCGTTGTTGACCAGCACGTCCAAGCGACCGAATTCCTTTCCTACCGCGTCGACAATGTGATTTGCGCTCTCTGGAACTGCTACCGATCCGACTGCGGGCACTGCCTCAAACCCCATAGCAAGAAGTTCCTCTACGGCCTGGCATGCGTTCGCTTCGTCTACATCGTTCACCGCCAATGCCAGGCCGTCCTCGGCCAATCGACGCGCGACGGCCCTGCCTATGCCGCGTCCGGCACCCGTAACGAGGGCAACTCTCCTACCAGACATGCAGGGCACCAGCTATGTCCGAAGGCCACCTCACGGCAGAGGCTCAGAAACTTCTCGGCAGCCCGAAGGATTCCGCAATGCTATTTCGTGCCATCTCATTGGTGACGGGCCCAATGCGATACAAGCGGGAATCACGCCAGTACCTCTGTGGCTGTGTCTCAAGCGAATAGCCGAGGCCGCCGAGGGCCTGCATTGCAATATCCGCGCACTTCCCTGCATATTCGGAGGCGGTCACCTTGGCCATATTCGCCTCCCGACCACAGTCATCGCCCTGATCGCTCTTCCAGGCCGCGTAATAGGTGAGGAGTTCTGCCTGGGTCTGCATCATCGCCATATCGGCGACGTACTGATGCCATACCTGGAAGCTTCCGATGGTTTTGCCAAAGGCCGTGCGGTTTTTCAACTGGTCGAGAATTTCCTCGATCATGGCGTCAATAATTCCAGTACAAAGCGCGGCAACCATGATGCGCTCATTGTTGAGGGTCGCAAGCATCTGGTAGAAGCCCATCCCGGGCTCACCCACAACGAACTCATCCGGTACGAAGACATCGTCCAGGAACACGTCGCAAGCACCAACCGATCGCATACCGATCTTTGGAATCTGACGGGCTTCTAGGCCCTCGGCCGGGTTCGGTACCAGGAACAGAGTGACGCCTCTTGCCGACTTGTCTTCTATTTCCTCGGTTCTCGCCATCATGAAGAGGTAGTCCGAGACGTGCGCTGCCGTGCACCAGGTCTTCTGGCCCGTCAGTCGCCAGCCTCCGTCGACCTTCACTGCTTTGGTTCGCATGGCGCCCATCAGATCCGTTCCACCAGAAGGCTCAGTCACGGCTATTGCAACTCTCGTCCGACCGGCAGCCATGTCGGGGATCAACTTCTCTCGGACCTCGTCACGAGCAAACTTGTTGATCGACTTAGCGCAGAAGGCGTTGATCCCGTATATCCATGTCAGACCTGCAAGAGACCTGGCCATCTCGCGGGTCAAGATCATTTGAGTAACGGTGTCGCCGCCCTGGCCTCCGAGTTCCTCTGGTAGGCCGATCGCGTGGAAACCCGCTTGGGACATCTTGTCCCACAACTCGAACGGGTATTCATACTCCTGTGCCTCGTATTCCAGCGATTTGGACTTTGGGCACTCACGTTCGACCCAACTACGAACCGTGTCGCGAAACATTTCTTGCTCGGTGGTAAGAGAGAATTCCATCTTTCCTTCTTTCGAAGAAGAGGGCTAAAAAGGCTTCTAACTTCGTTTAGTACCGCCAGCCATCTCCAAACGTAGATAATCGACGACCTAGGTAATGCTCTACGCACGAGAGGGCTGCCCGTGCCGCGCGATCTGTTCCGATTCCTCGACTCTTGAAGGTCTCACTCGCAAAATAGAGCCCATCGACAGTCGGCGCCCGCCAGTCTGGTCGGAAAGAGCCGACCAACATCGGCTTCTGGACCACGCCAAATGCTGGGTCGAAAACGAGTCCCCGCCGCTTCCAGACACTGTTCTTGAGGCCTGGGTACATCTCATAGATCCCAGCCTCGAAACGATCAAACATTTCTCGCACGTACTCGGTATCCCGGCCCCTTTCTCCGGGTATGACTCCGCCCATGCAGTGGAGGTGGATGCCTTCGGGAAAGGAGTCTGGATCCATGGCTGCCTGGTCGTACATGTAGCCCGGCGTGGGACTGTGGGGGGTCGCAGTCCAAGTAGCCAGTTCACGGGGATCCCACATCGTGACTGGCTCCTCGGTGGCGATATAGAGGTTGAGCAAGGACACCCTCCAACGATCTTGACTCAGGTACCGGATCTGTTGGGTGTACCAATCTGGTAGAACCGATTCGGGCACCACCTTGAGCACGTCCCATACTGGAAGTGTCGAGATCACACATTCGGTTTCGATGACCTCTCCGTCGTCGTAATCATTGGGCACTTTGGCCTCATGGGGAATAGTGACGCCAAGGATCTTGCCGTCTTCAATTAGGACGCGGCCAGCGGGCGTGTTGAGTCGAACACTTCCTCCTCGCTCAGTGATCGCGTCCCCGAGGTCTCGCCAGAGGCCATCCCAACCCTGACCCGGCCAACACGAATATGCGGCCATGCGTGCCTCTTCGTAGTGCATCTTTCGCACCCAAAGATTGTCGCTCGCCGAATGGTCCCACCAGTTCTCCGTCATGCACTCAAGAACTGAGATGTTCTCATAGAGATCGATGACGCCCTGATCACTCGTGTGCTGAACTAGCCACTGGCGAAGGGGGCGGTCATCCCATTCTTCAAGTTCGTCCCAGGAGGTCTCGGTCAACACCTTGATGATTTTCTTGACCTCTGACTTGTTCGGTATTCGATCTCGAATGGAACCCCAGGTCCTTGTTTCGTTGTCCCAGACCGGCATCTCTTTCGATACCGCGCCGTGGATAAGGCGTTTGCCAACGTGCTCAAAGACCTTTGTTATGCCGGAACCTGGGTCTTCGATCAAGTGGCCGCCCAGATTGAGTGTGAACCCTTCGTCCTCGACTGCCAAAGCCCGTCCCCCTAGGTGCGGGGAGCGCTCCAGGACCTGAACGGACTTACCCTCTGCGGCTAGCAGTGCTCCGGCGGTTAAACCAGCCGCCCCCGCTCCAATCACTACGACATCGCAGTTACTCATCCGTCAACGTCCATCCATATGTGAATCCGATGACCAAGAGTTCTTTCTGGCCAGCAGCCTGTAGTGGATTCTTCCTCACGCAAGGGACCAACCAATTGGCGTGCTTCGACTAATCGGCCACGAATCGATTTTCGAGCTCGCCAAGTAGTTCAGAGCTCTCGGCGTTCCCCGGGTGGGGAAGCCAGTTCTCGCCAGCCGCTAGGTATCGAGTAGCCAACTCGATAAGCGGTCCATGGGCCTTGTCAGGAGAGATGAAGTTCCACTTCAACCAGGGCTGCGTATTCGGATTCGACGGCTCATCAAGGACCAGCGGAATGCCGGCAGTCCGACAGTCGTCGATCATCTTGTCGAAATTGTCGGAGCAGAACGCTATGTGGTGGACGTATTCACCCTTCTTGGACAGGACCTTGTCCGGCCAGTGCCCGGGCTCGGCCGGAGACCATAGTTGGATGGATACGCCAGTTGGATCAGGGTTCTGGAAGGTAACCCACTTCATAGGTGTGCCGTCGACATCGTCCTGACCTTCTCCGCGCGTGACAGACAACGTGTGCTCTGGAGATAGAACCTCAAGAATGTGCTCCCAGTCCGCGTAAGCCTTATCCAGATCAGACACCAGCAACGCAATATGGTCGATGTGTATTCCCATGGCTCTCTTCCTGTCCTCCTTTAAAGTCCGAATCTTCGGCTCGTCTAGACCAACTCGAGGATCGTGGCATTCGAAAGTCCACCACCCTCGCACATAGTCTGCAGGCCGTACTTAGTTCCCGTCCGCTCCATTTCATGGACGAGAGTGGTCATTAGGCGCGCTCCACTTGCGCCAAGTGGGTGACCCAAAGCAATTGCGCCACCGTTGACGTTCACGAGATCTGGATCCACTCCGATCTCCTTCTGCCAGGCCAGTACGACAGAAGCGAAAGCCTCGTTGCATTCGAAGAGGCCGATCTCATCGAGCTGAAGTCCGGACCTCACCATGGCCTTTCTGGTGGCAGGAATCGGCCCAGTCAATATCAGGACCGGATCACTTCCGGTAACCACTGCGGTGTGAACTCGAGCCATTGGTTCTAGCCCGTACTGTTCGACCGCAGCCCGGGAGGCTAGGAGAATGGCAGCTGAACCATCCGTCAACTGGCTGGACATCGCTGCCGTCAAGGGGCCGAACTCGCTGAACGGGCTGAGCGACTCCATCTTTTCAATGGTGGTTTCACGTATCCCTTCATCACGCTGAACACCATTGACTTGCAGGAACTGCGAGTCGAAGCGTCCTTCGGACCAGGCGGCGGTAGCCGACTGGTGGCTTCTTAAAGCCAGTTGATTCATCTGTGCGGGACTTATCTCCCATTGCTCTGCGATGAGGTTTCCTCCTCGGAACTGGTGAATGACCTGATCGCCGAATCGTCCTGTCCATCGCTCGGCTTCAAACGGATAGCCCATGCCCAGATCCGGACCCACGTCCGCCTGGCTATTCAGGGTGACGAGGCTCATTACCTCCACACCACCAGCCACGACCAGGTCCATATCCCCTGACCGAATCGCCTGAGAAGCAAAGTGGACTGCTTGTTGAGAGGAACCGCATTGCCGATCAAGCGTCACCGCTGGAACAGCGTCATCAAATCCCGCCGCCAACCAGCAATTCCTGCCAACGTTGAATGCCTGTGCGCCAATCTGGCCGACGCAGCCCCAGATGACGTCGTCGATGTTCGCTGGATCGACGGCTACCCGGTCCATCAGGCCGCGAAGGACCTCCGCTCCGAGATCGACGGGATGGAGTTCGCTCAGTCCACCTCGGAAGCGGCCCATAGGTGAACGAACAGCATCGACAATGAACGCCTCAGACATCCAAGATTCTCCGGTTCGAGCATCCAACGCCAAACGGCGACGGATCGAAACTCCTACGGAGCATAGGGACAAGAGAATTGTAAATCAAACGGTTGTTTGAATCCCTGTTAGCCCAGTCAGTTGGTCAAGATTAAATCGAATAACCGCCGTCGACGTCGATCACCTGACCAGTGACATACGAAGCACCGGGGGAAACGAGGAAGGAGACAACTTCCGCGATCTCGACCGCCTTGCCTAACCGCCTCATCGGCAAGGCGGTTTCTGTCTCACGCATTGCCTCCGGTGCCACCGCGCCCGATTCAACCAGCCTTTGGGCCATTCCGTCCGCCAAGAATCCCACTCCGACCGCATTGGCCCGTAGGCCGTATCTCCCCTCCTCGGCAGCAACGCTGCGAATCAGAGCTTCGATTGCCGCTTTCGGGGCGGCCGACAGAACGTCCCTCTGGACGTTTCGACGCACAGCGACCGAGGTAACCGCGACCACGGAACCTGCCGTTTCTCTGAGATGGGGGATCGCGTGGGAAATAGCGGCAAAGCATCCCACCGCCTCAGACACCAGATGCACTTTGAACTTTTCAGCGTCCACGGTGCTGCACCACATCTGATCAACTAGCAGGCCAGCCGCGTAGATCAGTGCGTCCAGAGCGCCGAACTTGTCGACAGTGTCTTGAACCGCTCTTTCCAATGACTCCGGCTCGTTCAGGTCAACTTCCACCACCAGGCTTCGATTGCCTAGCCCTTCAACATCCAACGCCACACGCTGTGCCGACTCAGTATTCGATCGCGCGGCAATGGACACGTCCATGCCTCTTGCTGCAATGGCTCTACATATCTCCGCACCGATTGCACCACTACCTCCAACCACCAGAGCAGCGCCATTCATTCCGGTATCAGCCTTCCGTTCACCGATATGGATATGCCGGGCCCCTCCGACCCGACTCTGCGACTAACCATTTCCATAAACACGCTTAATCAGTGTCCATGCCAAAACATGACACGAGAGCAGTACGTTCCCGCTTCTACGTTAACTCTTCAAGAATAGTCTCAAGAAGAGCCTTCCGCCCACCAGTTGTCGCAAGATACTCCTCCTTCACTAGACCCAGTACTACTTGTTCGGCAAACTGACTTCCGATGCTTTCAGGCCCCCATGATCCTCCATCGTGGTACCAGAATGACATCGAATTCAACATGCCGACAATACCAGCAGTAGCTAGTTTTGAATCAAGATTCTGATCTATTTGACCGATCTTCTGACCCTCGTCGATAATGCTTTGAAGGAACAGGGAATAAGCGTGTCCAGTTCCTTGGATGATCTCTTTTCGGTCATCAGATAGAGATCGGAACTCCTTAAAGAACACCGAATGCTTCACTTGATCATCATGGAACACTTTGACATGCGTCTTTACTAGGGCATAGGCCTTCGCCAACGGACCCACATCGAGGTGGGACACTCTGGCTATCGCTCTAAGTGCACCTTCATGTGACTCTTCAATAATCCGAAATAATAGATCTTCCTTACTATTGATATAGTAATAAATTGATCCCTTTAGCAGTCCTACTTCATCCGCAATATCCTGGGTCGAAGTCGCGGCATAGCCTTTGGCATTGAACATCCGGGCGGCCGCATCAACGATTAGTTCCAACCGGTTATTTGGTTTGGCGTCAGTGTCCGTGCTTTTGCGAGCTTTCGGTGACATCGATCCTTCTATTCTTGCTCGTAGAAATACTCCAAGTCACTGTACGAGAAAATATGGTAGATATCTCTCGCATCCTCCCCAATCGGTTTGGGCCTCCATGCAGTCTCATAGTTTCCTGCAGAGCACCCTTGGTAAGATGCTCACAAAACTTGCATCGGATCAAACACGCGAAGCCTGGCCAGCAACCCTAGTCGGAGGTGTGTGAATGCACCCACTGCGGGTAGTGGCGAGGCTATGGCCCAGGTGTTTGAGCCAAATAGCCACTTGGAGGCCTGGTTCTCAAACAACAACCTGATCCAAATCGAGCGAAACGGTAAAGGCCCATAGGGGGGCCTCCCCGATAGGCCTATTCAATAGACCATTACTCGGACGAGTACCACTACACCTAGCGTCCGTGGGGCGTCTGGCACCTGATAACAATCGGTGCGTGGCGCTGCTCTGCCACTTGCTGGGAAGAGAGAACGATGGATATCCAACTAGGGGCTCCGGGCCAGATAATCCCACCCGTGGATCGGGGTATCTCCCTTGGCATCAAGATGGAAGAGCTCGGCTACGACGCTCTGTGGTGGCCGGATCATCTCATGGGCTGGCATCCGGACTCCATGTGGAACGAGGACTTTACTCCGTTAGCCCAACACCAGCCCTCCAGCCACGTGCACGTGGACCCATTCGCAATGATGGCAGCGATCGGAGCTCAGACTGAGCGAATTCGTGTCGGGACATGCGTAACCGACCTGCTTCGGAGACATCCGGCTTCGATCGCGCAAACAATGCTCACTCTTGACCATATGACCAAGGGGCGAGCGATATTAGGACTTGGCTCAGGTGAGCAACTCAACATTCAGCCCTATGGCATCGATTGGGCAAAGCCGGTAGCGAAACTTGCCGAAGGCCTAGAGGTCATTCGGCTGTTGATGAATGCTGGAAATGAAAAAGTTGACTTCGAGGGTAAACATTTCCGACTTCAAGACGCAGTGATGGGTCTTGATCCCTACGGCGCTCATCCTCCTGACATCTGGCTAGCAGCCCACGGGCCTCGGATGCTCTCACTCACCGGCCAATATGCCGATGGATGGCTCCCAACGAAGATGTCTCCTGAGGCATACCGCGATTCTCTCGTACGGATTCACGCTGGCGCTAAGGAGGCGCGGCGGAACCTGGACCATTTCGTCCCTGGGATGCTCGGGTACTTGTTGGTGGGCCCCGATGAAGAGTCGGTTGACAGGCTGCTTGCCTCGGAAATGATCCGAATGCTCTGCATCCTCATGCCCAACTGGGTGTTCGAAAGTCTTGGTGTCCCTCCACCGCTCGGTGGAGATGGAGGATTTCATGACTTCATCCCGAGCCGCATTCCCCGCCAGGAGGTTGAACGGATCGTTGAAGCGATCCCACCAAGGGTCTCTGCCCACTATGCGTTCGCGGGAACAGTTGAACAACTTGTTGAGGAGATTGCCGACTACCACGCCGCCGGCTTGCGTCACTTAGTGATGTGGAATATCACCGGTCTCGGTGATCCGGATCTTGCCCGCTTCAGCTTTGAGGCAATGAACGAACTGCAAGCCGAACTGAAGGCACTCTGAGGACCTACAGGCACCTACAGGAGTTCCAGCGGGATCGGTGTATATCAACCCGTTCAACTATTCCCGTAGTGTTTGCTCAACAAGGAGAGGACACGGGCAGATGCGTTCGGTTAAGGACATGTCTCTTTTGATTACCGGTGGCGGTTCTGGAATCGGGCTTGGAGCGGCTGAGTACTTTGGCAACCGCGGGGCCTTCGTGACCATTGCGGGACGGCGGGAGGAGCCTCTCCTCAGTGCTGCCGAGCGCATCGGACTCCGATGTCGTGCTGTGGCGGGAGATATCACAGTCGCCGGGGACCGCCAACGCATGGTCGAGGCTGCAGTTGAACACGGTGGAGGGCTGGATGCATTAATGAGCCTTGCCGGCAATATGTATGTAGGGGCGATTGGTGATATTGCAGAGGAACGCCTCCTAAACCTTTTCCACTCCAACGTTGTTGCAGGAATGATGTTGGCCCAGGTCGCCAAGAGCCATCTGGCAGAGAGCAAAGGATGCATCGTGTTTGCAGGGTCGGTGCATACACGGAGGGCGTTCCCTGGGGCCTCGGCCTACGCCGCAACAAAGGGGGCCATCGAGGCGCTGACCGGCGTGTTGGCTGCCGAGCTAGGACGGGACGGTATCCGAGTGAATTGCGTGCGCCCCGGGGGAGTACACACGGAACTGCTGGTCCGTAGCGGAATGGCCAAGAACGTGGAGGAAGCTCGTGCACGAGTGGAAGGGCTTGCGGCTGCCCATGTGCTCGGGCGTATCGGTACGGCAGAAGAGATCGCAGAAGCTCTCGAATATCTCGTGTGTGCCGAATGGACCACCGGAGAGGTACTTACGGTCGATGGGGGCCTGAGCCTTGGGGTCACCAAAGGCTAGGTGCCCGAGTCCTTGCCGGAATATGGAGATTGCTCGTGAGCAGTGGCCAGGGTCCTGAAGATGGAGCGGACGCCTGGGCAGTCGACGAATTGATGATCGCGACGCTGGCCGCAACGTTGGACAATGACGATCAGGCCTGCAACGGAATGGCTTCGTTCATTCCGGTCATTGCTTTCCAGTTGGCCCGGCTGACACATGCCCCGGACCTGGTATGGCTGGCTAGTTCGATTGGCCTTGACGCACGGCCCGACCGGGTACCGGCATCGACTCTCGAGGCGCCTCTCTGGCGAGACTCGACTATGTATCTAGAGCAGTACTCAACGTTTTGGGACATCGTGCTCAACGGGCGCTGGCTGCAAAAGTTCTGTGTGGGGGCTGCGCAACTCGACCGGTACGGAAATGGCAACAACTCGGTGATCGGTGACGTCTACAACCGGCCGAAGGTGCGCCTCCCTGGTACGGCGGGCCTAGGCGATATGGGGTCGATTGGCAAGCGCCTCTTTTACTGGAATCCGAACCACAGTCCGCGATCGATCGTTGAGAAAGTCGACTTTGTGTCCTGTGCCGGCTGGCTCGGAGGTGGCGACGAGCGCGAACGGCTCGGACTCACTGGAGGGCCGGAGCTTGTTATCACCAACCTCTGCGTGATGGACTTTCATCCGGAAACAAAGCACATGCGGCTCAAATCGGTCCATCCCGGCGTTTCTGTTGATCAAGTCCAGACGGCGACCGGATTCGATCTACTGGTGCCTTCCGGTGACATTCCGACCACCGTTGTGCCCACGAACGAGCAGGTCCGGCTTATCCGTGACGTAATCGATCCCGACGGCATGCGACTCCGCGAGTTCGGCCGATAGGCCAGAGAGGAATCGACAGTCGGTGAGTTCGGCCCATCGATGGACGAACTACAGCCTGGCGGGGAACCAGAGAATTGTCAGTAGCACAGTCGACCTTTCACTCCACCGGCAGCCCAAACTCGTACAGCTCATTGACCCGGAGCTCTCCCACTTGCCAAGGTGAGGGTAGGAGGTTCAGTCCCTCAAGGCCCATCGCGGTGACCAGCGCATTTGCCCCCGGACCGGTGCACTTCACTCATCTTCGATCGCTGTTGACAGCCAACAGACATGGCAGGTGGTGCCGGAACCTCAACCCCCCCTCTACCAACTAAAAGCGGCGAAATGGGAGAGTGAGACTGTGGGTGTATGGGAGTTGGTCGCAGGCTTTGCTGTATGGGTCATTGCCGCCACCTTGAGTGGAGCACTTGGTTTCGGTGGGGGAATCGTCGCTGTTCCGTTCCTCGTCATGATCAATCCAGAATTTGTTCCTGCTCCACTGCTTATCCAAGGTGTCTTCTTTACTGGTGCCGTTATGTGGAGAGAACGAAGCGCAATGGATATTCCAGCGTTCAAATGGGCAGCGATAGGTTTGCTCCCTGGAGTAGGGCTTGGAGCGTTCACGCTAACTTCGGTCGACAAAGACGTTCTCGGTGTCCTAGTCAGTCTTTTTCTTCTGACCGCCGTCGGCCTTCAAGCAACTGGTGCCCGCGTGCAACAGAATCGGTGGACGTTGACCCTTGGAGGCACCATCGGTGGTTTCACGGGCACCACTGCCGCAATACCTCTCGTTCCTGTGGCGCTCGTCATGAGCCGGTATCAAGGCCCGAAGTTTCGATCGACCTTGAATGGCTGGGGGTTGACGATGGCAATCGTTTCTGTCATCACCCTCGCCTCCGTTAATGAGATTGGTGGCTCGCATCTGGTCGCAGCGGCGGTGCTGGCGTGTGCGGGGAGTGCTGGGATTCTCCTTAGCGGGCCCCTTCGTCAAGTTGTGGATCGCCGAGGCGTGGCTCGGGCCGTCTACGGAATTGCTGCGTTGGGCGCAGTTGCCCTTCTTATTCGTTCACTGACATAAAGGCCAAACTAAATGTCCACCTGATGAGCTCTACGTCTTTGTGTTGAGATCGAGTTCATCCAAAAGCTTGTTCGAGCATCGACAAGACCTCTGAGGGGTTTCGCCGCTCTCGGATCTCGGCATGGCGACGACTGATGTTCTCCACGTGTCGATCGTCGGTAAATACCCAGAAGGTGCCGTCAAGAATCGCGTTGTGTACTAGAGCGGCGACCTCGCCTGGCTTGAGGGCTATGGCGGCAAACTCCTCAAGAAGTGCCTCACGGACTGTTTGTTCTTCATCAGAAGGAATTGCGGCAGCGCAGTCCAAGAGATGCTCCGGTCGGTTACGGGCAGAATCGACGATTTGGGTATCCACAAACCCGGGACAAAGCGCAGTGACCCCCACCCCTGAGCCTGCGGCTGACAACTCGTTATAAAGCGTTTCGGCGATCGCAACGGCGGCGTGCTTACTTGCCGTATAGGGGCCAGAGGTGGGGTAGCAGGTGTGGCTGCACACTGAGGCAGTTACAACGAAATGTCCCTCATTTTTTGCCACTAGTCGTTCGAGAAAGGCATCGATCCCGTGGATGATGCCCCAGAGGTTTACGCCCAGCACCCACTGCCAGTCGGTCAGCCTGAGCTCGGCCATCGTCCCAGCCGCACTTACTCCGGCATTCAGGCAGACCACGTGGGCAGCGCCGTAGACGTCGTAGACCTCAGTGGCCAACTCTCGCACCGATTCGGCATCTGACACGTCGCATCTGACCCCAATCACCTCGGCACCAGCCCCAGCCAAATCAGCCAGTGCCGAATCAAGGGCCGGGGTTTCGATGTCCGCTATCGCCAGACGCATTCCTGCAGCGGCGAAGCGGTGGGCAAATGCCAAGCCCATACCAGAGGCACCCCCAGTGATTACAGCTACCTTCCCGTGTAAGTCGTCCACCGTTAAACACCTTCCTTATCTGTCCCGAGAACTTAGTTTGGGGGCCTCTGTGATCCCTCCAGCGCTCAATTCGGCTGCTATCTGGTCACGGAGCACGTGCTTCTTGATCTTGGTTCCCGACATCGGCCAATCGTCAACGAAACGGAAATATCTCGGGACCTTGAAAGTGGCGATGGCACCTAGGCAGTAGTCCCTGAGTTCATCTCCAGTAGCCGACTCTCCCGACGCCAACTGGATGAAGGCAGCTGGGACCTCCGTGTACCTCGCATCCGGCGCGGCCACTACCTGTGCCAATAGCACTGCAGGATGACCGATCAGATGACCTTCAACCTCAGCAGCGGCTACGTTCTCGCCGCCTACCTTGAGCATGTCTTTCAACCGTGAGACGTAGGTGAGCCTGCCTTCTGGATCCAATGTCCCGAGATCGCCGGAATGGAACCAGCCTTCGGAATCGAAAGCTTTGGAGGTGGCTTCCGGATCCTTGTAGTAGCCGGTAAAGACCGACCAGCCGCGATAGATGATCTCGCCGAGTTCTCCGCTGGGTAGATCCTGAGTCGAGCCGGGCGCAACGACTCGCGCTTGAATTCCCGGAATGGGGTGACCACCGGTAGTCGTTCGGATTTCAAGTGATTCGTTCACTTTGCCCAGGCTTAGAAAGCCCGAAGACTCCGTGGCTCCGTAACTCGAGACCTGGATAGCGTGTGGGATAACTGCCTGCATCTGTGCCAGACGTTCTGGTACGCCGAGAAGGTGAATAACGCGAAGTTTCCCCAAGTCGGCTTGGCTGAAGTCTGGGTGATTCAGAACAGCCAGCCAGATTGTCTCGAACGCCGGGATAGCGATCGTGCATCCTTCGCGCTGCAGTTGTTCTATCGCCCTGCCAGGATCAAAATTTGCCGTGTGACAGTACGTAGCGCCCGCTGCCAGGCAAGTGAAGAAGAAGGCCATACCACCTATGTGATGTAGTGGAAGTGCCGACCAAACTCGGTCATCCTTGGTGAGTTCAAAACGGGTCTGAGCGATTGTGAACCCGTGACGGACAAGTGCCTCGTGGGGCAGCATGACCCCCTTCGGATCGGCGGTTGTCCCCGAGGTGTACATGATTATGGCCGTGTCGCGAATGGCGACAGAAGCACGCCGGTAAAGAACCACTTCATCTGGCACGGTTCCGGCGATGTCGAGGAGTGTTGACAAGTTGACGACGTAGTCCCTGGAGGTCTCCCCGCTCATGACAACCCGACGCAGCAGCGGTGCTTCCTCAAGCGCCAACTCGGGCCCTTCGGCTAGGGCTAGTGAGGGCAGCGTCTCTTCCAGCACGGCGAGCACGTCCGGCATCTCCAGCAAACTGTCTGAAGCGACCAGGACGGCCATGTCGGAATTGGAGATGACGTACCTCAGCTCTTTGGCCTTGAACCTTGGATTCAGGGGGACTGAGAGAGCACCGATCTTGGCGATGGCAAAGACGAAAGCGAAGTAGTCGACTCCCTGTGATAGGAGAATCCCGACCTTCTCGTTCGCTTCGACCCCGAGGGCAATCAGTCCGCGTGCCAGGTGATCTGCGCGTGATGCCAGGTCCGGGTAGGTCGCTCGCTCTTCCGGAAACGCGAGCGCAGCGTGACCCCATTGCTCGGCGGCTTGGTCAAGACTGTCTGCGAAGGTAGATGCTTGACTTGGACCGAGCAGCAGATACGAATCGTCACACGTGACGCTGCCTCTAGCCATCTGAACTCTCCTTACCGGCGCCTATAGGGAGAAGGTCGACTACGACATCCAAGGACTACCCGAATGCTCTTACCCGACTCAACCGCACAGATCAACTTCCTCTGACGAGGCACCCGGATGTTGGGCAAGGCATCAATCAGAGAATCACCGAGGCTTGGCCCGCAAGGACAATATCGCTGTTCTCGATATCGCCGCGCAACAACTGAACATCACAGGTAGCCAATACGTCGTCCTCGAATTCATCGACGCCCGTGATCGAACCGACCACCGTCAACCGGTCACCGGCATACACATTTGCAATAAATCGGATCTTTAAGTTCCTGAAATTCTCAATGCCACCAAACCAACTAACAAGTGCATTTACTACATAGGCCATATTATTCGGACCTTGATTTATTGGTTTGCATCCCAGACCTAGTCGCCCCACGGCTCTGACATCCCAGTGAATGGGGTTAGGGTCCTGGAGTAAGACAGCCATGGTCTTCATGTTTTCTGCGTCTACGATTCCTACGTCATAATGTGGAAATTCTGTACCAACGGTAAAACTATCTAATTTCATTGGTTAACTCCCGCGGAAAGATGAAAGAATTTCTTGAGACTCCCACCAACTCCTCGCCATCATGAAGGGTGAGCTCAAAATCAACAAGGTCGAACATCCCCAACTTCCTACTGTTCTTTCGCTTAACCCCGGTTACCTGTCCGGAAACGGTATATGTCGAACCGAGAGTCAATGCCTTTCTGATCTCAATCTCGGCTTCACCAAACATCACGCCATCGTCCGAACTGGAATCAAAGAGAGCGAAGAACTCTTCCAGGGAAAGTCCCATTGCTGCCATAGCGGCGTAGTAACAAAACATCGGGTGTGCAAGTCTATTATCGTCATTGGGTGCCCCGACTACATCATTAGTCAGCCAATTCTTATAAGGCTCTAGAAGGTATTCACCACCTGGCAACTGATAGCCAACCTTGCTGTTGAGATCCTCTTCGCTAAGCAATCCAACACCCCTATCCCGTGAGTTCGCCTTCCAACTTCAGTTCCCCACTCCCATGCCAGGCGATTAACAGTCCGCACTCCCTCAACGACCGACTCTTTCATACAGGCCAGTGGAGAGCATTTAGGACCCTAATCGGAGATCCACCAAACGGTTGGTAGCGTGTGCAAATGGGCAGTTCTGGGCTCGGCAAGAACACTCCCATGCCCGCGGATCCGCGACCTGAGTTGTCGGAGGAGGATGGAATACATCTTCTTCTGGGGGGCCGGTGCCGCTCCTGCGGACTGGCCAGCACTTACCTGCCGCCTATTTGTCCTTGCGGCCAAGCCGGCCAGGTCGAGCCCTGTGGATTTGGACCCGCCGGAACAGTGTTCAGCTCCACCGTTCTGTACATACCAATACCTGAACGACCGCCCCCTAGTTGCCTGGCGTATATCGACCTGGACGACGGACCGAGGATTCTTGCCCACGTGCACCTAGGCGCCGGACCTCAGCCGATGCCCGGAGACCGGGTGTCCCTTGACGGGAAGAATGCTCTTGGAGACCTGTTAGTCAAACCCGACAGAGCGGCCGGGCTAGATGGTGCAGGTGCGAAGGATGAGTGAGGTCGCGACGATCTGCGGCGTCGGGACGACGAAGTTCGGCAAGCAACCAAAGATCCCGGCCAGAGAGTTGGCCTGGGAGGCCGTGAGCGAGGCAATTCTCGATGCCAAGATCAACCCAGAGCAGATTGAGGCCGTCTTCGCCGGGACGGTCTTTGGCGACCCCGGTGTCACAACGCGGTCTCTGCAACAGCTCGGCGTTGTAGGAGTACCGGTAATCACTATTGAGAACGCTTGCGCCAGTTCCACATCGGCGTTTCACGAGGGCTGCGCCTCTATCTCATCGGGTCGTTACGGAACGATCCTGGCTTTCGGAATCGAGACCATGACGGCGTCTTTCTCGGGGGCAATCCCACCCATCCCTTCAGATCCAGAAGGAGCACAGGGGTTCGCAATGCCGGCCCTTTACGGCATGTCTGCCACGCGATACCAACACGAGTTTGGCCTGACCGACGAGCAACTCGCAGCGGTCTCTGTCAAGAACCACAGCCATGGTCGACACAACACACGGGCCCAGCACCAAGAGATTCCGACTATCGATGAGGTTCTGGAAAGCCCGATCATTTCCTCTCCCCTGACTCTCATGCAGTGCTGCTCCATTGCTGACGCTGCCGCTGCCGCCGTCCTGCGACCCCCTGGGACAGCAGGAGGAGTTCGAGTCCGGTCATCTTCGCTTAAGAGCGGTGGGCTATGGGACCAGCGTTCAGAACTCGTCTGGGGATGGCAGATTGTCGCCGACACTTCACGCGACGCCTACGAACAGGCCGGCGTATCTGCCGAGGACATCGACGTGTTCGAAGTCCACGACGCTTTCACGATCGGAGAGATAATCACCACAGAAGCTCTTGGTCTCGCCGAACTAGGTGCTGGAGGGCGTCTGGTCGAATCTGGCCACACGACTATGGGTGGGAACCAGCCGGTCAACCCTTCGGGAGGGCTCCTAAGCCGTGGCCATCCACTGGGCGCGACCGGATTGGCTCAGATCGCAGAAATCGTCTGGCAGTTGCGAGGCGACGCCGGTCGGAGACAGGTGCCAGATGCCCGACTAGGAGTTGTCGAGACCATGGGCGGCGGAACCGCAGGAGTTGACGGAAATGCTTGTGTCGTCACCGTTCTCGAGGCTCCGGCATCCCGAAACGGTTTCTCCTCAGTGTGAACACCGCGGTCGATGACGAGGTTCTTCGCTCAGACCGAGTCGAGGACCCGCACCCCTATTTCCGGCTCATGCGCGAGCAAGATCCTGTGCACTGGAACGAGAAGTACCGTGCCTGGTTCATCCACAGGTATGACGATGTGACGGACGCTCTCCGTGACAGCCGGTTCTCATCTGCACGGATCCAACCTGCGCTCGACCGGCTCAGTCCGGAACAGAGGGATGAGCGTCGACCGACGTACGACATCCTGATGGACTGGCTGGTCTTCCGAGATCCGCCGGATCACACGAGGTTGAGGAAACTCGTCAGTAGGGCCTTTACGCCGCGCGCAGTTGAATCCTGGCGATCAAGGGCCAACCAGGTAGTCGACCAGACCCTTCGCGAACTGGCCGACAAAAGTTCCGTGGACCTCATCACGGACTTTGCCTACCCCATACCTGCGGTGGTGATCGCAGAGATCATGGGAGTACCTCCGAATGATCGAGACACTTTCAAGGAATGGTCTGACTCGGTCATGGTGCTTGTATTCGGGGCACGCGGCCTTGAGGATCGGAGGCTGAAGGCACAACACGGCCTGATGGAACTGGCTTCCTATCTAGGTGATCTAGTCGAGTTCCACCGCACCCACTCTGGAGAAAACATCATAGGCGATCTAATCGCCGCCCAAGAGGGAGATGACAGGCTGTCGGATCAGGAGATTGTCGCCAATCTTGTTCTCTTCCTCTTTGGCGGCCACGAGACCACCACCAATTTGATTGGCAACGGCGTTAACGCCCTCCTAGGGAACCCGGAGCAGTTGGAGAAGTACCGACAGAATCCGGATTGTCTAACCAAACCCATGGTCGAAGAAGTTCTGCGTTACGACGGGCCGTCGAAGATGGAGGTCCGGACTATCGCGGAGGATCTGTCCATACGCGGCCAAACGCTGCGTCGGGGCGATATGGCTTACTTGGTGCAACACGCCGCGAATCGCGATCCCGGGCAATTCGACAATCCTGACCTGTTCGACATCGAACGGGAGCCCAACCATCACATCGGATTCGGGTTCGGTATTCACTTCTGCCTCGGAGCTGCGCTGGCAAGACTTGAAGGTTCGATCGCGCTCGAGAGGCTTCTTACCTGCTACCCGCAATTGGTCCCTGATCGCAAAGACCCTCATTGGATCCCGACAATGCTCAGCCGGGGGATGGAGAGTTTCCCTGTGTCGCTGGGAGAATCCAAAACGTGAAGACGGATCCCTTTCGCCTAGATGGCCTCTCAGCACTGGTTACCGGAGCAACTGGCGATATTGGCCAGGCCATAGCACGTGCTCTTGCTCGGCAAGGAGCCTCGATCACCCTGCTCGCCCGGTCCACCGACCGCCTTGAAGCACTTGCTGCGAGCATGGAACAGGACGGAGCGGTTGTTCAGACGGCCGCTTGTGACGTAACTGATGTCGAACAGGTGTCCGCCACCGCTGAACAAATCCAATCCCAAGTGGGCGATCTAGACATCATTGTCAACAATGCCGGTGGTGCTCGTTTTTTGGCGGATCCCCTCGACACCAAAGTGTCCGGGTGGACGAAGACGATCGACCTGAACCTCACCAGCCCGTTCATAGTCGCCATCACGTTCGGCAAATCAATGGTCGAGAGGGGATCGGGGGCAATCGTTAACGTTGGTTCTGTTTCTGGTCTGCGCCACCTGCCAGGAATGACCGCGTACTCCGCTGCTAAAGGCGGCCTCCACTCTTTGACACGGGCTTTGGCCAGAGAGTGGGCTCCTCGCGGTGTCCGCGTTAATGCAGTTGCCCCTGGCTATATCAACACCAGTGGCTGGGACGCATTCGACAAGGTTGATGTCGAGGAATCGGCGGGTCTCAAGATCCCTCTTGGCCGGTGGGCAAGCCCATCGGAAGTAGCCGAACCGGTGGCCTTCCTGTCCTCGGAGGCTGCGTCCTACATCACGGGTGCGGTCCTGATCGTTGATGGGGGCATGCTCGCCTAGAACAGTCCTCTGCCAGCCGTCTACCAAACGCTTGGTTGACCGGCCCGCGGGTGTGTGCTTTCCTATTTCGCCGGACTAGAAAGGCTGGCTGGGGATACGAGCCGACGGCTTGCATAGGCGCAATAACCTCAACTGGCCACGCCGGCGCTTGGTCGGATACCGAAGCACCGAGACACTGATGATGGAACGCAAATGATGCAGATACTGGCTTCGACATTGTTCGACGTTGGTAGCGAAATCGCAATGTGGTCCGCGGAAGTAATCCAAAACAACCAGTCCGTAATCGATACTTGTCTTGGGGCTGAACACTGAACACTGAACAGTGCAGAGAGAGGGAGAGGGGGGAGATGGATGGTGCAACTCCTGCCGTAGAGCTTGAAGGTGTTTCGCTGATCTTTGGCGGCGACCACCCTTCCGACGAACCGGTCTTAGCGGTCCACGACATCAACATTGCCATCCCGGTGGGTCAGTTCGTGGCGGTTGTAGGACCCTCGGGTTGCGGCAAGACGACGATCTTGAACATGTTGGCCGGCCTGATCCCCGCCACGAAGGGATCGGTGCGCCGTCACGGCAAGGAAGTTGCCGGGCCGAGCAAGGACGTTGGCTACATGTTGGCCCGGGCTGCGCTGAGCCCATGGCGCACTGCCCGCAAGAACGTCGAGTTGGGCTTGGAGATCCGAGGTCTTGCGAAGGCCGAGCGCTCTAAGAAATCAGTGGAGTTGCTGCGGCGGTTGCGTCTGGAAGACTTCGCAGATTCGTTTCCCTCACAGTTGAGCCAGGGAATGAACCAGCGTGTGGCCATTGCCCGGACCCTGGCACTGGACCCGGATCTTTGGTTGATGGACGAACCGTTCGGGGCGCTGGATGCGCAGACCCGTCTGACGGTGCAGGCCGAGTTCGTGGAGTTGTGGGAGAGCGAAGGCCAGACGGTGATCTTCGTGACTCACGACCTTGAAGAAGCAGTGTTGTTAGCTGATCGGGTGATCGTGATCACAGCGAGACCTGGCCGGATCAAGTCCGACACCGTCATTGATCTTCCTCGGCCGCGGGTCATCGACGAGTTGCGTTTCGATGAGACCTTCAAGGAAGCTGAGCATCGGATCTGGAGGGAGTTGCGCGATGAAATCGTCTGAGGACCTACCCCGCGAAGCCGACATGGCCGGGGAACGGGTAGCAAGCACCGCCCCTCCGATATCCCGGGACGAAGTCAGAGCGATGATGCCCAGCGAGTCGATTTGGAAGTACCGAATCCGCCAGATCGATTTTCCGGCACAACTCGGCCGAATCGCGCTGGTCCTCCTCGTCTGGTGGCTGTGGTGGTCAGAGGCGATCTGGAACGGGTGGGATGTCATCTCCATCTTGGGCGTTGAACCATTTCCCAACGTGAGTGAGGTCTTCCGAGCCTCGCCAGGTGGAGCGTGGGGTTACCTGCTCGAGGCCCTACCCGAGAAGTTGTTCTGGGTAGACGCCTGGGTCACAGTAAAGGAGGCCATGCTCGGGTTCCTGATCGCATCGGTTTTCGGCGTTGCCGCTGGGATCTCCCTTGGTAGCTTTCGCAAGCTCTCCAAGATTTTCGGGCCCTTCATCATCGCGATCAATGCCATGCCCAAGATCGCGTTTCTGCCGCTAATCCTGGTGGTCTACGGCGTCGGCGAGATGTCCAAGGTCGTTCTGGTTGTCACCATTTCCTTCTTCATTGTCCAAGTACCAACACAGGCAGCGGTGTCTCTCGTTGACCCTGATCTGTTGACGGTCTCCCGAACCATGGGGGCGTCCAATCGTCAACTGTTCCGCATGGTGACGCTCCCAGCAATCAGTCCTGCCATTCTCGGCGCTTTGCGACTGGCGGCGATCATTTCGATTCAGGGAGCAATATTCGGCGAGATCTTTGCCTCTAAGCGCGGGCTCGGACAGCGGCTGATCACATCGGCCAACATGCTCGACTACGACGGCCTGTTCGCCATGGTGTTCGTACTAGCCGCCATCGCGTTGCTCATCAACGGGGTCATCGGCAGGGCCGAGAAATACTTCCTGCGCTGGCAAGTCGGTCAACAATCGACTCAGGTCGTCTCGCTTTAGTGGACAAACTAGAAACCACTGTTCTCCTCGACGGGTTCCTCTTCGGTGAGGGACCTCGTTGGCGTGAAGACCGTCTCTGGTTCTCCGACATGTGGGGAGGCCACGTCATGTCCGTCGACCTGGCCGGCAACGTAGAACGCATCGCACAGTTCGATCACCCCAGCGGACTTGGCTTCATGCCCGACGGGTCACTGTTGGTCTCAGTCATGCATGAACGTCGCATCTACCGGATCCACACAGACGGAACCGAGATCCATGCCGACCTGACGGACATAGCCCGTGAGATGACAAACGACATGGTCGTCGACGATGAAGGCCGCGCCTACATCGATACTGACCTGCGAAACGTGGTGCTGGTCGAACCGGACGGACGGTCGCGGCTTGTTGCAGAGGGAATGAGCGGACCAAACGGTTTGGCAATCACGCCGGATGGAGAAACCCTCATCGTGAACGAGACAAGGGGCGAAGCAATCCGAGCGTTTTCAATACAACAGAACGGATCTCTCGGAACTCCCCGGCTGTTCGCTGATCTGCCCGGGACTTTCCCCGACGGCCTATGTCTGGATGAAGAAGGTGCCGCCTGGATCGGCAGTCCACCCCTAGACGCCGAACACTATGGAGACGGTCAGTTCCTGCGCGTGCTGGAAGGCGGCGAGATCACAGATCGGATTCCGACTCCGGGTCGCTGGGCCATAGCACCAATGTTGGGTGGACCGGACCGGAAAACGCTTTTTCTTACGACTAGCTCCGTGGAAAACGTCAAGGTATTAAAAGAAACTGGCAAGGCTGAGGACGGCCGGATCGAAACCGTTCGCGTGGACGTTCCTGGAGCCGGCCTTCCATGACCTGAGCTGATGCTCGCTCCGCCCGTGAAGTGTTCAGGTGAGTGGGTCAAACGTGATGACCGATCGAGCCTGGTCTCCGGTCCGCATCTTGTCGTACCCCTCGTTGACCTGAGCCAGAGTGATTCGTTCAGCTACGAGTTCATCAATCAAGAGGCGTCCCTGCTGGTAGAGCTCGACGAGATAGGGGAAGTCACTCGCCATGTTGCTCGAGCCCATGCGAACCCCACAGAGTGTCTTGTTCGCCAGGACAAACTCGGTGCCCGGGACCTCTAGAGCTAGGCCTGGCGGTAGCATCCCGATCAGGTAGGCCGCGCCGCCGTCCGAGATCATCGCTAAGGCCTGTTCGCATGTCGACTTGAGGCCAATGGCTTCAAAGGCCTGATCAACTCCTCGGCCACCAGTAAGACCAAGTACGGCCTCTACGGGATCGCCTTCACCTGCATTGACGATGTCCGTCGCACCGAATCGTCTAGCCAACTCGAGTTTGGAGGCTTGCAGGTCAACAGCGATTATGCGCTCGGCGCCAGCAAGTCGCGCTCCCTGCACGACGTTGAGACCGACACCACCACAACCGATCACGGCACAGGTTTCACCGGGACGGACCCGTGCAGCATTGATTGCGGTGCCTACACCGGTTACGACGGCACAGCCGATAAGGGCGGCCCGATCGAGCGGCATCTCAGGGTCGATCGGCACAGCAGCGGACTGGTGCAAGAGCATTTGTTCGGCAAAGCCGCTCATCCCGCCGATCCCACCGATCGGGGTGTCACCCGATCGGATCTTGGGTTGGGTCTCGGATCGTAGGCCGGGAGAAAGCCTCTGCTCACAGAGCCAAGTCTTTCCGGCTGCGCAACATCTACAACTGTCGCAGTGCGCGGAGATACCAGCCACTACATGGTCTCCGACCTCGATTCCTTGTATTTGGGAACCCACCTCTAGGACGACGCCTGCGACCTCGTGTCCGAGGATCACCGGCAGGGGTGCAGGGAAGGACCCATCAATTACGTGTAGATCGCTGTGGCACAGGCCTGAACCCACCACGCCGACTCGGACTTCGTCGGGTGCAGGGTCATCCAGCTCTACGGTTTCGATCTCTAACGGCTCTCCAACCGTGCGACATACAGCTGCTTTGACGTCAGTAGGCATCAGCGATCCTCATTTGTGCCGGGACGATCATCGTCCGTTTCTATCGTTGTCCGTGTCCGACTCCCTCAGCGGTCGAAAAATACTCTCACCGCTACGGTGCGACTGATTTCTCAGATGTTGCTACTCCCAGCGCAGGTGGGTTCGACAATACGCAACTCTGGAGGCGACTAAGGAAGGAAGAGTGAACCGACGAGATCGAGTGTCATGCCTGACGGGGGGCGTACAACTTCTACCATACGGAGACTTCATGTGGAGCGGGTGACTCTCGCTGGTGAGCGGCCGGTCTGAATACGGATTTTCGAGAATGGGGAACACAGACAATGAACACGGAGCACCGCCCTGATAACACCGAGTCGCTCCTCCAAGGCCTAGTAGCAAAGGACGAGATCAGAGAACTTGTCGTTCGATATGGCCTTGGTGTGGACGGCAAAGACCCTGCAGAGTTGAGGTCTATCTTCACTGAGGACATCAATTTTCATGCTGCGAATGGTGAGTTCGAGTTCCGGGGCGTCGATGCCCTAGTTGACTTTTTCCTGAATCAGGTTGCTGAAGTGGACAGGAACTCACTCCACGTCACGCATGGTCACATCATTGACTTGGATCCCAACGACCCAGATAGCGCCTCTGGAGTGCTTTTTGGTCATGCTGAGTTGATACCTCGTGATCCTGAAGAGGGATCGAAGCTTGCTGCTCTTCGCTATGACGACGAGTACCGCCGTGTTGATGGGAGATGGCGTTTCTCGGAACGTTGTCTGTCATTTTTCTACCGACTCGATGCTGCCGACTACCTGCAGGACATCATTTCTGATACGCCGGTGAAAGGCGGTGAAACCCCTCTGCCTGCCGACTTCTTTGACTTGCGGAGGTAGAGGGCGCCGGCCCCTTGAGTGGTCCCCATGTCTGTGTGATGTCCTGTGTAGGTGGTTATAGCGCCGGGATGGACCTCTCCGGGGCGAACCTCTACCAAGCGGTTACTGACGAGGACACGATCTGGCCTGAGGGTTTCGACCCGGAAGCCGCCGGAGTGATCTTCGAGCAGGCGCTTCTGGCAGTCCTACGCGTTGCACATTTCATTGCACAGAATGCACACCACCACACGGACACAGACGTACCCGACAGACACGCAAGCCTGATTCCACGTGCGCTAAGGGTCTAGATGGACTGTCCCGGACAGAGTTCTGTGATCTGTTAATCCGCAGGTCGTGGGTTCGAGCCCCACCCCCGGAGCCAACCTCCTTCTGTCGGTGGTCAGCGTGGAACGATCTCAGCTCCGGCCGCTCCTCCAGGTGAGACGTGAGCCGAGTAAGTGCCCACCGGGCATGACCACGGCGAGGGCAATGAGGAATGCGGCGAGGGGTCCGACCCCGATCCAGTTAACCAGGGCGTTGGTGACAGCCAGGCGGGTGAAGAGCAGCACCCCGAGGACGAGGTGCATCCCCACCAGCCGTCGGACGCGGTCGAGGAAGGTGCGGGCCGGACGGCCGGCGAAGGTCCACAGGTCGTGGAGAAGGACGGTAAACAGGATCCCGGTCTCGCCGGCGATAGCTGCCGACCGAGTCAGGTTCCAGCCGCTCAGGTCAAAAAGGGCCACGAACACTGCGGCGTCAAGTGCCAGCGCCACCCCGGTGACCGCCAGATAGCGGACGAGGGCCCGGCTACGCAGTGGGTAGACGCGCAATCGGAGGAGGTGTCGGAGGTAGCTGACGTAGTGGCCGACCGCCACCTTGGACCTGCCGGCGGTTCGTTGCAAGAACACATACGGGGATTCAACAAGCCGACGGACATCACAACGGGCTAGGACCTCCAGGAGGATCTTGTAGCCGACAGGATCCATTTCGGTGCCGGCGACGATGTCCCGTCGGAGTAGGAAGTAACCGCTCATCGGGTCGGTTACCCGGCCGACCGTTCCCGGGAGGAGCAGCTGTCCCAGGGTCTGCGCCCCGCGTGAGAGGAGGCGGCGGGCGACCGACCAGCCGACCATTCCCCCTTCCGGGAGGTGCCGGCTGGCTACAGCGACATCGGCACCCTCACCCATCGAGGCAAGGAGGTCCACGACCACATTGGGCGGGTGTTGCCCATCGCCGTCGATAGCTCCCAGAAGGCGTCCGTGGGCGTACGACCAGCCACCGATCACCGCGGTGGCCAGGCCAGTGGCCTCCTGCCGTCTGATGACGGTCAACTCGGGGATCTCGGTGGTCAACACGGCGGCTACCCGCCAGGTTTCGTCGGGACTGTCGTCGTCAACGACAATGAGCTCGAAGCCGACTCCAGTGGCTGTCAAGGCTGCGTGCAGGCCCCGGAGAAGGTCGCCGATGTTGTCGGCCTCGTTGTAAGTGGGCACGACCAAGCTGACCTCGATGGTCGGGTCGTACCCGTCTGGGATGGGGCGGGGTTGGTCGCCGGTGACCTCGACGACCTTGCCGGAGGTCACGACGTCTCCTGCCGACGGTGGTTTGGATGGGCCATCCACGGTACCGGATCGATGGCAGGGGTCGGTCGGGGAGTGGGTCGGGCTGCGATACTGCGGTGGGGCCGGTAGCTCAGTGGTCAGAGCAGGCGACTCATAATCGCTCGGTCGGGAGTTCGATCCTCCCCCGGCCCA
>ERZ651768.489-NODE-489-length-29880-cov-13.893601_pt1 | contig 29880 bp, 26 predicted proteins | sample MGYA00514754_ERZ651768 | MGnify/ENA metagenome assembly ERZ651768
TATTTATTTTATGAAATTAACCACACCAAACCAGACCTTTACCCAAAAGGTTACGTACATTAAGTAGGGTGGGGTTGTGAGAAACATTTATTACAAACTAATTCTTCTACTTCCTACATTAATCTCAACCATAATGGCTCAGGGTGTGGAATTTCCCGATGAACCGACCCAGGCACCGATCGGCGGACTTGGTCTTCTGGCTGCTGCCGGGGCAGCTATGGCTTACAAAAAACTTAAAGACAGAAATAAATAATTTAATCTCGCCTCTCACTCGTTTTCTCCTTCTGGCGGGAGTTGTCTATGCCGGTTGGCAACTTTTGTACGACCTCGTTCTTTTGCCGGATGGAAGGTTGGATACCTTTTTAAGCCTGTCTGGAGTGAGACTTGCATCTGGTCTGCTTACCTTGCTTGGCTGGGATGTGGAAATTTCAGGGCGGGTTATTACCTGTTTGGGGCACAGGGGTGTAGAGATCAATAACGGCTGTAATGGGTTGCACCTTCTTGGGCTGTATGCAGGATTTATCATAGCCTATCCCGGGCCCTGGAAACAACGAACCCTGTTTTTAACCGGCGGATTAATATTACTCTACCTGGCGAATGCTGTAAGAATTGGATTTTTTGCTGTATTTAATGCTAACCTTCCAGAATACTGGAGTGTTGCCCATGATTACAGTTCGTATGTTTTCTTTTATCCAATTGTTTTATCTTTCTGGTACTTATGGACCGTGTACAACCGGCAGGAACAAATTATCGCAGCCTCTTAAACGTTTGTTTTAGAATCGGGTTGTTTGCTGTTACGTATTTTCTTCTGGTTCGGCCCATTCAGACCAATCTTAATGAAGAGACCGTTGTACCAGCCCTAATAAATATGGCTAAGGATAATGATGATATAATAATTCTTGCCAACCAGGATGACATTTTAATTGAATCTCATACTGACCGTTTCATTGATATTAAGATCAATCCACCGTTCAATGGTTATTTTTTCTTGGCTCTGGCTCTCCTATGGCCCCTGGGCTGGAGCCAGCCCATGAAACTGATCCAATTTTATAATTTAGGCCTTTTTATCATTTTGCCGTTTCTTTCTCTGGCGTTGATCCAGGGGCATTTCTGGATTGCTCCAATCATCAATGCCCACGAAATGGTTTATAAGGCTCTTTTCCTTTCCCTGAGCATCATTGGATTAAGAAAAGAATTTTATACCTAAACGATATTAGAATCCCTATTTATTCCGGTTGTTTTTCCATTTAAATAGATTTTGATCAGTTGGGCCTGTATCATTAATTTCCCGGGCTTTTTTTGAATTCAATACAGATTATTAACTGAACATAATTATGAGTAGAGTGTGTGACATAACCGGCAAGAAGCCCATGTTTGGAAACAAAGTGAGCCATGCCCACAACAAGAGCAGGCGCAGGTTCAATATTAATTTACAGAAGAAGAAATTCTGGCTTCCCGATGAGAAGCGTTATGTTACCCTGCGCATTTCAACGCGGGGCATGCGTATTATTGATAAAAAAGGAATTACCAGGGTTGTAAAAGAATTAAGGGGAAAAGGGGTCAAAGTTTAAGGGAGTGTGTTTATAGATTAGCTTATTACAATGAGCCCCTTATTACTGCAAGGGGCTTTTTTTTATGTAAAACGCCCCGGAAAACTCCAGGGCGCTTTCATCTATCATCCTAGTTTGATAGCCAACCAGTTTTAATCATGCTGCCTTCGAATAAAAGCAGGAATCTGTAGATCCTTCCCGTAGATCACAGGTGCATCCTGAGTATCATCAAAGGTAAGAACCGTTTTTTTCTGTTCCGGTTCCTCCTGGGAATTTTCAGTGCTCTTTTCTTTTTGTGCATGAAGAGGTTTATTTACCTGTTCCTGCAAATGACGCGTATGCGGTGTCTCTATTGTGTGCGTTTCTGTCTTGGTATGGAACTCATCCAACTTTGAGACCGCCTTTGGAATGTTGAATCCGGTGGCAATGACCGTAACACGAATCTCATCATCCAGTGCAGGATCTATGACTGCACCAAATATGATATTTGCTGAAGGGCCTGCTTCTTCGAAGATAATGCTGGTCGCTTCGTTGGCTTCCATTAGAGTAAGATCATTCCCGCCCGTTATATTCACCAGTACGCCCTGGGCACCCTTGATGGATGCATCATCCAGCAGGGGACTCGAAATGGCCTGTTGTGCTGCTAAAACAGCCCGCTCTTCACCTGATGCCACACCGGTACCCATAATGGCTTCACCCATATTTTTCATGATGGTTTCCACATCAGCAAAATCTAGGTTTATAACACCCTGGACATTAATCAGGTCAGAGATACCTTTAGCTGCCTGGTGAAGGATGGTATCCGCCATTTGGAATGCCTCCGGCAACGTAGTTGATTTGTCCACGATGGACATGAGTTTTTGGTTTGGAATGGCAATGACAGTATCGCAGGCTTTTTTCATTTCAGCCATTCCTTCCAGGGCTCGGTTCATCCGTTTAGGACCCTCAAAACTGAAGGGTAGGGTCACGATCCCAACGGTTAAAACCCCTAATTCCCTGGAAATCTGAGAAATTACGGGTGATGCACCTGTTCCGGTACCACCGCCCATCCCGGCGGTGATAAATACCATGTCGGCGCCTTCCAACAGGGATGTAATGGCTTCCTTATCGGCTTCAACCGCTTCTTTGCCGACACTGGAATTTGCTCCTGCACCCAGACCTTTGGTTAAATTTTTTCCAACCTGGATCTTATGTTCTGAAGGATTGTTGTCAAGGTCCTGTGCATCAGTGTTAATGGCAATGAAATCCACACCCTGCATGCCGGATGTAATCATTCGGGTTACCGCATTTCCACCTGCGCCGCCGACGCCGACAACTTTTAGTTTTGCTTTTTGTACATTTAGGCTATCAAACTCGAACAGCATGATATGTCTCCTTTTTTACTGGTTTGGTTAAAACATGTCTTCGATGGTATGTCGAATTTTCTCGATCAACCCTTTAAAACCCCTGTTCTTAGGCTGCTGCAATCGAACATGATCGGTTGCATACAGCGGCCAGAGCAGAAGCCCCATGGCTGTAGCATGACTGGGTCCGTCCGCAATATCCTGGGCCCCGTCAATTCTTATTGATTTCCCCTGGCGTACTTTTACGCCAATGGAATTTTCTGCCAGTGGTGCAATATTTCTTAATTGTGCACCGCCTCCGGTCATCACGAGGCCGTATGTCAAGGGATCCTTAATGTCAGCTCGTGATATTTCCCGGATGATCATTTGAAATATTTCCTGCATTCGTGCTTCCACATACCGGGATACTTCTTGTTCGGAGATAGACCGTTGCAACTGACCAGCCTGGGCCGGAAGGTCGATCTCCAGTTTTTCTGAAGACATGGAAGATTGTGCAGATGCATATTTCATTTTAATCTTTTCAGCCTCATTCACGCTGACCTGCAGCATGACGGCTATATCATTCGTTATGCTGGATGCCCCAATTGGAATAATCGCTGAATGCCGTACTGCACTGTCATGATACACAGCAATATTGGTAGTGCTGGAACCAATCTCTACCAGGGTCACGCCCAATTCCATTTCATCTTCCTGCAGGGTAGCCAGAGCCGAGGCAAGAGGCTGAAACACCAGGCCATCCACCGTAATACCCAATTCTTCGGCACAGCTGACTAGGTTATTCATGGCGGTTGTAGCAGCGGTAACCAGGTGCACACGGCCTTCTAGGCGCCGCCCGGTCATGCCGACTGGATTTTTTATTTCTTCCAAGGTGTCCACAAGATATTCCTGGGGCAGGGTGTGAAGAATATCCCGGTCAACAGGGAGGGATACGGCCTGGGCCAGATCCAGAACTTGAGAAATATCTCCATCGTGTATGGCCCGTCCCACGATGCCCCCCGGTGCTCCGTTCACCCGGTTTAAGGCAATGGCTGCCTGGGTATTCAGGCAGCGAATATGTTCACCGGTAATGGAAAGAATGGCACTCGTTACCTTCGTATTAGCCATGAGTTCCGCATCAGTCATGACCTTATCCAATTTTTCGATCAATTCATCCCGATTGGTGATTACACCCCGTCTAATCCCAGCCGCTGCTACGGATGCGATGCCCAGTAATTTGATCCGTTTTGCTGCAGGAATAACTTGGCCTATGGCACAGGTGATGGTACTGGAGCCAATATCCAGGCCAACAGTGATCTGGCGATCATGTCCATTTCCAATGGGGCTCATGAATGCCGTCCCTTGGCGATGACCTGGTTTTCGTATCGCATATCCAAATAACTGAAATCAGAGATTTTCTTAGGTTGTAGTTTTTTTTCAAATTGTTTAAGTGTATTGATTCGCGACCATACCTTGTCCTGGCCCAGGTAAATATGAGTAGGGTGATCCGATAAAATGAGCTCCATTTCATTGGTTGATGTCATTTTAAGTTCTGATAAATTATTGTATAGCGAGGTGTAGTTGTTGTGAATCCGTGACAACCAAGAAATACAATCTTTTACTTTCACGGATAATGCCATTTCACCGGCTGGATATAACTCGGGCTCCGGGTTAAAATTGGTCATGATCGGTAAGTTGTAATTATTCAGGTTTCCCACATCGGGTAAAACGAATCCTTCTCTATCCAGTAATACCATAGGGTCTGTTTTAAGAAGCGCAATCGGTTTCCGTTCCTTGATTTCAACTTTGATGATTCCAGGGTAATGATGACTGATCCGCGCTGCTTTGACGTAGGGGTGACTTTCTATGAGGTCACCTATTTCACGAAGGCTTACCTGATCTGAACTGGTCCCAATAATTTCACCGAGTACAGCCCTGTAAATATGGGTATCCAGTACATCTGTTTCAGTAAATTTTACATCGGTTATAGATAAGGAACCTTTGAACCGGGACCAACAAAAGGATGCCCAGATCAAGGATAGTACTGCTGATACAGATAGGATGGAAATCAACGTTCGCTGCCAGAGGAATGTCTTTTTCTTTTTAGCCATCTGCTGCAAGGTCCTTCGGGTCAAACCCGATTGTTTTTACTTCTAATTCCAATCCTATACCGAATTTCTCAAATACCGTTTTACGCGCCAATCGTATCAGTGCAGTGATATCCGAAGCGGATGCACCTCCATGATTAATGAAAAAATTTGCATGATGAGTAGAAATCTCTGCATTGCCAACCCGGGTGCCTTTCAATCCAGCCTGGTCTATTAAATACCCAGCTGCATATTCTTCCGGATTTTTAAATACACTGCCGGCGGAGCGAAATTTGAGCGGTTGATTCGTTTTTCTGCCTGTGCTAGCCTTGTTCCGTTTTTCCTGGATCACGGCTGGATCTTCTTTTTGCAGTTCAAACCGGGCTAATAGAATGAATTCATCTTTTTTAAATGTAGAGAAACGGTACGCAAAATCAATATCACCGGGAGTATAGGTATGGACTTCGCCCTTCATAGTCATGATATCAACGCTTTTTAAATAATTGGAAATTTCACCGTCGAAAGCACCGGCATTCATGACCAGGGCTCCGCCCAGGGTTCCTGGGACCCCAATCAGGCTTTCCAGCCCCGTTAGATTTTGATGGATGCATTCCTTTACCATTCTTCCCAGCATAACTCCTGATTCAGCGATTACGGTGCCCCCGTTAATTTCTAAATGTTTCAATGATTTAGCCGGACTGAGCACAATCCCATCAATTCCATCATCGGCCACCAGCAAATTTGACCCGGAGCCAACAAAATAAGCTGGAATGGTATGCTCATGTGCAAATTTTAAGATCTCTGCAAGGTCGAAACGATCCCTTGGGGTGATATAAGCCGTGGCCGGACCGCCAATCCCATATGAGGTATGTTGTGCCATAGGCTCATGCTCAAGCAGGGTACCTTTAACGATGGATCTTAATTCTGCCATATGCTTCAACCGGTTACTCCATCAGCAAGGGATTCCAGGTGCTTGGAATAGGATTCCCCATAACGCCAGATACTCCCAGCACCCATTGTTATAACCATATCCTGGGGCTGGACTAAAGTATCCAGTTTGGCTTCCAGGTCGTCCAGATCTGGAACCAGGTAACACCTGTCCTTTATTTTATTGTAAAGTTCATCGTAAATCAGTTTTGATGTTACTCCCGGTATGGGCTGTTCCCGGGCAGGATATATGTCCGTAATAAGGACCAGATCCGCAATCTGAAGTGCCGTTGAAAATTCCCGGAAAAATTCGCGGGTCCTGGTAAAAAGATGGGGTTGAAACACAGCCACAATCCTTCGTTTCCAGCCGCTTTTTGCTGCATTCAGAGTTGCTTCCACCTCTGTAGGATGATGAGCGTAATCATCTACAACCATAATGTCATTGTATGTTCCTTTGATGTCAAATCGCCTGCGGACACCGCTATAAGCTGTAATACCGGCTTGAATCATTTCGAAAGAAAGGCCCATTTCCAAACCTAAAACGACGGCTGCCAGAGAGTTCAGTACATTATGTTCGCCAGGAACATTTAACTGAATTTCTCCCAGGTTTTCCTCCGCGCGAAAAACAGAGTATGTGGATCTGTTTTCATTAAATCGAAGGTTTTCCGCTCGATAGGCCGCATCCCTTGACCGTCCATAGGTGGTCATGGGCCTTTCAATTTTGGGAATTATTTCCTGTATGGCGGGTGAATCTGCGCACGCAATCACTTCACCGTAGAAGGGTACGGACTGGCAAAACTGGATGAAAGCGTCCTGCAGTTCCTGCAGGTTTTCGTAACAGTCCGTATGCTCTAACTCTATATTTGTAATAATGCCAATCGTGGGTTTCAAGGCGAGAAAACTGCGGTCAAACTCGTCCGCTTCTACAACGATAATATCACCTGAACCTAATTTTGAATTGCTGTCTAAATTTTGAACCAATCCACCCACAACTAGGGTTGGATCTTTCTTTGCATGGGCCAGGATGGTACCCACCATGGATGAAGTCGTGGTTTTACCATGGGTTCCTCCAATGGCAATGCTGGTCTCTTTCACGGAAATCAATTCCCCCAGCATTTCAGCCCTGCGGATAACCGGTATTCCCTTTTGACGGGCTCGTACAATTTCCGAGTTTTCCAAAGGAACGGCGCTGGAAAAGACCAATACATCCGCATGGGTTAAATTACCAGGATCATGCCCGATTTTTATGTCCACACCAAGTTTTTTTAACCGTTTGACGTTTTCATTCTCGTTTATATCCGAACCGGAAACATGAAACCCAAGGTTCAGGAGCAATTCTGCAATGCCGCTCATACCAATTCCGCCAATGCCTACGAAGAACACATTCTTTATTTTTCGAAAGGTCATGCGGCAGCCTCAAAAATATGATCAACAATTTCACTGGTGGCATCCGGGCGGCCCAGCTTTTTTGATGCCAGGCTCATTTTATTCAGTTCCTTCTGATTATGGATCAAATTCATAACAGTGTGAAAGAAATCCTGTGAACCAAGGGATTTTTCAAAGAGGATACGGGCTGCCCCCGCATTAACCAAAGCCTGGGCATTTTTTGTCTGGTGATCCCCGGCTGCAAAGGGGAAAGGAATCAAAATGGCTGGTTTTCCACATACGGTTACTTCTGCCAGTGTCAAAGCGCCGCTACGGCAAATGATCAGATCCGCAATGGCATAGGCGTCTGCCATATTATGGATGAAGGGGACGATACGAATATCGTCCGATTCCATAGACCTATATTTTATGTATTCCAGGTCACCGGTCTGCCACAAGATCTGCAGGCCGGCACCGGCAATGTTTGCAACAACCTGACTCATCATTTTATTCAGATACGCAGATCCCTGACTACCACCAAAAAGAAAGATAGTTTTAGGGTCTTCTGCCAGTTTGAATTCCTTAAATCCTCGTTGTGGATTTCCATCAGCAATTCCATGTCGTACAGGATTCCCCGTAAGAACCGTATCAGACTCCAAGTGGGTATTTGCATCGTTGAAGGCCACACAGATTGTTTTTGCTTTATCTGCAAACCAGCGTGTCGTCATTCCAGGATAGGAATTCTGCTCCTGCAGGATAATGGGCAAAGGGTTATTCTTTTTGGATGCCATATACAGGGGAAGGGCAGAGGCATAGCCCCCAGTCCCCACCACAACCTGAGGTAAGAATTCGTTCATCAAGGATCGAATTTTCAGCATGGAACGGATGATCCGAACCGGAAGCAAACTATTTCTCCCAAGACTTTGCAGGCTTATACCACGCTGGAACCCGCGGATAGGAAGAAGAGTGTGCCAGACATCCTTTACAGGGAATACCTTGGCCTCAAGTCCAAAATTAGAGCCTACATAATGGATTTTAGCACCAGGTTCCCGATGATGAATTTCTTCACCAATGGCCAGGGCGGGGAAAAGATGTCCGCCTGTTCCTCCACCTGCAATCAGAATCTTATGTTCAGCCATAAAGAGCCGGACTCCACCCGCGTTTACTGCCTACTGAACGTCTCGATTGGGATATATTCAATAAAATACCCATCATTGCCATGTTGGTAACCATCTCTGAACCACCGTAGCTCACCATAGGCATAGGCAACCCTGTAACGGGAAAAATCCCTGAGACGACCGCCGCATTTACAAAAGCATATAAGACCAGATTAAATGCAATCCCTACTGCAAGAAACACGCCAAATGGATCTGTGCATTCTTTTGCAATTTTCAATCCGCGAAAGAAAATGAGGAGGAATAGGGTTAATATAGGTACCGTACCAATAATAAAACCCAGTTCCTCACCGATGATTGCAAAAATAAAATCTGTATGAGGCGTTGGCAGAAAATGATTTTTTTCAATACTGTTGCCTAGCCCAACACCAAAGATCCCGCCATTCCCAAGGCTGATCAAAGATTGGCTGGCCTGGTATCCAGCATCCGGATCATCCCCGATGCCAAAAAATGAAAATATACGTATTCGCCTGTACTCCCGGGAAAGAAGAACAGGAATGCCTATTAGGAGAGCACCTGCGCCAGATAAAGACAGTTGAGAAATCTGAGCGCCGCCGATAAAAAGAATCAGCACACCTATTGCACCAATCATGAGTGCTGTACTGTAATCCGGTTGAATAATGATCAATCCCATAATTACGGTCAACAAACCTAAAGCAGGAAGGAGACCCTTTTGAAATTGCTGTAACTGTTCTCTTTTTTTATCGGCATAATAGGCCATAAAGACAATGATAGAAAATCGAGCTAAATCAGATGTTTGCAATGAAAATGGACCCACATAAAGCCATCTGGATGGCTTGTACCAGGAATGCCCATTCGCCAGATAATAGATTTTCGTAATGATGAGTAACAGGATAGATGCCATAACTAAATAGGGAGCAATGTCCTTAAGCATTCTGTAATCAAGGATCAGGAACCCAAACAGGAAAAATACACCAACAAGCAGTCTTTTCAAGTGGTTCTGCAAGTATAACATATCGGTTCGTCCGTTTGAAGTGGCAAACGATTCATACCAGCTGGCACTGTACAGCATGACAGTGCCCAGTACTGCAAGAATGCACAGGTATATCAGAAGTTGGCGGTCGTATTTCTGGATAATCATATCAATCATACTGCTTTGATCTCCATTACGGCCGATTTGAAGAATTGGCCCCGGACCTCAAAATTTGAAAATTCATCGAAACTGGCGCAACCCGGAGATAACAATACTATATCCCCGGGAGCAGCCAGGACTTGGGCTTTCTTTACTGCAGAGTTAAGATCTGTGACCTGCACCGATCTTACCGCATCCCCTAGTGCAGCATCGATTTGCCCGCCGGCCTCTCCATAAGAGATCACATCTCTTACATGACTTGACTTGATATGTGGAAGGAGTAGCCGAAAATCTGCGCCCTTATTGCGTCCGCCAAGGATCAAAATAATGGGCTGTTTGAATGTGTCAATCGCGACGATGACGGAATTTATATTTGTGGCTTTTGAATCATTAATGTACTGGACATCATTTATGGTTAATACATGTTCCAAACGGTGTTCTACACCTGTAAATGTTTTCATGACCTGGCTGATGTGGTCATCTGGAATTCCCAGGAGATGGGAGCAGGTCGCAGCAGAAAGCAGGTTGGATAGATTGTGATCCCCGAGTATGCCAAGTTCATCCAATCCAGCAAGGGATTTTCCAGAATGATTTTTTATAGATGTACCCTCCCAGGTATACAGAGTGTCTGAACGCGTGGTGCTGAAAGGCTGCAGCCGGACAGTTTGATTCTCCACAGCGGAGACCAATTCAGGATCATCCCCATTATATACGACACAGTCCTCCTGATCCATGTTCTGGATCATACGTAATTTCATTTTGAGATATTCTTCCATAGATCCATGTCGATCTAGATGGTCAATTGATAAATTTGTGTACACTGCGATTGTGGGTGAAAAATGATAAACAAATTCCATTTGGAAACTTGACACTTCCAGGATATACGTCCGGGTTTCATCGAGAGTTTTTATTTCATTCAGTACGCGTTCAGAAAAAGGGAGTCCCATATTTCCAGCCATCACGGCATGGTTGTTCTTGGATTGACACATCTCTGCCAAAATATAAGCTGTAGTTGTTTTTCCATTGGATCCTGTCACAGCAACAATCGGAGACTCTGTGAACCAGCTGGCAAATTCTATCTCACCCACAATTGGTATATTCTTTTCTTGAGCTTTGATAACAATATCTGCATTTTTTGGCACACCTGGAGAAAGAACCCACAAATCTGCATCGTAGATTTTTTCACTGTGCAAACCTGTTTCGCTGGCAATATGGTGAAAGTGCATCAAATCCATGGCATGTGCACTGACCCGCTTGCTGGAACCGGAGTCACTTGCAAAGACCCTGGCACCCAAATGATTCGCAAGCTTAGCTGTCTCAATTCCGCTTAAACCTAAACCAATCACGGTGACCTGTTTGTCACGAATGTTGATATTTTCTCTGACAGTTATATCAATCATCTAATCTTAAATGTTGTTAATGAAAAAAGCGCCAGCAGGAGACCAATAATCCAAAACCTGACCACTACTTTTGACTCAGGCCAGCCTGCGAGCTCAAAATGGTGATGAATGGGTGCCATTTTGAAATACCGTTTTCCTTTGCCTGTGGAAGCCTTTGTCCATCGGAAGTAGGAAACCTGAAGCATCACAGATAGGGCTTCCCATACGAATACACCGCCGATGATGAACAGCAATAATTCTTTTTTAAGGAGGACGGCCAGGGTCCCAAGAGCTGCGCCGGTTGATAGAGAACCTGTGTCCCCCATGAAAACTTCGGCTGGAGATGTATTGAACCATAGATATCCGATGCAGGCTCCAGCCATGGCTGCCGTAAAAATGGTCAGCTCTCCCGCACCTGGTATATAGATGATGTTTAGATAATCAGAAAAATCTACTCGACCCGAAATGTATGCTATAGCTGCAAAGACTGTAAAACAAATTGCCAATAGTCCTGCGGCTAATCCGTCCAGCCCATCGGTTAAGTTTACCGCATTGGATGTGCCAGTTATGACAAGGATGACCATTAGAGGGTAGAGCAACCCCAGGTCCAATTCCACGTTCTTTAAAAAGGGCATGGTGGTTTTGGTGTTGAATTCTGAAAATTCCGGTGTATTTAAAATCCACAGGCTTACAATACTGCCCAATGCAATCTGACCTGCCATTTTATACCGGGCTATAAGACCGCGTTTCATTTTTTTGATCACCTTCAAATAATCATCCATAAATCCAAAAATGCCCATCCACACTGTTGCAAATACAATAATCTGGATCAGGGGACTGTTCAATTTTGAGAACAGGAGGGTTGGGAGGAGTACAGCCATTAAAATGATGACTCCTCCCATTGTAGGCGTGCCCCTTTTCTTCATGTGTGATTCGGGCCCTGTTGGACGAATTTCTTCGCCGATTTGGTTTTTATGTAGTATGTGGATAACCCAGGGCCCTATTATGAAGCTTATGATAAGTGCTGCAATTGCCGCTGTTGCAGCACGAAATGTGATGTATTCAAATAAATTGAATACAGAATATGACTCTTTGAGCGGAGAGAGGAGATAATACAGCATTACAGGGAGAAGACTCCTTCAATCACTTTTTCCATGGCCATACCTCGGGAACCCTTGAATAAGATTTTATCCCCTGGATTGACCGTGTTTTTTAATGACTCAATTAAACTCTCTCGAGAACTAAAATGCTCGTGAACCACTCCATTTTGAATCGCAGAATCCGTATGGACGGTGTGCTCACCTACTGTGAATACGCCATCCAGCCCCATTTCGGAACATTTTTCACCAATTTTACGGTGCTGTTCATCCGATGTGGGACCCAGTTCAAACATATCCCCAAATACAAAAATCCTGCGCCCATTTCCGGAAAAGGCTTTTAAATAATCCAAGGCTGCCAGGGATGAAGCCAGGTTCGCATTGTAGGTGTCATCAATGATGGTAATATTCGCCACTTGTTTTACCTGACACCGTCCTGCAGGAGGAGAAAACGATTGCAGGTGTTTCTTAAGGTCATTCCATTCGATGCCAAGCGTGACTGCAATGGCTGAAACGGCTATACTGTTTTTAATGAATGATAGATTATGAGAACCGGTGGGTATTTCATGTGCGTCAAGGATCAATGTGAGAGTGCCATCTTCTTCATGGTAGATATCTGCGGGGAAATCGCAATCCGGTGTAAGCCCGAAGGTAATTCTTGGTCCATTGAACGGAATGTTTGACACCATTTCATCCGCTTGATTTACAAATGATATTCCATCGTCCAATGACCTAAAAAGGACACCCTTTTCATGGGCAATTGTTTCTAGAGACCCAAATCCTTCCAGGTGAGCCGGAGCCACATTTGTAATTATTCCGTGGGAGGGTTCAGCAATGGTGCATAGTACTTTAATTTCCCCCGGTACACTGGCACCCATTTCAATGATAGAGATATCGTGTGATTCATTCATCTGAAGGAGAGTAAGGGGAAGTCCAATATAAGTGTTGAAATTCCCCTCTGTGGCGTGCACATTGTAGCTGCCTGACAGTACATGTACGAGTAATTCTTTGGTGGATGTTTTTCCGTTGGAACCGGTTATACCGATCACTGGAACATCAAATTGCCTGCGCCAGGCATTGGCAATTTTGCCAATCTCCATTAAGGGATCATTTACCTTAACCTGTTGGAATTCTAAATTTTCATCCCTGCCTGAGACCAATGCAGCAGATGCTCCAGCGTCAGCCACCTGATCTAGAAATGTATGTCCATCAACCCGTTCACCCTTTAAGGCGATATATAGGTCACCTTCATCTACATCGCGACTATCCGTTGTAATTCCCGTGACAGGGTGGTGCAATTGATTGCCCGTAACCGATTCAAAAATGGCAGTAAACATCTCTGGCTGATGCATATCAATTCTCACTGGTATTCCCGTATAATCTTTATATCAGAATAAAAAATTCTTTGACCCATAATTTCCTGGTATTCCTCACGACCCTTTCCAAGAACCGCTACAATATCATGGGCATTTGCCTGATCTAAGGCTGATCTTAATCCCATTTCGCGGTCCATAAAGGTTGAGTGGGCAATTCCTTCAAATCCTGCAGACACATCTTTTGAAATCTGATTAGGATCTTCTGTCCTGGGATTGTCAGGGGTAATAAAACAATGATGAGCAAATAGTTCTGCGATTCGGGCCATTTCAGGCCGTTTTGTTTTATCCCGGTCACCACCGGCGCCAAAGACCACATATAGTCTCCCATTATTGCCTGACATTTCTTTTAAGGTGCCCAGTACTTTTTCATAAGCGTCTGGAGTGTGGGCATAATCCACAATTGCCGTAGCTCCTGAAGCAAGGAAGTATGATTCCATACGGCCAGGAATGGGAGGGCAATTTTGAACCCCTGTTTCAATGTTGGATTTTTCCACGCCCAGTGCATGGGCTGCAGAGACTGCAGCTAAGATATTTTCCCCATTGAACGCACCAACAAGATCCGACTTTATGGAATAGGTCCGTTGTCCTGCACTCACACGTCCTTTTATTCCAGAAATTGAGTTACTCAAGTCCGTAAAATGAATCGAATTCCCATTCCCTTTTGAAAAGGATATGACAGGTGCATTAGACTTATCTGCCATTCTCGGTCCAAATGGATCCGATTCATTGATCACAGCGGTTGATTCCAGTGGCAACATTGTAAAAAGCCGGAGCTTGGCCTGATAATAGGATTCCAATGTGGCGTGATAGTCCAGGTGTTCCGGCGTCAGGTTCGTAAATACCGCCACATTGAAATCCACATCAGCAACTCTGTACTGATCTAATGCATGGGAAGACACTTCCATGACAATGTGTGAGAAATCCGCATTCCTCAAATCTGAAAACGTTTTCTGCAGTGAAATAGCATCGGGTGTAGTCAGTGTTGCCTGTTGATCAAATCCATCTGCAATCAACCCTAAGGTCCCGAGCTGGGCTGTTTTATACCCCGCTTGGGTCAAAATCGAAGTCAGGAGGGAGGCTGATGTTGTTTTACCATTTGTCCCTGTGATGCCGATAACAGTTAAATGTTTGGTGGGGTGCCCATAATACTCGGCTGCAACAATGGACGCTGCACGGCGCGGGTTTGCTACTTTTATCTGAGGTACGGATAAATCGCCCACATCACGGCCGTTGGATATAATAGCTGATGCACCTGAATCGATGGCCTGGTGAATGTAGTCATGTCCATCAACCTGTGTTCCTGGAATCGCAATAAACATGTCACCTTTTTTAACCTGGTTAGAATCCAGTGTTAAACCACATACAGCTGCATCAGGGATCTCTTGGGAGGAGGAAACCAGAGCGTGTACGATCTCTTGCAATGATTTGGTCATTTTAATCCAACGCTGCACGTGGTGCCTTTGTTCACTATGGAACCGGGTTTGGGGCTTTGCCAGGCCACTTTTCCACTCCCCTGGAGCTTAAACTTGAGTCCGGACTGGCGTAAGGTGGTCATGGTTTTTCGCATACTGAATCCCCTTAATTCCGGCATTTTAACTTTGTTGGAAAATCGCGCCTCGGTTGATAATACATGTGGAAGAGTAGAGACTTCTGTTACCAGGGGCTGCTGGTCTTGAATAATCACATCATCCCTAATCACATATTCAACCGGGTTTCTTTCCCTCTTTGGCGGCAGAATGCTGTCGTCCATATTTATAATTCTTTTAATGACACGTTTAAAGGCAACAGCTGCACCCTCGGAGCCCCAATGAAAAGGTGGCTGGGGCTCGTCCAGCATGATAAATGCGAGCAGCTGGGGATTTTCATATGGGAAAAAACCGATAAAATTTGAAATGAACAGATCATTGGAATATTTCCCGTTCTTCCATTTTTGCGCAGTGCCGGTCTTTCCTGCAACACCCCAGCCAGGAATATCTGCGTTCTGACCTGTACCCTTGGTAATCACCCCTCGAAGCATTTTACGGATTTGAGCCATGGTATGCTCATTTGCAACTTTTCTTAGTATGGCCGGTTCTTCTGAATACACGACAGTTTCAGCATGGTTCATTATTTGTCGCACTAACCGGGGTTTAACCAGGTATCCTCCGTTGGCAACCGCACAATAAGCTGTAGCCAATTGAATTGCTGTAACCCCCACCTCGTGGCCCATGGCGATCTGTCCCAATGACACAGCACTCCAGTCTTTGATAGAATTCAGTTTTCCTGTTACTTCGCCGTTGAGACTAATCCCTGTCCTGGAGCCAAATCCAAAATCTCTGCTGATGGTGTAGAGAGTTTTCGGCCCAACCCGTTCGATCATTTTGATTACACCAATATTGCTGGAATAATGGATAATCTGAGGGAGAGTAAGCATGCCATATTCTTCGTGGTCACGAATTGGGATGGTGTAATACTGATATTCTCCATTCTCACAGTTGAATTCTTCCTTTAAACTAATTTTTTTGTCATAAATGGCTGAGACAGCGGATACAACCTTGAAGGTTGATCCTGGCTCAAACTGGTCTGTAATTGAACGGATCCGGTGCAGATCCGCTTTAGAGCTACTAAACTTATTGTTATCAAATCCCGGTGTTGATGCCATGGCCAAGACCTCGCCCGTCTGCGGATCCATGATCAGTCCCGTGGCAGACACGGCGTTTGTTTCCGTTTGGCGTTTCAGTAATTCTTCTTCCAGGATCGATTGATACTCTAAATCCAGTGTAAGTTGAATATTGCTGCCATCAACCGGTTCTTGGAAAGGCATGCCGCTTTTATGCTGAACTTTCCCGCTCCAACCCTTGGTTTTATATACCCAGCCCGGGGCTCCTTTCAAATAAGTGTTAAAATCTTTTTCTATACCTGAAATCCCTTCATCATCAAAATTAGTATACCCCAGCATCTGGGCAGCCACATGGTTGTGGGGGTAGTAGCGCCGGTATTTCCGTTCAATGTTTAAGCCTTCAAATGCAGTGGTTACCAGCGTTCCCAGTGTTTCTCGCTGGAGATTTCGCTCCAGATATTCAAACCTGGAATTGGAATTAAGTTTCTTAAGATATTTTTCCTTCGGTTCTCCGGTTCTTTTACTGATCGCAGTAGCCAGCCCAGTCTTATCTTTGACTCTGGTCGGGTTTACCGATAAAGTATAGTGAATTATATTTCGTGTGAGGGGACGGTTATTCCGATCAAAAATATTACCCCGGTTCGCCGGAATGTCCTGCTTTTTTTGGGACTGCTGTACCACCGCAGTCTGATATCGTTCACCATTGAGTACCTGGATCTGAAATAACCGGGTGCAGAGACCTGCCCAGGACACCAATATAAAGCCTGCCAGTATCGTAATTCGTGTTCTGTATTTTAGATAGGTTTTTGTCACAATACTTTATCCTTCCCAGGAGCAACCGTAATCCTGAGCGTCTCCGGCTCAGTAAATACCATCTTTAATTCATCCTGTGCTTTTTTAGCAATAACATCCGCTCGGCTCATAGATTCGATCTGGCTTTTAAGCTCATGGATTCCATTTTGCAATTCTTTCGCTGTTGAATTCTGTATTTCAATTGCGAGGAGGGTTTCATCTATCTCTGTGTAGACCCATAAATACATGATCAGGCAGGAAATAATTGCCATGGTGGAGGTAAAGAATATTAAACTCTGTATCACGTCCTGGGTTTTCTTAGATATTCGTTTTCTGGCCATTAAGATATCCGTTCAGCCACACGCAGTTTTGCACTTTTACTGCGACGGTTTTCTGATAACTCTTCTGGCGTGGGAACCAGTGGTTTTTTTGTTAGGATAGATACCTTTTTTTCATTAGCCAAATGTTTAAAGCAGTGTTTTACCCGCCTGTCTTCCAGTGAATGAAAACTGATAATGGCAATACGACCCCCAACGGTAAGCCGGGAGTAAAAAGATGAAAGGAAAGTATCCAGCTTTTCTAATTCTCCGTTCACCTTGATCCGAATGGCCTGAAATACGCGTGCTATAGACCGGTTTCTGTAATTTGGTGGAGTAGATCTGCGGATGGCTTCTAGTAAATCAAAAACCGTTTGGAGAGGGCGCAGTTTAACAATGCTGCGTGCTATGGCCCTGGACCGTTTTTCTTCCCCGTATTGATAAATTAAATTTGCCAATTCTTTTACAGGCAGCTGGTTTAAAATATGGATTGCTTTAGTTTTTTGCGATGTGTCAAACCGCATATCCAGATCGGAATCAACTGTATAGGTAAATCCCCGCAGTGGTGAATCCAACTGCAGGGATGACAGGCCAAGGTCCAATAGAATACCGTTCACTTGGCTGATTCCCATGCCGTCCAGTATGGCATTAAGGTTGTGAAAGGAGTCGTGGAAAAGAGAGAAAGGGGTTGGATGAGAGGAGAGACGTTTGGTACACAATGAGAGAGCCTCTGCATCCCGGTCAATCCCTATAAAATGTCCCTTTTTGGACAATCGGTTTAAAATAAGGGTGGCGTGCCCTCCAAGACCTACGGTTCCATCTATGTAGATACCATCGGTAAAAATATTCAGGTAAGACATAACTTCCATCGGCATGACCGGAACGTGTGTTCCCGTTTGCCGTACAGGAGTCATTAGACAATGATTTTTTCAGCCAATTCATCGTATGCTGCCGGATCGATTTTAATTGTTTCTTTATCTGTTTTATCCATTTGAACAGGATTCCATATTTCCATTTTACTGACCATGCCAATAATTAATGCATCTTTCTCTAATCCTGCATATTCAATCAGGGACGGAGTCAATGTGATCCGTCCCTGCTTATCATATGTGGAAGGGGAAGCGTACCGTGCAGTATTCCGCACGAACGTCCTATGAATTTTTGATAGGGAAGACAGGCTCCTGAGATTGGTTTCGATCTCTTTCCACTGTGAAAGAGGGTAAACCCAGATGCAGGGGTCCATCCCGCGGGCAATCACAAACGTATTTTCATTGTCTTCAGATAATGCCTGCCTGAATTTGGCGGGAATATTAACACGTCCTTTTGAGTCCAGCGAGTATGCGTATTCGCCTATGAATGTATTATTTGTCAAAGTCATGTTTATTAGGGGAAATTACCCACAACTACCCATAATCTTACCCAACAGGCAGAATAATGTCAATAAATATTCTATAATTATATTTAAAAATAGAAATCTCCCGTCGTGACGAATGTCCGGTGGAGAAATGTGGGTTATTTAATTAATGATTTAGGGTAAAGGTTTGTAGCGCTGGATGGCCATGGAGGGAGGGCTCGGTTTGATGATCAACCGCAGGGGATGTTCATACCCTGAGATATCTTTGATTTCTATCGCATTAATGTAAAGCGCGAGCCCTTTGGTTGTTGTGAACACTAATTCAGATGATTTGACGAATGCACCCAGGTCCTGCTCCCAGTTTGCGTTAAGGATATTTGAAACAGGGGGAAATGTATCGTTTTTAAACGTATAGGCTGTCTGTTCGAGCGTCTTAAGTTTTACAAAAAAGGGAGGGGTAGCAGTCAGTAACTCTTCGCTGGACTGGTCCAGGATATAATCTTTCAATAAATCCTGACTTGTAAGAGGTCGGATCATTTTTTGAAGAACCGGGCCACTCTCTGTACCTGTAGCCCTACTTTCTTCGTTGAAGATTTTTTGAAATATAATTATAGAGAATATGAAAATGATTGATATGAAACCACCTTTGATATAATCCTGCCTACGTGTTTGATCTGTCAGAAAAACCTTCGATTTGGTTTCCAGTTCATCTTCATCATCCGGTTCATTTTCAAATGCCGGAACTGATATTACTGGTGGCCGACTGGTACCCGTGTACGAATCCAGTTGTTCCAGGGATCGTTGTGAGTCTCCGCCAATTTCCTCGGCATAAGCCCGCAGGAATAAGCGGAGATAGGGTGTTTCCATATCGCTGAAATCTCCAGATTCAATTGCCTGCAGGTACTGGATATTGATCTTAGTGCGCTCGCTAATCTCTTCAAGTGAAATTTTTCGGGATTCGCGTAATTCTTTTAATTCTTTATAAAATTGTGCCACAGTGTTAGAAAAAGATTTGTGAAATTACAGGCTGGGTCTTGTCAAGAAAACGTTTAATCATCAGGGCCCGGTGATTTTCTTAGTTGTTTTTTCTGGCTCTGCTTTTTTTTATTGAGCAGGCGATTTTCATTTACCCGTTTGGGAGGACGGGTCTTTTTCCTTTGTATTGGCTTCTGTGCAGATTGTTTAAACAACTGGACCATCCTGTTCAATGCATCCTCTTTATTTCTGGACTGGGAACGATGAGATTTTGCCTTGATATTCAGGACTCCGTTTTTTGATATCTGGTTTCCGCCATTCTTTTTCAAATTAGAAAGGAACCATTCCAAGTAAGAATGGCAGGTTATATCATACTGCAGCACAACGGCCGTAGATACTTTGTTTACGTGCTGTCCTCCAGGGCCTGAAGATCGGACGGCTTTGTAAATTATTTTATCCTCAAAAATTGAAATGGTATCGCTGATTTGAATCATGCTGGATCCATGGTGTGTGAAAGGGCACGGTAATGGGTGTAAAAGGACGCAAGAGGCAAGCCCATAACGTTAAAATAACAACCCTGAACCTTATGAATATGGACGGAGAATCCATCCTGTATCCCATAGCTTCCCGCCTTATCATATGGATTATATTTATTAATATAATTTAATATATCTTCGTTACTTAAAGTATTAAATGAAACAAAGGTGCGCTCATTAAATGTAATATCTATCTCTGACTCTAGCACAATGAGTGAGACGCCTGTGATCACCTCGTGTGTTGTGCCGGAAAGGGAACGAAGCATTAATACACTGTCTTTTTCATTATTTGGCTTGCCCAATATTTTTCCATTCAGGACAACAACAGTATCTGCTCCAATAATTAACGAATCAGGATTTTTTTCTGCAACATTTTTTGCTTTTTCCCTTGCCCAGTGTTCCGTAAACGCTTCTGGGGGAAGAGGAAGGCTGAGATCCTCCTTTATTGTACTGGGGACAACAGAAAAATCAAATCCGATTTGAGTTAATAACTGTTTTCGCCTGGGAGACGCGGATGCCAGAATAATGGACTTTGGATTCATGATTTAATTTTATTGATATTTTGCGCATCGGCCAATATAGGATACGGTGGATTCATCTCCAATGGCTTTCAAGCGGTACAGGTAGACGCCGTTTGCAATATTCCCTCCAAAAGAGTCTAAACCGTCCCAATCAATGGTGTGATACCCTGCTGAAAGATTAAATTTCTCAAAGGATTTAATTCGTCTACCTCCTAGGGTATAGAGATCGAGTGTAAGATCAATATTCTGGGTTACTTCAAACGTAAATTGAGTAGATGTAGCAAAGGGATTTGGAAAATTATATGCATTATAGATTTCCAGTTTATTTACTTGTGTCCTATAAAGTTTTATTTCTTTTTCAGATGGATTATTGGCATTATCCCAGGCTTTTATTTTTATATGAATTCCCTGGCCTACAACTGGATAATTAATCGTACCCGTAATAATGCTGTTCTGGTTATAATAAAAATCATCCGTTATAGTTAAAAAGTTGTTGGTATTCATATCAGTCAGCATAATCTCATGGCCCGTTTCATTGGTCAGGTTTATACCCAATGGGTCTGAAAGGCGAATAATCAGGTCTTCATTTTCCGGAAAATGGTCCCCCTGTTCCAGACCTGTTCCGGTTATGGTTTCAAATGAGATCTGTGGTCCAAATGTATCCTGTGTCCCCGATCCACCGGCTAGTTGAATGTTGCTTATTGCACCGCCTGCTTCGTTTTCATCATTGTGAATGTAGGTCAAAAGATGGGCTGGATCATCCGCATAAGAAATATCCTGAGGAATTCGAATATCTCCATTAAAGGATGGTCCGGAAAATGAGAATAGACCGCGAAATAAAGTCGCACCGGGAAGGGTGTAAGACAGTGTATAGGTCTCAGATGAAATTTCATATTCCCGTGTTACGTCCCGGTCAGCATCCAGGAGAGTGACAAAGCCATTTCCTGAGTTCTGTATCAGTGACTGGGAACCGGAATATGTGCCTGTTTCCAGCGTTTTCAGGGTATCCGGTGAAATGGTTAGATCGGATAGGATTTCTTTTGGCATGGGAAGCTGCATGGCAGGATCACCGAATAAATGAAAGTACTGAGCCTCGCTGGTACCGTCTTTAATGGATTGGAGTAAAATACCCACTTTAGCATCACTGACTTCACCGTTGTTGAACATATATTCAAACAGGTTCTGGGTATACCGTTCATTCCCAGTAACCGTTATGGGGCGGCTGGTTGAAATAACCATGGATGCAGCATTCATGGGTTCCCGGATCAATTCTTCGGAAAATGATTCTGTCAATGGATCATCAAAATGCCCAAAGGAACAGGTTCCCACCACCCAAAGGGGAAGTTTTGTTCCCGTATTTATTTGATTTAGATCTCCCCGATCCATATGCAGCAGTTTTTCCTGGGCCAGCTGGTAGGCAGAACCGTGCCCGATATAGGATATAATCGCTGTCCCGGAACTGAGACTGTTAAACAGGGCTTCCGTTGCAGCAGGTTTAATTACGCCGTAGGCTGAAGCATCGCTCACTTCCGGGTATTCCATCATATACAGTTTGTCGATGTAAATGAACGGAGGAACTATAGCTGCCAATTGCTCTGAATTTAAGGTGTGTGATTTTCCTGTGGCGATCGATCCGTGGCTAGGTTCAGGCCTGGCTGCATCATCTGCGACCAGGGTTACACGTTGTCGCCAGGGACCAAAATTAGGATTGGTTTCAATTTCCAGAACTTTTTCAACAAAATGCACTACTTCTTCTTCATTCTTAGCCGGATACCGGCCGGTTGCAATCTCGGGGATGCTTCCGTAAACCGTGGCCAACAGATCATCGGTGGCATAGGTCCTGGATGATTGTACCTGAATTGTGGGCACAACGATGGAGGATTGCCCCGTGATATTCCTGTAATCATAGCCTCCATCCCCCAGTATGAGGGCACAATTAGGAGCTGGAGATTGCCATGCTTCCTGGGTCCATTGTATAAAACTCCGGATGGCCATAGGATCCGGGTTCCCTGCCGAGAACTCGTCATAGATCGATTCAATGCTTGCATATCGAGCTGGGTTTCTTAATTCAACCAGGTCTATTGCTTCATCTCTGAATTGTTCCGGTCCGATAATGAAATAATCGGCCTGGATTCCTGTCTGGCGGAGCATATGGAACTGCTGATCTTCTTTTAACTCCAGGTCCGCTACGCTATTCAGATCTGATATATCAAATACTACAAAACGGCTTAACGTACTGAAAGGTAAGGTAACATTACTGTACCCGGAATCATCAATAGGGACAATCCCTGGGCTTGCCGGGTCAGAGATATCCCACAATTGAACAGATTCAGGTATTTCCCCGCTGAATGAAAACCGTACGTCCTGACCTAAAAGTGGAGATACAAACTCATATTCGCCTGAAAAAGAAAGTTCCCTGCCATACTGGATTTCAAAATAATCAAGATAAGGGGAAGAGTTGGCATCTGTGGATGAATTTTTTATATAGAAAACGTTTGAACCGTTATCAAGGGAGATATCCGGTGTATTGTCTGATAGTGTTCTGGATGCAGTCCCGGACCAGCTCATGGTTGAACCTAACTGGTCTCCATTCAAACTTCCGTGCAATAGTGTCAATTCATGGTACGATGTGGATGTCTCTGTTACAGAATGGCCTCGAAACCGGGCTGAGACAGACATATTGACACCGGACTTTGGATCGGGAAGATCTGCTAGAATAGGTTGGGATCCGCCGGCTAAAATTGGGCTCCCGACCCATTCCGTTCCGGATGCTTTTAGATTAATAAGATCCGATTCAGCATGATAAGATGACAATCCATATTCAATGAGCGTTCCGGACTGGGGCTGGGTTTCTGGTTCAATCCGTTTGCCCCTTTCTTCAGAATTATCCGGAACCAACAGCCAGCATGAATTGGATGAGAAATAGACATTTTGATGCCATTGAATATTTTCCCCTAAGAGATCAAACCCGGATGAACCGCGTCCGTAAAAAATGATTTTATCATTCGGATCAAATGACCCGTTTTCCTCGCCGGAAACAAGGATAGCCAGTTCAACAAGGTTTTCTGCCAGATCCTGATTGGTCGCCTGGGTACGGGACCGCCCCAGTTCCTGGCTCATGAAAATGGAGCAGGACCTGGGATCCACCTGGGAAATATCCGAGATGGACGAAGACAGGGTAGAATATGGGATTGAAACAATGCCGTCCTCATTTAAAAAGAACTGGAACCACCTGCCATCGGGGAATGTTGTGACCCTAGGTACTCTTCTCTGATCTTTTTTGATCCATGATTGTGCCACAGTCCAGTTAATGATCCGGTTTTTAAGTGTTTCAATTTCCGTTTCTACAGGGGTCCTGTACATCGATTTTTCCTTTTCAAATTCCAGATGAATAACAATTTTCTGGTAATATTCAACTGGGCCTGCGATAGGTGAGACTCGAATGGTACCGGTTTCAAGATTTTGCAATTCCTGCTGGTTGATCCATTCAAAACCATTCAAAGGTTCCTGAAGTGTTTTAAAGGGTAGTTTAGATTTATTGCTGAATTCAATTTGTGTTTCAGGCACTGTATTAGATGGCAGACCAATCAACATTGAGATTGGAAACAGGTCTGCTTCGGTGGACACAACTATATCCAGTTCGATGACCAAGGTCCGCGTATTGCTTTGAATTATATTTTTAGATACGGATGCAAAAAGAACGCCGGTAAGGACAAACAGGATCGTGAAATGGCGAACCATGGTTTAAAAATTACAGATGGAGATAATCAACTGCATTGGAAAGTATAGATCATATCAAGTAAATTTGAACTCTAGATTATAACGATAGAGTTCGTTTTTGTTCCTGAGAACCTGAACCTGACTAGTGGAGAAAAGAATTCCTTGTTTGACTTGGAAATGATAAAAAGTGTCTATGCTCGCATGAAGAGCAGGATTGCTGCTGCCCGAAGTGTGTTAAACCACCCCATGACTCTGACCGAAAAAGTGTTGTACAGTCACCTGTCTTATGGAAATGCAACTCATGCGTATACCCGGGGCAAGTCTTATGTTGATTTTGCACCAGACCGTGTAGCCATGCAGGATGCAACAGCCCAGATGGCGCTTCTCCAGTTCATGATGGCTGGAAAAGATCGGGCTGCTGTACCATCAACGGTGCATTGTGACCACCTGATCCAGGCTAAGGAAAGCGCCCGGGCTGACCTGGCCCAGGCTAAGGATGTGAATGGCGAAGTCTATGATTTTCTAGAATCTGTTTCGAACAAATACGGTATCGGGTTTTGGAAACCGGGGGCTGGTATTATTCATCAGGTTGTTTTAGAAAATTATGCATTTCCAGGCGGTATGATGATTGGCACGGACAGCCATACTGTGAATGCCGGCGGACTTGGCATGGTTGCTATTGGTGTTGGAGGTGCAGATGCTGTGGATGTCATGGCCGGAATGCCCTGGGAATTAAAATTTCCAAAATTAATAGGTGTAAAACTGACTGGAGAAATGAGCGGCTGGACATCTGCTAAAGATGTTATACTTAAGGTTGCTGGCATTTTAACAGTCAAGGGTGGAACCGGTGCCATTGTAGAATATTTTGGTCCAGGCGCAGATAAAATGTCTTGTACCGGTAAAGGTACGATCTGCAACATGGGTGCGGAAATTGGTGCCACCACATCCCTTTTTGGTTACGATGAACACATGGCAAAATATCTCCGTGCGACTGGACGACAGGAGGTAGCTGATTTAGCCGATACCATGAAAGACAATCTTTGTGCAGATGATGAGGTACTGGCCAATCCTGATGAATACTATGATCAGCTGGTTGAAATTGATTTATCTACACTTGAACCCCATCTGAACGGCCCCTTTACACCGGACAGGGCAACGCCTGTGTCCAAGATGGAAAAGGAAGCTGAAAAAGAAGGGTGGCCCACAAAAATTGAAGTTGGGCTCATCGGTTCCTGCACCAATTCATCCTATGAAGATATTTCCCGGGCTGCTTCCATTGCAAAACAGGCAGTGGATAAAGGTTTGAAAACAAAAGCAAGATTTACCATCACGCCAGGATCGGAACAGGTACGGTATACGATCGAACGGGATGGATTTATCCGAATTTTTGAACAATTAGGAGCCGATGTCTTCGCCAATGCCTGCGGCCCCTGCATTGGTCAATGGGCCCGTGCCGGTTCTGAGAAAGAAGAAAAAAATACTATCGTTCATTCCTTTAATAGGAATTTCTCAAAACGTGCCGATGGCAATCCCAATACCCATGCCTTTGTAGCGTCCCCGGAATTAGTAACGGCTCTTGCAATCTCCGGTGATCTAACCTTTGATCCTACAAGAGATTCATTGACAAATTCAAACGGTGATCCCATTTTCCTGGATGCGCCGCAGGGATTTGACCTTCCCCAAAACGGATTTGCCGTTGAAGAATTGGGCTATCAGGCTCCCGCACCGGAAGGTTCATTCATCGATATTAAAGTGGACCCAAATTCGAAGCGTTTACAACTGCTAACGCCTTTTGAACCCTGGAATGGTGAAAATATTGCAGGGATGAGACTATTAATTAAGGCCAAGGGAAAATGCACCACAGACCATATTTCCATGGCTGGCCCCTGGCTAAGATTCAGAGGCCACCTGGATAATATCTCAGACAATATGCTCACGGGGGCTGTCAATTACTTTAATGACAGCACCAATTCTGTAAAAAATCAATTCACTGGAAACTACGGGCCAGTTCCAGAAACCCAACGTGCCTATAAAGCTGCGGGAATTCCCACACTGGTTGTGGGTGATGAAAATTATGGAGAAGGTTCATCCAGAGAACATGCGGCTATGGAACCAAGGCACTTAGGCGTCCGGATTGTCCTGGTTCGTTCTTTTGCCCGCATCCATGAAACAAACCTGAAAAAGCAGGGCATGCTTGGTTTAACCTTTGCAGATCGATCTGATTATGAAAACATTCGTGAAGATGACATATTTGATTTTATAGATCTGGACTCATTTAGTGAAGGTAAGTCCCTTACAATGATGGCCAACCATGAAGATGGAACAGAAGATAAAATCATTTGCAATCATACCTATAACCAAGCCCAGATTGAATGGTTCAAGGCGGGCTCTGCCCTGAACCTGATTCGGGCCCAGCACTAACCCCATATTATCGATTAAACACATGAAAATTCTCGTTTCTGATCCAATCACAGAAGCGGGCCTGTCCATCCTAAAAGAAGCGGGCCTGGATGTTATCTACTTACCGGAAGGTTCGGAAGATGAAAAGCATAAAGCTGCAGTTGACGTAGATGGCTGGATCATTCGCAGCGGTACACATGTTAAAGCAGACATGATTAATTCTGCGCAAAATCTGCAGGTTATTGGCAGGGCCGGAGTGGGTGTTGATAATATTGATATTACTGCTGCAACCCGAAAAGGTATTGTGGTGATGAATACACCGGATGTAAACACCATCTCTGCTGCCGAACATACCGTGGCTCTGATGCTGGCCTTATCCCGCAATATCCCCCAAGGGCACAGCGGGCTGGAAAAAGGTGAATGGAACCGCCATAGACTTGTGGGCACAGAACTTCGAAACAAGACACTGGGGATTGTAGGATTGGGAAAAATCGGCCGTGAAGTTATGGAGCGCTGCCGTTCCTTTAGAATGAATATCATAGGCTATGATCCATTTGTAAATCAGGACATGTTCAATGAAGATGAAATCCAGATCACAGACTTGGATACGCTTACAGAATCAGCGGATTATATCACGGTTCATGTTCCCCTGAATGAGAACACGAAAAACATCTTTGATCTTGATCGGCTGAAGTTGATGAAATCATCTGCCCGGATCATCAACGTAGCCCGGGGAGGGATTATTAATGAAAAGGATCTTGCCCAGGCTCTTAAGGAAGATGTAATTGCTGGGGCTGCCATTGATGTATTTACCGCTGAACCCATTGACAGGAGTCATCCACTGGTTGGTGTGCCCAATATTCTCCTTTCACCCCATTTAGGCGCATCGACAACAGAAGCAAAAGAAGGTGTAAGCCGTGCTATCTGTGAGCAGGTCCGGGATTATTTACTCCATGAAAAATTAAACAACGCCTTGAATATGCCACTTTCCAATTTATCCAAGCTAAAAGAGATCCAGCCATTTCTTGATTGTGCTGAACTATTGGGGCACATTGAGAGTCAACTTGTTACGGGCCCGATTAAGAAAGTATCTATGGAGTGCCAGGGAACCGCCGATGAGATACGACCCCTGTCCTTAGCGTTCCTTAAAGGATTGCTGGAGCCCCACGTACCAGACAGGATCAATTATATTAATGCTGAAACCATTGCCAAGGAATTAGGTCTGGAGGTTGACATCCATTATTCCAACACAGAATCAAATTATCTTAATTTAATTTCGGTAAGAGTTACCGCAGATGATATAGCTTATCGACTGGATGGCAGTGTATTTGATGACCAGCATCTGCGCCTGGTCAATATTTTAGGCCGGGAAATGGAAGTGACGCCCAGGGGACCAATGCTATTTGTTGAAAATAATGATGTGCCCGGTGTGATTGGTAAAGTGGGGACACTTCTGGGTGATTTAAATATTAATATTGCAGCTTATCTTTTAAATCGTAGTGGGGAAAACGGAAAGGCCTTTGCCGTAATTCGTCTGGATAAGCCGCTGGATGAAGATGGCTTAAATACCTTGGCCGGTTTAAATGAACTTGGGTCGGTAAAACAGATTCATGTATCAAACTGAAAGCAAACATATTCTTTCTAATATTTGTAAATTAAAATACCGCCTATTTATGATCAAACAGGAATAAGAATGTCAAAACTTTGGGATGACCTGAAAGAAAACATGAAAGACTGGAGCAATTCTGCAGTTGAGAAGGCTGAAGAAATGAGCAGGATTGCCATGGCCAAGACAGAAGAGATGACCCGGATTTCAAAGATCAAGTTTGAAATTCACCAGCTTCAGCGGGACATGAATCGAGCATACGAAGAACTGGGTAAACTTGCTTACTCTCATACTAAAAAAGACCATATGGCCACGTTCTCGGGGAATACGGATTTTTTCGAGATCGTAAGCAGGGTGGACCAGATCAAAGAAGAGATCGCTGTAAAAGAGCTCGATATAGAAAAGATTAAGCAGGAATACGGTATCGAAGACCATGAACTGAATTCTAACCAAGGAGGAACGGATCCATCATCTCATCAGAACGTGGAAGGCCAGCCAGCAAGCGAACCAAAATCTGAAGAAAAGATTGAAGAAACGTCAACTGAATAAATCAGTTTCAATTCAAAGTAAAAACCCGTAACATTTTTAATAGTTCGAGTAATAATCTCCTATGAAACCTTTGTTTTCATTAAAAAATCTGATCATTCAAAAAGAGTCTGAGACCGGGGTCCGCCAGTGGCATTTTGACCGTGGGCAGGCTATTGCGCTCATGAGTGCAACGGCGGTGGTTCTCGGTGCGTTCCTGTTTCTGAGTGCGGATCTATTGAGCTCATATCTCTATGAAAAGCGCCTGTCTGAGTTCAAATCAAATTATACCCATGTAGCAAACAATCTTAAAATTCTGCTCAACCGTCTTGAACAGATCGATGAACAGATGAATAAGATCGAAGATAAGGATAAAGCGGTCAGGACCTATGCTGGAATGCCTGAAATAGATAAAGATATCCGCAAACTTGGGATTGGGGGACGCTCGTTGGAATCCAAGCGATTTTCAGATAACCTTGCGCCAGCCATTAATAAAGAATTGGCTATCCTTGAAATGGATGTTGAAAAATTATCCCGTGAAGTGAACCTGGAACTGACCAGTTACGGTTCAATCTATGACAAGGTACAGGAAGATATCCAGCGCATCCTCAGGATACCTTCCATTCGTCCTGTTGGCGGCGGATATTTGAACTCTACCTATGGATACCGGGTCGATCCTATTGATAACGTAAGGCGCTTCCACCAGGGACAGGACATCACCGTAAAGACGGGAACACCAGTCTATGCACCTGCAGACGGTATTGTAAAACGGGCCTATTACGCAGGAGGCTTCGGAAATCACATCAAAATTGACCATGGTTCAGGCTATACTACGTTTTTTGCCCATTTATCAAAGCTAAAGGCGAAGTACGGGCAGAAGGTTAAGCGTGGCGATATTATTGGGCTGACCGGCAATACCGGTCGATCCACCGCTCCCCATCTTCATTATGAGATCCACTATTACGGTACGCCAAAAAATCCCCTGGATTACTTTTTTTCCGACGCTTTAAAATAAGTTTTTCAAACTGTAATTCATGACCAAGACGTATTTTATAGAAACGTACGGCTGTCAAATGAATGTGGCTGATTCGGAACTGGTGGAATCAATATTAAAAGGGGAGGGATACTCTAAAGCAGCCCAATTGTATGGTGCAGATGCTATTTTTG